>OBWC01001415.1_pt1 | contig 11475 bp, 12 predicted proteins | sample 1501341 | NCBI WGS metagenome assembly OBWC01 (sample SAMEA2580033, study PRJEB22360) | human gut metagenome | biome: human gut; feature: human-associated habitat; material: faeces | place: Denmark | collected 2008/2010 | reverse complement strand
GCCTGAGGGCGGAAGTGGCAGCGCTGGGCTGGATCATCAAAGACCGCAAGGACGGATACGACCTGGCACGCAAATAAACGAATGGACTCCTTTTCCCCCATCCCCAATCATACGGGCTTCATGGCCAGGGACCTGTCTATGGACGGGCAGGGAACCCTGAAAGGCGGCGCCTTCGCCAAAATAAACCCCGGCGGCGGAGGCCCTCTTTCTCCGCACCGCCATGCCCACGCCCACTTATTCATTGTCACCCGTGGAACAGTCTCCGTCATGCTTGACGGAGAAGAAAGAACGGTTCACAAGTACGAATCCCAGCTCGTTCCCGGCGGCGTTCTCCATGCTGTCTGGAACAAAAATCCGGAACCGGCGGAAATCCTGGGCCTGACGCTGGAAACGCCCCCTTCCCCCACACCATAATTCAAGGAGTTCCCGCCAGCGCACCCTGGGACATGCCGCCGCCCTCATGACCATCCTCATCTGGGGAACGACTTTCGTCTCCACCAAGGTGCTCTTGCGGGACTTCACACCCGTCACGGTACTCTTCACGCGCTTTGTAATAGGATATGCCTTTCTCTGGTGCCTGAAACCGCGGGTTCTTCCATTCTCCGGCTGGAAAAAGGAACTCCTGTTCGCCGGAGCGGGATTGACCGGGGTTACCCTGTATTTCCTGCTGGAAAATATCGCCCTGACTTACACTTTCGCCTCCAATGTGGGAATTATCGTGGCCGTGGTGCCTTTCTTCACAGCCCTTCTGGCCCATTTCCTGCTGAAAGGGGAAGGCTTTTCCCGCCGTTTCTTCCTGGGTTTTGCCGTCTCCTTCACGGGTATCTTCCTTATCATGGCAAACGGAGCAACAGTCGGCGGGAGCTGCGCTCTCGCTTCAAAGTGATGTTCTATGTAATCGGCTTTACAAATCAAAGTCGAGTTCTGTTCCCATACAGCTCCTGCCAACAGAACAAAGGGCGTGATGGAACAGTTCGGCACTTCCGGTGCGCCGATACCGTGTCAGATAAATCCGACCTCTAAAATATATACGGTAGAACAAATTATTTAGTTGTTAGCGGTCTTCAACCATTTTAAATCATTATACAAATTCCGACACCTGCTGTCAAGATTTTTGATGAAATTCCTGCCAGCAAATTGTATCTTTTTTATGAACAGGGGCGGCAGCACTTTTGCTGTCGCCTCTTGTCTACATACAGCGGAGTTGAGTGTCCATGTCAACGGCGGGCGAAGCCCGTTCATCTTGACCGTTGACATGACCGCTCGGCTCTGCTACCTAATACAGAAAAGTTCTTTGTGATGTTTAGAACTGTAAATATGCATAAAAATGTGATGATTGTACCATAATGTCAACATAATTTCGCGAAAAGGTCTTGTAATTTTTTGATTGCAGCATATAATATTGTTGTGATTTTTTAACACCACAACTCCAATAAAAGTGTGAGGAGTGAATCTATGGAACGTTTTATTTTGAAAAAGTTGCTAGACTGGAAGAATTCTCCCTACCGAAAGCCCTTGATTTTGAAAGGTGTCCGTCAGGTGGGCAAGACTTGGATTCTGAAAGAGTTCGGCAAGCATTACTATGAAAATACCGCATATTTCAACTTTGATGAAAACGAGGAATACAAGCAGTTCTTTGAAACCACCAAAGACGTTGACCGCATCCTGCAGAACCTGATGCTGGCCAGCGGTCAGAAAATCGTGCCGGAAAAGACCCTCATCATTTTTGACGAGGTGCAGGATTGTCCCAAGGTCATCAATTCTATGAAATATTTCTGCGAGAACGCTCCGCAGTATCATATTGTCTGCGCCGGTTCTCTGCTGGGCATCGCCTTGGCCAAACCGTCTTCTTTTCCTGTCGGCAAGGTCAACTTCATGCAAATTGATCCTATGACTTTCTCGGAATTTCTAATCGCCAATGGTGATGAAAACCTCGCTGCATATCTGGAATGTTTAGATTCAATTGAGCCTATCCTTGATGCGTTCTTCAATCCTCTATATGAGAAATTGAAGATGTACTATGTTACTGGCGGAATGCCTGAATCCGTAAAGATGTGGACGGAAGCTCGCGATGTTTCCGCTATGCAGGAAGCTTTGTCTGGTATTATTGGTGCTTATGAACGTGATTTCGCAAAGCATCCTAACATCAGTGAGTTCCCGAAAATCTCCATGATCTGGAAATCCATCCCCTCTCAGTTGGCAAGAGAGAACAAAAAATTTATCTATAAGGTTGTCAAAGAAGGCGCAAGAGCTCGTGAATATGAGGATGCTCTGCAATGGCTGGTAGATGCCCGCCTGGTGCATAAGATCTACCGCAGCAGCGCTCCCGGTCTTCCTGTAGCAGCTTATGATGATCTGTCTGCGTTCAAACTCTATTTGGTGGACGTAGGGCTGCTTCGCCGTCTGGCGCAGCTGGCTCCTACGGCTTTTGGCGAAGGGGAACCGCCTGTTCACCGAGTACAAGGGAGCCTTAACCGAAAACTATGTATTACAAACTTTGATTACGCAGTTTGAGGTGCTACCTCGTTATTGGTCACAGAATAATCCTCCCTATGAAGTGGATTTCCTGATTCAGCGAGATAATGATATTTTCCCTGTTGAAGTAAAATCCGAAGCGAATTTAGCAAGCAAGAGCCTCAGAAAATTCAAAGAATTGTTCTCGGATAACGTAAAGCTCCGTGTTCGGTTCTCGCTTGATAATCTGAAGCTAGACGATGATGTGCTTAACATTCCGCTGTTTATGGCTGATCAAGCAGACCGACTGATTGGATTGGCGTTGAAACAGCTCAATCCATAAGAGATACAGATTAGGAGTTATGCTATGTCAAATACCACGATATTTGATTCCAGATATACAAAGCTAAAAACGATTGACTGGAATTTCCAGGATGTCTCCCAGGACGCCTTGGCAAACATTCATCCATATCCAGCTAGGTTTATTCCAGACATTCCAAGAGAACTCATATCGGCATTAGGGTGTGCTAAAGGCTCTGTCGTCTTAGATCCTTTTTGCGGGAGTGGAACAACTCTTGTTGAAGCTCAGCGAGCAGGATTTGATGCTGTTGGTATCGACTTGAACCCGATTGCTTGCCTGATTTCAAGCGTCAAAACACAGCCTTTACCCGAAAAATATTTATGCACGGCCAAGGAAATTTATAAAGATGCCAAAGAAACATTCAGTGGGCCTGTAGAGATACCTTCGATTCCCAACCTTGACCATTGGTTTAAGTCAGATATTCAGAAAGCGTTATCTTCTATCTTAAATCACATCGAAGAAGAAAGTGACGCTGCTATGAGGAACGCATTAAAACTGGCACTATCCAGCATTATTGTTCGAGTATCAAATCAAGAAAGTGACACTCGTTATGCGGCTGTTGACAACAATTATACAGCGGATGATGTTTTCAATGCTTTTCTGAGTGCTTGTAAAAAAATCCATGATGCAAAAAAAGAGATTTGTGTAGATAGTGCATCCAATAAGATAATTAACCAAGATATTCTTACTGTAACATCTTCAGATTTTAACAAGAGTGTCGGTCTGGCTATTACTTCTCCACCGTACCCTAATGCTTACGAGTATTGGTTATATCATAAATACAGAATGTGGTGGCTTGGATTTGATCCAATTCAAGTGCGGACTTTTGAAATAGGTGCCCGTCCACATTATCAGAAAAAAAACGGACAAACTGAAGAAGATTTCAAGACACAAATGAATCGTGTTTTCAGCCTGCTGTCCGATGTTCTTATCTCTGGAGGTCATGTCTGCTTTGTTGTTGGCCGGTCTGTGATTAAATGGAAAGTAATCAATAATGCGGAACTTATTTGCAACATCGCCAGCGAACACGGAATGGTTTGTGTAGCAAATATTGAACGGGAAATTGCATCGACCAAAAAATCCTTTAACCTCAAGTATGGAAAGATAAAAACGGAGAATATTCTCGTTTTCAGGAAGGACTAATATAAAATGCAGATAGAATTACTAAAGTTCCCATACTCATATATGGAATATGAAAAAGAACTGCAAATAAGGGAATTGAAAGTGTTGCTGCCAGATGTTGAAATACTTTCCGACACAAAACACAGCACAATCATTTCAGGTGAAACAATAAGTGCGGATAACTTGAAGGAACTCACATACTACTGTGCATATATACTGGATGGAGTCCGTTCCCCTACACACCAAGGGTTGTACGAGCAGGACAATACAATGCGAGTTGTCAAACAGCACACACGGTATTCTACTCATGGATTGCATGAGTACAAGGGGAAGTTCAATCCTCAAATTGTTCATGCGATCGCTAATGTTTTTGGTGTTCAGAGAGGGCAAGCTGTACTGGATCCATTCAATGGAAGTGGGACAACACTTGTAGAATGTGCTCATGCAGGAATTGAAGCCTACGGAACAGATATAAATCCTTTAGCTTGCTTTATTTCAAATACCAAGGTTACTGCACTGAAGATGGATATGGTAAAAGCATCTTCTCGCTTGCAAGAATTAAAGAGGGTGTTGGCTCAGCCCGTTGCAATCGACTTCACAGAAGGAGATGAGCGGCTTAATTATTTGTACAGTTGGATTCCGAGAGAAACTTTGTGTATATTGGAATCTATCCGTCAAGAGGTTGAAAATGATGAACCAGCAATCCGAGATTTTTTCCTCGTAATTGCCAGCGATCTCATTCGTGACTATTCCTACCAAGAGCCTTCAGACTTGCGAATTAGGCGTCGAAAATCTCCATTTCCTGAGATAAAGTTTTCAGACGCATTTTTTCAAAATGCTTGTAAGTTTATGAAAAAGATTGAGCAAGTGCAATCTATTGAAAATAAATATTTTTTTCCAAATAATCATGCAGCGAATTGCGACATCAAACATGATAACCCTTTCAAAAAAATTCAGTTTGACGCTGCAATTACAAGCCCGCCATATGTAACTGCTTTGCCGTATATTGACACACAGCGAATTAGCTTAGTTTGGCTCGGACTATGCAATGCTGCTGAAATTGGGAAATTGGAGGCAAGCCTCATCGGCAGTCGTGAGTTGCTTAAAAGTGAAAAAAATGTATGGGCAAATGAGATTACTAAAAACTCCAGGGGATTACCGGAGGAGATATATTCTCTTGTCTGCTCTATGAATGATTCTCTGAACGAAAAAGATGGCTTTAGAAAGCAAGCGGTTCCGACGCTTGTCTATAAATACTTTGCAGAAATGAAAGCTATGTTTATCAATGTAAGGCCAATGATAAAAACAAATGGTTTGTACGGCTTAGTCGTAGGTCACAATAAAACGACTTTGGGCGGAACAGAATATAACATTGATATTCCTTATCTTCTTTCGATTTTGGCTCAGAACTGTGGCTGGTGTGTAGAAGAATTGTTTACATTGCAAACCTATAAGCGATACGGCTTAAACGCAAAAAATGCTATTAACAGAGAAACCTTAATCATTTTAAGGAATGTATAAGGAGGGAGCGTATGGAATTTTTATTGCAACCTGGAGTATACCGTACCGGTGATACTTCTACATTGCTTAAGCTTCTCGACAATATGTGGATAAAAGACCACACTGTTGGTGCAGGCACCCTTTACATTGTTTCTGGATTTGCTAATTACAACGGCGGTGTCCGGTTTTATCCCTATTTTACTCGTCATATCCAAAGTGGCGGAAAGATAGTTGCATACATTAGCGGCAGCACGACACAGAGATTGAGTAGCATCCAAGTTGTAGAAGCTCTCTTAGAATGCGGTGCAGAGGTTAATGTTGTTAATCGAAAGCGTCTCTTGCACGCAAAATGTTATGGTTATCAAACATCTGACGATGAAGAACTGGTAGTGACATCTGGCAATTTTACTGGTCCTGGCATGTCACAAAATGCAGAAGTTGCAATTAGAGTTGAAAAAGAACATATCCAAGAAATGAATTTCTCTTGGACAGAGTTTGTTGACAGCATTTCTTCGCAAAAATGGGACATTCATCAAATCAGTGCTGCAGATGTATCTGGCAAAAAAGATCCTGCGTGGACATTGCTATACGACGAGGTTCACGGTACAACCAAGATCGATGAATCTCAAGAAGTCACAATGGTAATCACTTTGAGCCATTCGGACACTGTACGTATTCAAGCCGACCCGGGAAGCAAGGCTGGTTTGGGAACGCAGTATTTTTGGTTGAGCAAGGGCACATTCGACTTTTTTCCCGCTTTGACTATAAAGAACAAACGAGGTCAAAAGGACACCTTTTCGTGTATCATCAATATGAATTATATTGATTTAGATTTGGTGCAAAAATCCAGAGTGACATTTGAAGCAGACAACAACCTTGATTTTAGGTTAGGAACAGGTGCTTTCAGGTATACAAAGAAAGCCAAGGAAAATGATCTTGCCCTAATAACAAGGCTTTCTGAATATGATTATGAAATGCGCATTGTTCCTACCGAAGCGGATGTCTACCCACAACTCTTATCTTATGCAACATCCTATATTGGAAATTATGGGAAGCGGTTCGGATATATCGGAAACACTGATTTGTTTAGAATACTCGACAAATAAATCAAACTGGCGATCAAATACATTCGACTCAGAAAAAACTAATTAGTAAAGGGGTGCAAATAATGAGACTTACAAAAGCACGAGTTCAAGGTTATCGAAGCGTTATCGATTCTGGATAGTTCGAGGTTGAAAACGGGAAAACCATTTTGGTCGGACCTAATGAAGCTGGCAAAACAGCCATTTTGCAGGCATTGCAAAAGCTCAATCCACCTAAGGACATTGAATTGTTTAATCCACTAAGAGATTATCCTCGCGCAAAATACGATGAGGATATCGAAAAAGGCGGGGTTGACCCCAAAACGTTCACCGTTGTAGAAGGCTATTTTTCTCTAGAAAGCGATGATGTTGAAGAAGTTCCAGAGGATTATAGAAATATCACTTATGTATATGGCAGGCATTTGGACAATTCAACCTGGCATAGATTAGATAACGCCTCGGAAAGACTGGCTTTCTCAGAGTTAGAAAAAGACCTTTTGAAGATGATTGTTCATTTTCAAGAAACAGCTCGTTCCGAAGGAAGTGCAGATAGTTTAGTAGACGGAATACAAACCGAATATGACACTATTGTAAAAGGGCTCACCAAGTCCTCAATCATCACGCCCGAAAAAGCAAAACAGTTCCAAGCATGGCTGAAAAAACATCTGAAATATCTGGATGATGATAATGCCAAAGAAAATACTCGATATGAAAGAATCGAAGCGCAATTAGATAGACCAATAGACCGAGCATCTGTATTGACAGTCTGCAAGAAAATGTTGCCCAAGTTTATTCTATTCAGCAACTATTTTAGGATTAGGCCCGTATTACATTTGAGAAAGCTAGCAGACCGCATTGCAAACAATTCCTTAGATGACTCTCAATATGACTATGGCAATATTTGCTTACTTAAGTTTCTAGGTTTCACTCCTAAGGAATTGGCTGATGCGGGCGACACATCAAGATTTAATAACCTTAATGACCCAAAGCAGTATTAGCAATACAAGGCTCAACTTGATGAACGCGACTACAAACTGAACGCCGCCACAATTCGCCTAACTAATGCAATAAGAGAAGTGTGGAATCCGACACAAGATAGCCGAGATGCAAATAAGCTGAGAATTAAAGTGGACGGTCAATACTTAAAGGTTGTTGTCGAAGATGAACTTGGTGTGGAAGTGGAATTGGATCAACGCTCAGAGGGTTTCCAGTGGATGGTTTCCTTTTATGTGGTATTCTTTGCGGAGGCATCGGACAAGCACAAAAATGTAATCCTTTTGTTAGATGAGCCGGGGCAAAGTCTACATGCGTTGAAGCAAGCTGAGTTCCGTGAAACACTTTCTAAACTCAGCACAAAGAATCAGACAATTTATACGACTCATTCACCTTTCCTTGTAGGCACAAATGAATTAGATAAGGTGCGTGTTGTTGAAATGGTGGATAGAACTACCGGAACGAAAGTTCATTTGTCCCTTACAGCAACGGATGACGACGCCATTATTCCCCTTCAAGAAGCCCTGGGATATGATTTGGCTCAAAGTATGTTCTTCCACAAGAAGAATTTGGTTCTTGAAAGACTTTCTAATTTGCTAATGGCCGCAGGAAAAAACGGAATCAATGAGCAGATTGCGTTAATACCGGCCAATTGTGCCAGCAAAGTTGTATATTTTGCAACGATACTCCGTGCTCAAAATCTGAAGATAGCGGCACTTTTAGACTCTGATGCTGAAGGGGAACTGGCTGCTAAACAAGATACCTTGGTAAATGCTTTAGGAAGCAAGAGAATTCTGAGAACAAAAGACTCGTATGCTGGGCAAGTAGCTGCACCTGAAATCGAAGATATTCTCAGAGAAACCTTGCTGACCATTGCAAAAGAAGAATGCGGATGGGATGCCATCTCCCTTGCCCAAACACAAGTAAAGCGCCCTGTTGTAAATATTCTTGAAAGTGTTGCAAAGAAGGATTTTTCTAAGTACAAGCTATCCAAAGCGTTTATTCGCTGGTCTCGAGAACACGAGCTTAATGATCTCAAGACAGATGAGATTACACAGGCAGAAAAGCTTATTGAAAAAATTAATAAGGCCCTACAATAAAGAGAGCAGTGCCCATCGGTCAAAGAAAACCGATGGGCACTGAATTATGTATTCGATTACTTATCTTCCATAACCTCAACCATCATCCTGGCTCCCAGCCTAAAACTGCTCTGGAACAGCAGGCAATCCGCCATAGCTTGAAACTCTCGCACACAATCCACATATCGGGAGAACAGGCCTTTTTGCTCGTCTGTAAAAGTGGCTTGCAGCTTTTCCTCATTGCGGCAGATCAGTTGAAGCAGCTCTTTGTACTCTTTGGTCGGCGGCGTGTCATACTCTGTCTGCTCGATGTTGCCGTATCAAAATTCTTCTAAAATCTTCATACCGTAACCTCATCATAAATCAGTTATCTAAGAACAATTTCCTCCGCCCGATTACGGATACCGTTCATAGCACCTACCCATGCCATTTGGTCTGCTGCTTTCAAGTCCTCTGTCACGCCCTCAGCGGCTTTCATCTGTTCAACAATAACTTCCAGCCGGGTCTGTGCCTGCTCATTCAAATCAGCCAGATATATCCACAGTTCTCCGCTAAGACAAAGGTCATTGAAACGGCTGGGATGATTCTCCATCAGATAGTCTCCGTGCATCCGTCCCCACTTGCCAATCGGTCTGTTTTCCTCCGGTAAGCGAATATCAGGGATGTAGTAATCCCCACAACGAATATAAATAAGTTCCTGCATTGTATGTACCTCCAATAAGTGTTGTTTGTCGGGAGGTAAATCTACTGCTGAATACTGCGTTTTTTCATCATTCTTTATGAAAGCCATTCATTTGCGTATTCTTCAAATGGCGATGCGTTCTATGAGCATGACTTTTTGACTGGACAGGAACAGCAGATACTGGACAAGTTCCCAACACAGAACGAACTGGTGGCAAGGTACTATGCAGAGTTGAATGGCGGCAAGGGCGTTTCCGATGCGGAAAAGAAAATCGTATCTCAGCCCTACTATTCCTCTCAGAACACATATCCTCCGAGATACTATCAGCGAAATGCGGTAAACAGAACCGTTGAAGCAATCGCCAGAGGGCAGCAAAGATTGTTGCTTGTTATGGCTACGGGAACAGGCAAAACCTATACCGCTTTCCAGATTGTATATCGTCTGCTCCGTTCTGACCTCAAAAAGAGGATTTTATATCTGGCAGCAGGAATATCCTTGTTGACCGAGTATTTTACAGGACTTCGCACCGCTTGAAAAGACCATCTACAAAGTGGAATTTTCCGACAAGGAGTGTCTGAACAAGATTGCTTCCCATGAGGTAAACTTCGCCCTCTACCATCAGATGGTAGGACAAAACGATGAAGAACACTTTAAGCAGATACCGCCGGAATATTTTGACCTCATTATCGTGGATGAGTGTCATCGTGGCAGTGCCAAAGAAGACAGCAACTGGAGAAAGGTATTGGAGTATTTTTCTTCCGCTACCCAAATCGGCATGAAGGCCACACCAAAAGAAAGCGAAAAAGTATCGAACATAGATTACTTCGGAGACTCTGTTTACATTTACAGTTTGAAACAGGGCATCGAAGACGGCTTCCTTGCTCCGTTTAAGGTTATCAATATCACGACCAATATCGGAGACGGATGAAAACCGTATCATGGGCAGACCGACATCTACGGCAATATGATTGAAGACCGTATCTACAATAACAGGGATTATGATTACAACATCATCCTCAAAGACCGCATTGACGAGGTTGCAAGGGAAATTACGGAGTATCTGAAAAGCACAGACAGGATGCAAAAGACTATTGTGTTCTGCGCTTCCGAAGACCATGCAGAACGCATGAGAATTGCCCTTATCAACCACAACTCCGATATGGTTAAGGAAAACCCTGACTACTGTGTGCGCATTACCGGTTCGGATGTATATGGCAAGTCCAAACTTGATTATTTCATCTCTGTGTCCAGTCCGTATCCTGTTATTGCAACGACATCGGAGCTTCTTTCTACCGGTGCTGACTGCAAGATGACAAAGCTCATTGTTCTCGACAAAACCGTTGAGAGCATGACCACATTTAAACAGATTATCGGGCGTGGAACCCGCATCAGAGAAAAGGACGGCAAGACACACTTCATTGTCATGGACTTTAGAAATGTGACACGCCTGTTTACTGACCCCAATTGGGACGGTCCCGTTGAACAGGACGAGGGCTTCCAGCATGGAGGCAACAATCCGGAAGGCGACGGTGGACATGGCGGTGAAAGAAAAGAACCTCCTGTTGACGACGTAGAGACCCCGATTGTCGATAAAGACGGCTGCCGAGTAAAGATTATCAACAAGGCTGTTTCTGTCTATGATGCCAACGGTAAGCTGCTGAGGCAGGAAGACATTATCGACTACACGAGAACCAATATTAAGGGCGAGTACGCTTCCCTGGCCGACTTTATCCGCAAATGGAAGACTTCCGACAAGAAGAAAACCATCGAAGAATCCTTTATGGCTATGGGTATCGACATAGAGGCTTTGAAAGCAGACCAGGGCATGGAAGATGTGGACGACTTCGACTTCATCTGCTATGTGGCATACGGCACAAAGCCGCTGATCCGTAAAGAATGGGCCAACAATGTCAAGAAAAAGGACTTCTTCAGCAAGTATTCCGCCGATGCCCAGGCAGTCCTCGGCATACTGTTGGACAAGTACATGAACCAGGGCATTACAGAGGTTGAGGACATCAAGGTTCTTTCCCTTGCGGACTTTGCCAACTTCGGCAAGCCTGCCAAGATTGTCAAGCTGTTCGGCGGCAAAGCACAATATGAAGCTGCCATTAAGGAGCTTGAAGCAAATATTTATGAATTAGAGGTAAGTTAATATGGCGATGAAGTCGGGATTTATAAAAAGAACTAGAGATATTATGCGTA
>OBWC01001413.1_pt1 | contig 11489 bp, 10 predicted proteins | sample 1501341 | NCBI WGS metagenome assembly OBWC01 (sample SAMEA2580033, study PRJEB22360) | human gut metagenome | biome: human gut; feature: human-associated habitat; material: faeces | place: Denmark | collected 2008/2010 | reverse complement strand
TAATCACCGTTATACTGTTCATTGAATACCTTCAGGGTATAGTCGCCCGGTGCAATGTCAGACGGGATTTTGATTTCAACCGTTCCGCTTTCGGCAGTAGGCTGTGCTACTCTGCCGTAATACTGTGCGCCGTTGTTATCCGCCAGGATGACAGAAATATATTCATTTATCCCTGTGGTCGCCCATTTGTAATTCAGCGTAACGGTATCGTCGGGAGCGGCGCTGACAGCTTTTTCCGTTACGGCAAAACTGCGGCTACTATCTAAAAGCGTCAGTTTCCACTCGTTTCCGCTGTATTCGGGAATCGGGGTCAGCCCTCCGTCGGGCTTTCCGCCCACGGCGGCAGATGCAAAAAGGACAGAGTTCAGATTTAATTTAAAAGCGGGACGAACACCCCATATATTGCTGATATCTATCCCATCGTGGTCGATATTAGCAAAACCGTCCACAGAGGCAACATCGCGATTCTTTGCGCCTGGGGAGCGCAACCACCAATAGCTTGATGCCCAATATTGATGTTCTCTATCCGCAATTCGCAGATCATTATTTACCGCAGACGCTTCCGCTGTGGAAAGCGGCCAGAATACAGCGTTATTCACTTGTGTGCCAGATACACAGTCGGTATTTTCTCTGTTGTAACTTCCGCTTGCAAGCGTCTGTTTTTGAACTGCATCAGTTTCTTTCGATGTCAGCTTTTCTGCAAGCGCGTCTATTGCGGTTTTCAAATCGCTGTCTGCATAAGCGGCACTCGAGCCAAACTTTGACCAACCCATATTATATGCCGCAAGCAGGGTAATATCCCCTTGTGCGCTTGTAACACCGTTTCCGTCATAACCGATAACTCGCCATGCAGCGGGATTATTTTCATGGTTTTGTCCGAAATACACAGTCGGTGCGATCTCTGTGTTTACAGTTTTATTCAGTGCGTCTGCGCCAAGCTTTATCGCAGCAGAGCCCCATGCCCCAACCTCCTCGGCAAATACGCTTATCGGCGTAAGGCAGAACAGCATACAAATTGTCAGCAGGATACTAAGTATTCGTTTTTTCATTTTTCGCCACCTCCATTATATGAATTTAATCAAGAGCGGTTATTGTAATAGTACCTCTAAAGCCACCGAGATAAGTATTGTATGCCGAATTTTCAAACCACAACTGCAATGTAATGTCTTTATTTGACGCATCATACATTCTGTTGAAATTAAAGGAATGTTGATCATTGGTATACGGTATTTTTGCCCCGTCCCTTTTTATTCGTGTAAGCTCCCTGCACAGATCGTCATCATAACCGTCTGTCATCTGAATAGAGTAATTGCCGCTGTTGTTAAATTCGTTTGAACCAACTTCGAGAGAACCGCTTAAGCAGACATTGTAAATATGTCCTTTTTTGAGTGTAATATTATTTCTGTAGGATGAAATCAAGCCGCCCTTGTTTATTTTTTCGTAGGCAGAAATATTGACACGACTGTTATTCAGTACTGTCCTCGGAGCGTTTGCCTCTCCGTAAAAATATCCCGAACAGCTACCGTTCTGACCTGCATCACCTTTGTCGCCTTTATCTCCTTTGTCACCCTTTTCGCCTTTTTCACCAGTGTCTCCTTTGTCTCCTTTTTCACCGTCAACTCCTGTGGCTTTCACTCCCGTATCGGTCGTTCCAATCCACCAGTTGCCGTTTTCGCCGATGAACGGGGTGTTGCCGTCTTTGCCGTCAGTGCCGTTTTGTCCGTTTGTTCCGTCCTTACCGTCCTTGCCATCGGCACCGTCTTTGCCGTTTATACCGTCCTTGCCGTCTGCGCCGTCAAGACCTTTCAAAATTGAAAGATCGTAAAGGTTAAGCCACATTTCATCGCCGACATAACGCCACTGTAGGTTATTTTCATTTACACGGAACTCAGGTGTTTTTCCGTTTGCTCCGTCCTTACCGTTCTCTCCGGCATCTCCTTTATCTCCCTTGTCGCCTTTTTCACCGTCAACACCTGCGGCTTTTACGCCAATGTCGGTCACTCCGAGCCACCAGTTGCCGTTTTCACCGATGAACGGCGTATCACCGTTTTTGCCGTCAATACCATCGACACCGTTCTTTCCGTCGATTCCGTCTTTTCCGTCAAGACCTTTCAAATTTGAAAGATCGTAAAGATTTAGCCATATTTCATCGCTGACATAACGCCATTGAAGATTGCTTTCATTTACACGGAACTCAGGTGTTTTTCCGTTTACTCCGTCTTTACCGTTCTGCCCTGTGGGTCCCTTTATATCGGAAATGGCAACAAGGTTTTGCCAGTCTTCTCCCTCATAGCGCCACTGTATATATTCTGTTGTTCTTTGTACCTCTATGTTTTTGCCGTCAATGCCGTCTTTACCGTCAGTACCGTTTATTCCGTCAATACCGTCTTTACCGTCAGTACCGTCTTTTCCATTAGTACCGTCTTTGCCGTCAAGACCGTTCTTTCCGTCAGTACCGTCTTTACCGTCAGCACCATTTTTTCCGTCAATGCCGTCTTTTCCGTCAGTACCGTCTTTGCCGTCAATGCCGTTTTTACCGTCAATACCGTCTTTTCCGTTAAGACCGTTTTTGCCGTTAAGACCGTCTTTGCCGTTAGTACCGTCTTTGCCGTCAGCACCGTTCTTTCCGTCAAGACCGTTTTTTCCGTCAGCACCTCTGAGCGTGTTAACAGCTACAAGATCGTGCCATTCCTCTTCGGCGGTATCTCTCCATTGGATTGCTGTGCCGTTGTTTCGCACCTCCGGCAACAGGGTTTTGCTATTTTCCGCCTTGCTGCATACGGCAGCAAATGCAATGCAAAGTATGATGCAAAGCACAAGACAGAGTGCAGTAGTAATACCATAGATTCGTTTTTTCATTTGTCATTGCCTCCTCTCAAATATTGTGAACGGTATTTATCTGCAAACAGGGCAACACCCTGTTTTAAGACCTCCATTTGGGTTTTTAAATAATATTCATCCTCAAACATAGCATAGTGTACACAGGCACGGACAAATATAAAAATCAGCGGTGTAATCACCGTGTACGGAATGCCGATTTTCGGCTCAAGCCGCTTTGCATACTCGGTATAGCGCTTATTTACCCCCTCAAAGAATTTCTTGCCGTGCTCAATATATTTCGGATGGGTATAGACCTGATACATCAGCCGATATTTCTTGCCGTGCTTCTTTGCGGTCCAATACGGAACCTCTTTCACAAATCGAACAACATCATTCGGGTCGGTGGGAGCTTTTTCCATAAAATCATCCTCGACCTTTTCCATACAGTATGCAGTTGATTCAATAATCAGTTCATCAACACTGTTGAAATAGGAATACAGATTTCCCGTTGTACAGCCACACGCTGCCGCCAAAGCCTTGATGCCCGTACCGGTCAATCCGTTTTCAGCATAGCATTCAAAGCATTTTTCCATTATTTCCCTCTTACGCTCGTTGTGCTGTTCCTCTGTTGTTCTCATAATATTCGCTTCCTTTTGATAACTAATCGATTAATTAATTATAGTATAGCACAGAGCTACGGCAATTTCAACAATTAATTAAGAAAAAATCGCAAAATATTAAATTTTTATCACATCTGTCGGAAACTTTACTGCTATAACAGTACCCTTTTCCGAACTTTCTTCCACACGAACTTTACCATTGTGCAGTGCAACGATTTCCCACACCAAAGAAAGTCCCAATCCAACTCCGCCGTATTCTCTGCTTCGGGATTTATCCACACGAAAGAAGGGCTGAAAAATACTTTCTCTGTATTGTTCGGGGATGCCGTAGCCGGTATCCGCAACCGTAATAACAAGCTGATTGTCTTTGTGCATTACGGTAATATTCACTGTACCGTCAAAACGGTTGTAGCGTATAGCGTTTTCGGTCAGATTGTATAACAAACGATAAATCAGCGTGTCACTGCCTGTCATAACAGCATCGCCCGTGCTTTCAAGTGTAACATTGTTCTTCTCTGCAAGGGGTGCAAGGTCAGTGAAAATCTCTTCTACCATAGGTCCTATCTCTATGCGGTCGGCACACGATACTGTGCGAAGCTCGCTCATTTCCAACAGGGTTTTTGTCATTTGTGTCATTCGTTCGGTCTGCTCACGCAACAATCGGAGAAACTCCGCCGTTTCAGGCGATACCTCGGGATGCTCTGCCGAAAAAAGTTCAAGCTGTGCCTGCATAAGCGAAAGCGGCGTGCGCAACTCATGTGCGGCGTTTCCCGTGAACTGTCGTTGAGCGGTAAATCCCTCATCAAGACGGTCAAGCATCCGATTGAACGACTTGACAAACTGTCTCAGTTCAGGCGGAACATCTTCGGTTATCTTCATATCCGTCAAATTGTTAGGTTGAACCTTTTCAACCCGAGCGGTAAAAGTACGCAGAGGCTTCAGCGCATGCCCGCTTAAAAAATACGCAAGCACACCGCCCAACAATGTTGCCGCCGCCGTAATATACCAATTGGTAGCGATAAAGGATTCCTGTGCTCCGTTGATTACGATAGTCAATTCACGATCAAGCTTTTCGTGTTCAGGATCGAAAAAGTCAGGTTCTCCTTTGTCCGTATCACCGTAACCTGTAACATAAGAGCCTATGGAATCCATATAATGGCTGCCGGAATAGCCGATAAGAACATTCATAAAAATGCAGGTGGCTCCGATAAGAAGTGCAGTCATCAGAGTTATGCGCCATTGCAAGGATAGCTTTTTCATACTTTTTCTTCCTCCATAACATATCCTTCACCAATGCGATTGCGAATCGGGTCATAGCCGAGTGCCGCACGCAGTTTCTTTCGTAATGCAGAAATATGTACTCTTATTGAATTGCTGAAATTGTCAACACTGTTATCCCAAACATGGTCGAGCAGTTCTTCCTGACTGACGGGGCGACCTTGATTAAGAAGTAAATATTCAAGTATTCCGATTTCTTTTCGGGTAAGTGACAGTTCCTGACCGTCAGCAACGGCAACACGGGCTTTGGTGTCAAAAGTAACCTTTCCACAGTTCAAAACAACATTGTTTTGTGTAAACCGCCGGCGAGTCAGACTGCGTATTCTTGCCTCAAGCTCCTCCAAATGAAAAGGCTTTGTCAGATAATCGTTTGCTCCGGCATCCAGTCCCTCCACCTTGTCGGCAACCTCACAGCGTGCCGAAAGAATTAACACTCCGGTATCTCTGTCGGTTTGTCGCAGAGTTCGCAGTACCGTCATCCCGTCTGCACCGGGTAAATTAAGATCAAGTAAAACAAGATCGTACTTTTCTATTCCGAGCAACTCATTTGCTTTGTTTCCGTCATAACAAAAATCAACGCTGTATGCCAATCTTTTAAGGCTGCGAACAATTGTCTCGCACAGCGCACGTTCGTCTTCAATTACTAAAATACGCATAGAAACTCTCCTTGTTGTGTTTTCATATTTCTTTGATAATTTAATTATATCATTATATCGCTCAGACATAAAGTTTTTGTTAAGTTTTCGTTCTTAACAGGGATTTTACATCCTCTGTGCTACAATGAGAGCACAAAAGAAAGGAGTGACCGAATTGACTCGAAAGAAAAAAGCCGTATTTCAGATCGTACTGATTATCTGCGGAATTATGATGCTGTGTTACGGAGCTCTGCGTGGAGAGGCAGAAACCGTGTTAAGCAAGGCAATCCGGCTGTGTTTGGAGTGTGTGGGAATTGGATAACAAAGAACCGAAGAAAAAAAGAGGCGGTGTATCGCAGTTTCTCTCACGCTTTCGATGGCTTATTCAAGCAGGAGCAACTTTGCTGAGTAATATTCATCTGCCGAATTTATTGAAGGGCAGAATTTATCAAGGCAACGGAAAGGCTGTTTGCGTTCCGGGACTGAATTGCTATTCCTGCCCTGCGGCATCGGGTGCATGCCCAATCGGCTCGTTTCAGGCAGTGGTGGGTTCGTCAAAATTCAGTTTTTCATATTATATCACAGGATTCCTCATATTAATAGGGGTTCTGCTCGGGCGTTTTATCTGCGGTTTTTTGTGTCCGTTCGGATGGCTTCAGGAACTGTTACATAAGATACCGACAAAAAAGCTTTCCACTAAAAAGCTGAAACCGCTGACATACATAAAATATGCAGTTTTGCTTTTTGCTGTAGGTTTGTTACCAATGCTCATTACAAATGATGTGGGTATGGGAGATCCTTTTTTCTGTAAGTATCTTTGTCCTCAAGGGGTACTTGAGGGGGCAATCCCTCTTTCCGCCATTGATTCGGGAATCCGCGCCGCACTGGGTACGCTCTTTTCGTGGAAGCTGGGCATATTGATTGCGGTAATCGTACTGAGTGTACTTTTCTACAGACCGTTCTGCAAGTGGCTGTGTCCTCTCGGTGCATTTTATGCATTGCTTAACAAGGTGTCACTTTTCGGAATGAAAGTAGACAAACACAAGTGCATTTCCTGCGGAAAATGTGCCAAAGCATGCAAGATGGATGTAGATGTAACCAAAACTCCCAACCATACCGAATGCATACGCTGCGGTAAGTGTATCCGTGCCTGTCCTGTCGAGGCGGTCAGCTTTTGCTACGGCTTTGGCAAAGGAAAAGAAAATGATTGTCCCGCTGAAAAAGCGGAAACAGCAAAACAAAAAATTGAAACAGAAATTAAAACAGAAATTAAAACAGAAATTAAAACAGGAATTGAAACAGAAAAGGAGTAAACACTATGAAAACGACTAAAATTTTAAGCTTACTGACTGCCCTGATGATGTTGTTAAGCTTTGCCGCCTGTGGCACAGCCAAAGGCAATACGACGAATACTACTGCAAATAAGAAAAGCGAAACGGCTATGCTGACAGCTGTGAATCCGAAAACAAAAGACGAGGCCGCCGACCTGCATCAAAAACTGATGGCACAGGAAAATGCTATTCTTTCCGAAAACAGCAAACTTTGGGAAAAGGTATTTGCTTCAGCCGATAAAGGTATGGCGATGAATGAGGACGGCAAAAACTACGGCGATTTTCTTCTGAAAACGATTGACGGTATCAAGGATCAATTCAGTGCAGATGAGTTAAAGCTGCTTAATGAAAGCGCCGAAGAGATTAAGGAAATTGAAGGAAAACTGACGATTTTGGAACAAAAATTTCCCGGATGCGGAGAAAAACCGTCTGATGGAGATATGAGCGTTCCGGCTGAAAACGGTAAGCCCATCGAAAAGGATGATCTGAAGAAATTCCCGACATTTGACGGCAAGGATCTTGACGGAAACGAAGTTAAGAGCAGTACGCTTTTTGCAAAAAATACCGTTACTGTAGTAAACTTCTGGTTTACCACCTGCAATCCCTGCGTGGAAGAACTTGCCGACCTCGAAGCTCTGAATAAACAGCTTGCAAAAAAAGGCGGAGCAGTAGTCGGAATCAATTCATTTACACTTGACGGTGACAAAACGGCTATCTCTGACGCAAAGAATATTCTGGCAAAAAAGGGTGTGACCTACAAAAACATTTGGTTTGATTCAAAAAGTAAAGCCGGAGAATTTACATCCGGATTGTACTCCTACCCCACAACTTATGTTGTCGATAAAAACGGTAATATTGTGGGAGAGCCGATTGTCGGTGCAATAACCTCCGAAAAGCAGTCTGAAAAGCTGCAAAAGTTGATTGATCAGGCAATTGCAAACAGCAAGAACTGATGTGTGCCCTGTCCCGACAAAGTATCAATAATGCATATTTTCAGGTTCTGTAAATTTTACATATAGATTCCAACAAATATGCCAATAATTAAGCCCATATAATTTTTCGTACAACAAAACCTCCTGCAACGGATTTTACTCTGTGCAGGAGGTTTATTCTTATTCCGATATTTTTTATTTCATCGTTATATCTGTATAAAAATTTTACATAGCTGTAAAGCGGTTTGTCATCACAATAAATTTGTATTCTGTTCAAGCATTAAAAAAGAGGCTCTTTCGAGCCTCCTTACAGCAGTTGTTCCACCCTATTTTATTGTAGAGTTTGTTACTGTTAAAATGCAAATATCAAAACTGCCGATGCGAGAAAAAGTGCAAAAGTAATCGGCTGAATTTTTATGTATTTTTCAACTTTTGCAATTCGTTCATCAGAAAATTGATTTGAGTTTGCAACATTTTTGTAATCACGATATGAAAATGCGAATATAAAAATCGACACTATAACGAACACAATATAAAACAAAAACAAATAATTCTCCAGCAATGAACCGTAGTACTTTGTTATCAAAGAAAATGCAAAGCAAGCTGTCTGGATAATCGGAGCTAAAATACAGGCTTGGATTGTTCTGTCGCATTTATCCTCCGGTCTGTCATCCTCTTCATTGGGTAAAAAATAATCATCTGCAAGGCTTGAATTAATATGAACCCTCTTACGATATAGTTTAATTAAAGCCGCAATGAACAGCAAGCAAAACATTGCCACATTGCTATATCCATAGATTAAATATGCACCGCCCTTTAACACATATATTAAATCTCCGTTACTATATAGAGTCAAGGCGTACATATATGCATTAACTATAACTACCCAAGCATATATTCTTTTAACCTTTTTAAAAAGAATATATATTGTTGCAAAATGCATTACAAGTATTAAAATCATCAAAGATATAAATACAAGCAAATCGTATGGATTATGCGTTTGACAAAAATTTATAAAAGGGTAAAAGTTTAAATATAATGCAGTTGTAGGAAACATAGTTAAATCCGAAGTAATTATGCAATAACCAATGTTCACAAACAGCAATAATATAAATAAGCTTTGTAATCCTACGACAATTGAATAATAAATTTTCTTTGCTTTCATTTAAAACATCCTATCTGTTATTTTACTTTTCATATTAGACTATATCAAAAAGAATTCAAACGAAATCAATAATGTGTATGTTGATATCATGGCTGATGAGATTAATACACAAAGAAATTTTTTTGGTCAATTCGTTCTTCCGAATACTATTGACGAAAAAATCACAATGTCGGCAACAAAAGGCTTTGCTGTAATAACTGCTCATATTAAATTCTTCTTGAATGTATTAGATTGATTTTTAGTGATTAAGTGTGTATAATGTATATTGGGAGGTATCTATGGGAAAACAAAATTATTTTTTCAGCGGAATTACGGACATACTGATTCTTGCCATTTTGTGTGAGCATGACAGTTATGTGTATGAAATTGTAAAATTCATAAAAGAAAAATCAAACGGATGCCTGTCCATATCTCAGAACACCGTTTACGCAGTCACCTACAAGCTTGTTAACGAAGGAAAAATCAGCGAATATTCAAAGCTTGTCGGCAAAAAGCGCACACGAATTTATTATCATATTGAGGACGAAGGTCGGGCATATTATGAAAACCTTTTGGAAAGTTTTCATAATGCATACAGCGGTGTAGAGAGCATTTTAAATATTTTAAAAGAGGACAAGGGCAATGAACAATAACGGGGATTCCCTATGTTGTCAAAAAAATAAGGGCAGGCAAATACATCAAAAGACTTATTGCGGTTGTACTTATTCTTGCACTCATATCAACTGTTACATACTGCATTGTTTTGCACGAAGACCATCAGATTACAAAAAGACAGGAAGCTGTTATAGCCGAAGATGTAATCGAATAGTATAAATTCCGTTCGGATATTTTTAAAATTTACAGACCGATTTCAAATTTGATTTTGAAGTCGGTCTTTTTTTGTATATACGCTTCTTACGCAATGAAAATACATATTCTGATTGTATTGTATCAATAGACATTGCAAAAAGCAATACTTATTAATATTTTTTAAATAACAAATTATTCATTTTTCCATATCACTTGTTCATTAAGCTTGAAAGTAATTTTTCATACTTTGCATTGATTGTAATTTGCGTTGCGGTATTGAATACAAACGAAGTTACTCCGTCATCACAACCATAATCGTCTATCTGTCTGACGGTGCAGATTCCGTTTTCCAGCGACAACGGTAATCCCGTGATATTCTCATTACCGCTGTGCAGCAATTCTATACTTACTATAAAGTTTTTAATGATTGCGGATTTTATTGCGGAATCAAATACAGTGTTACCGTCAATTTCAACGCTGTCTTCAAAAGTATCAGTTTCAATCAGTTTCTCCATTTTTTGATTATATTTTGAATCATACTCGATTCTGAAGAAATCAGATACTGTTTTCACAATTACACCGTCACAAGTTCCGTCTGTATTGTACATTTGAATTGCGACCTCATCTTCGTTAAGTGCAATAATCTTGCCGTAAATAAACTTGTCACATTCATCATCTGTGTAAAAACTGCAATTTTTATTGCTTTGAAAAGCTTTTAATAATTCAGAATACATCGTATCACCTCATGAATTTTTCAGCTTTGTTTGATTTATCTTTATATTGTCTTTCATTTTATCTTAGTGTTAGCATCTAAATAATACAAAACAAAATGAGATATCCCCTTTAAGTGTTGTATAATAAAAAAAAGGAGGAATTCATTATATCACAACAAAAAACTCATCACACCAAGCAATTCAAGTTGGATGCTATCAACTATCGCAAAGAGCACCCTGATCTTACACAGGTTGAATGTGCAAAGAACCTGGGTAATTGTTTGAGAGGGTATCTTCTCTGCCAGCAGCTTAGTTGGCAGAACTTCTCATTTTATTTTGTGCTAAATCTTGACACAGAACCAAGTATTTTTAATTTCACTTGCTTCTCACCCCTAATTACTACTTAATTTCTTAGTGTTAAAAATAATACATATTATAGAAAAGATAAAAGTTAGAATCGAAACGACCATAATCGGAATTTCATATGTCGCAAAATCAAAATATCTAATATTATATCGTATAAATGTAACTGTAAAATTATAAGCTGAATGTATTAGTATACCAGGTACTATTGAATTATATTTATCAACAAGGTAATTAAAAATCAAACTCAATAAAATTGCTGACAATACTGTGAATATAGATGATGAAAAATGAATAACACCAAAAGTCAACGAAACTAAAAGTGATGATACCCATATTGGAAAAGCCAATTTTAGTTTTGAATAGATTAAGCCACGAAATGTAACCTCCTCTACAATTGGAGCTAATATACTCTTGGCTACAAACAAAAAAACTACATTTATTCCATTGACTGATTTGTGCAAATCATTTGTATTTGAAACAGTATCTTCTCCCTGAAAGAATGGTATACAATTTAATAGAATTATAAAAATAAAATATACTGATAATCCTAAAAGAATAAAAGGCAATGCCGAGCGCAGAGTTATTTTATTTAGTTTTATACTATCAACAAAATCATATCTCTTTACTTTTAGAATAAAATAAAAAATAATCATAATTAATGAACAAGCAATTATCTCCATAACATAGGTTGACATTTGAGGGAGATTTAAATTTATTTTACTAAAGCATACATATATAAATGAAATTATTAATGCACATATTATTGGTGTAAATGAAAAAATAAAAAAATAACTCACCGATTCACATATAGCTTTAAACTTATTCAAAACTATTCCTCCT
>OBWC01001402.1_pt1 | contig 11554 bp, 15 predicted proteins | sample 1501341 | NCBI WGS metagenome assembly OBWC01 (sample SAMEA2580033, study PRJEB22360) | human gut metagenome | biome: human gut; feature: human-associated habitat; material: faeces | place: Denmark | collected 2008/2010 | reverse complement strand
GGATGGTTGGCGGATTTTTTCATTTTAGGGCTTGACTTTTAATAGTTAGTCTTCGTCAGAGATTGGTAGGCTTCTGCCACCTTGCCTTTGGGGTCGTGCTGGAAAATGCTTTTGCCAACGGCACTGATCTCTGCAGCACGGACAGATCGGGGAATGGTCTGGTCAAACACTTTGATCTTGCTGCCGTAAGCACCTCGAATCAGGTTGTCGATCTGCTGTCCGTAGTTGGTGCGGCTGTCGGTCATAGTCAGCAGGATGCCCTCAATTTTCAATTTGGGGTTGATCTGCCGTCGGACCTTCTGCACGGTCTGCAAAAGCTGTTCCAGACCTTTCGCAGACAGGTACTGCGCCTGCACGGGAATCAGGGTGGTGTCCGCCGCTGCCAAGGCATTGACGGTCAGCATCCCAAGGGAAGGAGTGCAGTCCAGCAGAATGAAATCATATTCGTGCTTTGCTCCTTCCAGCACCTGCTTGAGCATCTTTTCCCGGTTCATGCAGTTGACGAGAGACACTTCCAGCCCTGCCAGTTCGATGTTCGCCGGAATCAGGTCAACGCCCTCCGCATGGTGCAGAACGCCTTCACCGGGCGGAATGCTCTGGTCGTTTATGGCTTTCTGCATCAGGGTGGAAAGGGTGGTGGGCAGTTCATCGGGCTGCTGCCAGCCCATGCTGATGGTCAAGCTGCCCTGCGGGTCAGCGTCCACCAACAGGACTTTCTTACCTTCCATCGCCAGCCCAATGCCAAGATTTTCACAGGTGGTGGTCTTGCCAGTGCCGCCTTTCTGGTTGACGATGGCTACCGTGGTTGCTTTCTTTGAAATTTTTATCACCTCCGCATCGCTAAGTCGTGGTTGGTTTGGTTCTGGTAGGAAAGCTGCATTGTAGTCGGTGCGTTATACAGAGAAGCGAGCAGATATTGTTTCATGTTCCTGATGGGGCTGCTGTTCTCTGCAAGGCACTTCAGCACAAAGCGGATATGGTCGGCGTTCAGCTTCATGAAGCGACTGCGTACCACCTCGGCGGGCTTATCGTCCCCGGCAATGCGCAGCAGCTTGCGGTTGGTAGCGCAGGTGTCCACCAACAAATCTACGATCTGATAGATGGTGTCCTCATCATCCGGGCAGAGCCGGAGCAGAAGGTCTATCTCCAAAGACTGAGAAAAATATTCTTCCAGTTGGGTGCGTTTGCTCATCCCATCCGCTTCTTCAGAATAGAATGGATCAGTCTCACTCATTTCAGTATCATTCTCTTTAGTCTTATTACATCGTGATTTTGAAGGGTCTTGACTTGCGTTTTTGAAGCCTCCAGAATCGTGAAAATCACGATTCTGGAATATTGATTTTGACGATTCTGCCGAAAAGTTCTTCACATATACCAAACTTGGCTTTCCCAGACCTCTGCGTTTTCGTTCAATCAGACCAAACTTTTCGAGTTCCCGGAGCAGCTTGGTCACTTTGTTGTCTGCGCAACACAACGCCCTCTTGACATCCTCTATCGTGAAGATAATGAACACCCGGTTCTGCTCGTCCAGCCAGCCGTTTTTCATGGACAGGCTCATGCGGTCCAGCAGGATACCGTACAGGGTCTTGGCATCGGTTGACAGACTCTGGAACCGTGGCTCCTGAAAAAGAGCCTTGGGAATGCGGTAGAACGAAAATAGTTCTCCGGCTTGTCCGTAGAAGTAGTCAAGGGTCATGTGGCTTTTTCAACATTTTGCTCCAGCTTGTGTTCAAAAAATCGACCGCCTTTCGTTTGAAAATAAAAAGCGCACTCTTTTCTTATTGAAAAGTAGTGCGCTATGTAATATAATGGCTGTATAATTTAGCTATCCAAAAGATAGTCGATGAGATATTCTTTCGGAATCATGAAAGATCGTCCGACTTTCAGGCAGCGAATTCTATGTTGATGGATTCTTCTGATGATGGCAGTCTGGCTTTTGAAACCGAGTAAAGTTGTTGCTTCTTCGACAGACAGTACATCAGGATAGTTCACAAATAATTTTTTATAATACTCTTTTGCTTGATTTTGATTCATTATCCTTGACTTTCCTTTCGTTTTGTGCCTAAGCAGAGGAGCGTTTTGCCCTGCATCCCTCCTGAACATCCCTCCAATTTCCATTTGGGCGGTCCAAACCGAAAAAACAGAGTAGGGGGAAAACGCATCGAAAAATCGTGGATATTCCAAATCATTGTTCGTTGAGGCGTGAATTTTGCCTTTGCACAGTGGGAACCAGATATCACTAGATATCACTGGATGACACCAGATGGAAGATGAGGACAAAAACTCAAAATCCCTTGTGCTAATAACACGTGTGGGTTCGACCCCCACCACCGGCATAGTGAAAGCAGTCTGAGATGAAAATTTCGGGCTGCTTTTCTTTTTAATTTTTCCCTTGTCCATCAGGAACGCCGGGAACTGAAATGCTGCAAAACTCAGCGGCGGGGCTGACTGTTTTAACTACTGTTTAAGACTTTGTGCTTTTCTGTTCATAAACTTCTGGTATCCTGTACACAACGAAACGAGAAAGAGGGAGCTTTATGAACGCCGAACTCACCTTCCTGACCGCCCTGCAATCCCTGCACAGCCCCATGCTGGATGGAAGCATGGGCTTTATTACCCGTCTGGGAGACTCCGGTATTCTCTGGGTGACGCTGACAGCGCTGCTGCTGGTGTTCCGCAAAACGCGGCGGGTCAGCTGCGTGCTGGCAGCGGCGCTCCTCATCGACGCTGTCCTCTGCAATCTTCTTCTCAAGCCGCTGGTGGCCCGCGTCCGTCCATGCGACATTCTCACGGAGGTACAGTTGCTTATCCCGCACCCGGACGATTTCTCCTTCCCTTCGGGCCATACGGCGGCGTCCTTCGCCTCGGTGACAGCCCTCTGGCTGGCCGGGAAAAAGCAGTGGGCGATGGCGGCTCTGCCGGTAGGCGTTCTCATCGCATTCTCGCGGATGTACCTCTGTGTCCATTACCCGACGGATATTCTGGGTGGTGTCATTTTGGGAGCTGCCTGTGGATGGGCGGGAGCATGGCTCGTAAAGAAAGCAGAGCGACGAATGGCCATCCCGCGGAGCTAAAAAAGAAGAAGAGACCGCTGTGCAGCAGCTTGCTGTACAGCGGTCTCTTTTGTTATGAGGCAGACCCGCTTATCTGAGGGAACATCCCGGTTTTCCGCAAAAGCCCAAAAGGCATGCAGGCGACTCAATACATCCCCCCCAAAAAAATTGGGCCTCGAAAAAAGAAAAGCACTGTACTTCATGCGAAGTACAGTGCTTTTTGGTGGAGAATAGCGGGATCGAACCGCTGACCTCTTGCATGCCATGCAAGCGCTCTCCCAGCTGAGCTAATCCCCCATAGCTGGCGTGTCATTCCTGACGACGCATATTATTATACCAGCCAAAAGGAGAGTTGTCAATAACTTTTTTATTTTTTGTGAGCGACGCTGCGGCGGGTGCTGCGCTTGTAGTAGAACAGGTACTGCTGTACGATGCCAGCCTGCTGACCATAGGAAGGAAAAGGGTCGCGGCCGCCGAATTCCTCATCAATGAGTCGCTGTATCCAAACATCAATGGGAGCCATCGCGGTACGGCCATAGCCAAAGAGGCAGACGCAGTTTGCTACCTTTTTGCCGACGCCGTCCAGCTCGAGGAGGCGGGAAAAGAGAGCGTCGTCGGGCAGCGCCGCCAGAGCACCGAGGTCGAGTGTGCCGCTGGAAGCCTGTGCGGCAGCGTTCTGGATGTAACGGGTGCGGTAGCCCAGACCACAGCCCATCAGCTGCGCCCCAGAGAGGCCGCAGAGCTGCTGCGGGGTGGGGAAGAGGAAGACTTCATCGCCTTCGGCACTGAGCGGTTCGCCGCAGCACCGGGCAAGGCGTTCTACGGCGGTGCGGATGGCCGGAATGCTCTTGCGCTGGGAGATAAGAAAGGTGATGAGCATTTCCCATGGGTCCTGATGCAGGATTCGGATGCCCTGCCCAAATTCGAGCGATTTGTCCAGATAGCTGCTCTGTCCCGCTAAGCTGCACCGCAGCGCGGAATAGTTCCGGCTCAAATCAAAGTAGTTGGCCCAGCACTCCCAATCTGAGCCATACCATGCAGCGTCGTATTGCCCAGCGCCCAGCGGAGTCAGATAAAGGAGTGCGCCGCCGGAAAGAAAACGGTAGCGCCCGTCGGCCAGTTTCTGCGGCCGGAAGCACTGGCCGCTTTCGATGATCTTGTCGAGGTCAAAGTCGTCCTGGATGGTGACGAGCTGATGGGTAAGGGGAACGGTATGCATGGAAAACTCCTTTTTGGAAAAATTGTGGCGATGCCCGATTCGAGGTGGAAACTGATTTCTATCCGTACCCTCTGCGGGGAGGGCAACCTTGATGCTGAAAAGATCGGCGTGGTTGTGACAATTTCTATCTACGCCCTCGGTGAAGAGGACGACTTGGTTACGTCTTTGAGAACCGCGATATGATTATTATGTTATTCTATCCACACCCCTCAAATAGGAGCGACTTCAAGTCGAAAAATGCACTGGGGAACACAAACTGATTTCAACCAACGTCTTTAAGAGACGGAATTATAGGTCAAAATACTCGGTTCCTTAGAGAGCGCATGGCAACAACTTAATAAGAGTTTACCATATTTTTGTGTCGATTTCTACCTGCGCCCTCCGTGAGGAGGGCGACTCCATGATTGCCGGGAAGGCTGCGGACGGGTTGTGATTTCTATCCACGCCCTCCGCGAGGAGGGCGACCATCCCTTGCCGGTCTGCCGGAATTGGAAAAGCAATTTCTATCCACGCCCTCCGCGAGGAGGGCGACGTCAGTCCTCCTTTTTGGGGTGCAGCAGGTTCTTATTTCTATCCACGCCCTCCGCGAGGAGGGCGACCGGCAGCGGAATCGCTGGCAGCACTGACCGACGTATTTCTATCCACGCCCTCCGCGAGGAGGGCGACCACCCGTATTCCTCCTGGGAGCGGGGCAGCAACGAATTTCTATCCACGCCCTCTGCGAGGAGGGCGACGGCGTGAGCGAGGAGGGCTGAGAGATGACTGACAAATTTCTATCCACGCCCTCCGCGAGGAGGGCGACGACGTGCTGCCGGTGTGGTGCCGCCTGTGGGGCTTATTTCTATCCACGCCCTCCGCGAGGAGGGCGACGTTCTGCGGCGGGTCTGGAGGGTCAGGCTGGCCGATTTCTATCCACGCCCTCCGCGAGGAGGGCGACGCCTATGAGCCGTTCCATCTGCGCGAGAAGATCGAAATTTCTATCCACGCCCTCCGCGAGGAGGGCGACATACAAGCGTACCGAGCTTGAGCCAAGCATGGATATTTCTATCCACGCCCTCCGCGAGGAGGGCGACGGTACACACGCAGCAGCCCTTATGGGAGCGTGAAATTTCTATCCACGCCCTCCGCGAGGAGGGCGACTTTGTTGTCTACTGCTAGAGTTCTCTGGATTTCGATTTCTATCCACGCCCTCCGCGAGGAGGGCGACTTCGTTGTCTACTGCTAGAGTTCTCTGGATTTCGATTTCTATCCACGCCCTCCGCGAGGAGGGCGACGGCCGGCATCCAGTTCTTTGCTGTTTCGGATACTATTTCTATCCACGCCCTCCGCGAGGAGGGCGACGAAAGAGAGGTAAAACCTTATGAGAGACAATATATTTCTATCCACGCCCTCCGCGAGGAGGGCGACCTGCTTGCAGAGATCGTAAAACCTGTCGAACTGATTTCTATCCACGCCCTCCGCGAGGAGGGCGACCTCATCGGCGTTCTTCATGCCCCAGAACCACAGATTTCTATCCACGCCCTCCGCGAGGAGGGCGACTGGATGGCCGTGCCGCGCTTTGCGGCCTTGTTCAGATTTCTATCCACGCCCTCCGCGAGGAGGGCGACAGGAGACGCGAGCGGCGTACAACGCGCTCCCGTGATTTCTATCCACGCCCTCCGCGAGGAGGGCGACCAGCAGGCGGCCCCGGTAGTTTCCACGGCAGACAAATTTCTATCCACGCCCTCCGCGAGGAGGGCGACGTGCCGTGTGACAGCGTTTGCCAGACCATAGAGGATTTCTATCCACGCCCTCCGCGAGGAGGGCGACGGTGTCAGCCACGTCCGGGGAGCAGACCAGATCAATTTCTATCCACGCCCTCCGCGAGGAGGGCGACGGCAACTCCTGGGGGGGATTATAGCGGCGTCCATATTTCTATCCACGCCCTCCGCGAGGAGGGCGACCTGGCATACAGTGCCGCATGGTCAGCCTTGCAGATTTCTATCCACGCCCTCCGCGAGGAGGGCGACGTCTGATGGTATTGCCAAAAATTCCTCTCTGCTGATTTCTATCCACGCCCTCCGCGAGGAGGGCGACGGCAGCGGCTCTTATTTTAGTTCCTGCCGCCATCGATTTCTATCCACGCCCTCCGCGAGGAGGGCGACCTGACAGCGATGATGAGCGAGTCCATCCAACACATTTCTATCCACGCCCTCCGCGAGGAGGGCGACACACAAGCGGCTATAATACCGACTGCCCCACGCTATTTCTATCCACGCCCTCCGCGAGGAGGGCGACTCGGCGATGTTCGTAGATACTTCAATTCAACTTTATTTCTATCCACGCCCTCCGCGAGGAGGGCGACCACATATCGTTGGTCTACCCTCAAAAAACCGCGTTATTTCTATCCACGCCCTCCGCGAGGAGGGCGACTACGGCAGATTTTCACAACTTGTGAAGGTCATCAAATTTCTATCCACGCCCTCCGCGAGGAGGGCGACTACTGCACGGCCTGCCTCAAGGTCGTGCGCAAAAAATTTCTATCCACGCCCTCCGCGAGGAGGGCGACATCTCGCCGTCCACGTTGTAGATAATCTGGTCAAAATTTCTATCCACGCCCTCCGCGAGGAGGGCGACTGGAGCTGGCCCTGCTGCTGATCGACGGCGGTTTATTTCTATCCACGCCCTCCGCGAGGAGGGCGACTCTTTTGCTGATGGTGCTCACCTCCTTCATGGTATTTCTATCCACGCCCTCCGCGAGGAGGGCGACTCGTTGCGGACGTCCTGACGGACTGAGCGCAGCAATTTCTATCCACGCCCTCCGCGAGGAGGGCGACATCTCCAGCCGCCCGCTGATGATCCCCAACAACAAATTTCTATCCACGCCCTCCGCGAGGAGGGCGACTCTACGCGCGCGCACACGCGCACGAGACCAGCTGATTTCTATCCACGCCCTCCGCGAGGAGGGCGACGAGCCCCGGTCTCCACCAGCTCGATGTACTCCAGATTTCTATCCACGCCCTCCGCGAGGAGGGCGACGCCTCAGTCAGCGTCACGCGGTCAACCTCGCAGGGATTTCTATCCACGCCCTCCGCGAGGAGGGCGACGCCGTGAGAGGCCGATCCACTGCGCGGTGCAGTAATTTCTATCCACGCCCTCCGCGAGGAGGGCGACATTTTCGGCTCGTGGATGTCGCCCCCAGTTGCATATTTCTATCCACGCCCTCCGCGAGGAGGGCGACCACGCCCACGTTGGGGTTCGCCACCTGATAAGCAGATTTCTATCCACGCCCTCCGCGAGGAGGGCGACTAATCGCAGATCAGCAGGCATACAGTATCAAACGATTTCTATCCACGCCCTCCGCGAGGAGGGCGACGCAACATGCTGGATTATCTGGCCTGCATCCAGATAATTTCTATCCACGCCCTCCGCGAGGAGGGCGACGCAACATGCTGGATTATCTGGCCTGCATCCAGATAATTTCTATCCACGCCCTCCGCGAGGAGGGCGACACCTCCGCGATGAGCGCCCAGACCGACACCATCCTATTTCTATCCACGCCCTCCGCGAGGAGGGCGACCCCGTGACGAGGCCGAAGAGTGGTGCGATCGCATGAATTTCTATCCACGCCCTCCGCGAGGAGGGCGACATTTTGAGGGGGGGGTAACGTGTGAGCAGTAAAAAATTTCTATCCACGCCCTCCGCGAGGAGGGCGACTAAAGTTCTTCTGACTATGCGCCAGCTTTTTGAGATTTCTATCCACGCCCTCCGCGAGGAGGGCGACGCCTTATCCTCTCGGTCTTACCGATCAGCAACAAAATTTCTATCCACGCCCTCCGCGAGGAGGGCGACGTGGGGTTCAAATCCCCTCCCTCGCACCATGACGAATGTTCTTACAGTATTTAGCTGTCAAAGAACATTCGTCATTTTTTATTTGCTAAATAGCGACATCACAAGGGGCGTAGTTCACAACTACGCCTTTTCTTGTATTCACCGACACATCGGGTGTCGGCAAAGGAAGTGCGCTTGGAATCTCGATGGTGCCCACGCAGTTGTAGTGAATGCGGAGCCGCTGCTCCCATACACCGTTGACCTTTTCTGCATTGAACACTTCGATTTTTTCCACCAGTTCATTCAGCATCCGGGGTGTCAGCTTTTTTGCTCTGGTGTACTTGCGAACCAGACTGATAAACATATCCGTTGTCATAGTTCGGCTGCTCTGCTTTTCGATTTCGGAGCGGAGCTGTTTGATTTTCTCGGTCAGATCCTTTTGCTCGTCCTCATATCTCCGGGACATTCTGGAAAAGCGTTCATCAGAGATCTTGCCGGAAACATTGTCCTCATAGATGCGCTCAAAGAGGCCGTCCAGTTCTTCATCACGGGCAAGGAATGCTTTCAACTCTTTCTCTTTCAGCTTGCGGTCGGCTTCGTCTGCCTGCTGGGAGTGCCCGATAACAGCCTTCAAAAAGTCGTCCTCATAGAGGCTGGCAAACTTGGTCAGCCGCCGAATCTCGCCCAGCACCACTTCTTCCAGAAAGTCTACCCTGATGTAGTGGGTGGATTGGCAGGTGCCACGGTTGCCCTTGTAGTTGGAGCAGTTGAAATACTTGATTTCCGGGTTGCCCTGATTGAAGTGGAAGTGCAGATTGCAGCCGCAGTCTGCGCAGACAAGTAAGCCAGAGAACATATTGTGTTCTCCGTTGCTGGTACGGCGTTTGCGCATTTTTCCGCGTTTCTGCTGTACCTGCTCAAACACGGCACGTTCAATAATGGGTTCGTGAACATCTTGGAACACCACCCAATTTTCCGGGTCGTTATGAATCCGCTTCTTGTTCTTGTAGGACTTGGAGTAGGTTTTGAAGTTCAGAACATCACCACAATACTCCTGCTGGTACAGAAGATGGGTAATCGTGGAGCCATTCCACTTGGTGGCGGGGCGCGTCTTGGTCTTTCCGGGACGGCCAATGCCTTTCTGAATCCAGTAGGCCTGCGGCGTCAGGATGCCTTCCTTTTCAAACTGGGTGGCAATCTGTTCTGTGCCGAAGCCCTCCAATGTCATATCAAAAATGCGCTGGACAACTTGTGCAGCTTCTTCATCAATGACCCAATGCTTGGGGTTGTTCGGGTCCTTGATATACCCATAGGGAGGAAGTCCCATCGGTTCGCCGGAGTTGCCTTTGATTTTATTACTGATACGGCGTTTCTTGCTGATGTCGCGAGCATACCACTCATTGAACAGGTTTCGGATGGGGGCCAGTTCGTTTTCTCCCTCGGCCGTGTCGATGTTGTCCGAAACGGCAACAAGTCGGATGTCATGGTCCGGGAAAAATTCTTCTGTCAGCCGTCCGACCTCAATATAGTTTCGGCCCAGACGGGAAAGGTCTTTGACGAACACAGCGGCGGCTTTCCCTTGTTCAAGCTGCTGCATCATTTCAACGAAACCGGGACGGTTCATGGTCACGCCGGAAATGCCATCATCCAGAAAGTGAACCAGATTGGTGTAGCCTTTTTCCTTTGCAACTTTGGTGAGCAGTTTCTTTTGGTTGCCGATGCTGTAACTCTCGCCCTCCAAATTATCATCACGGGAAAGACGCTCATAGAGAAAAGCGGTTGCTTCACGGGATTTCTTGTTACTCGACTGTTTCATATTCGCTCCTTTCTTGGGACAGTCGAATAGCAAATTCACTTGTACACCTATATTATAACACAATCCGCTTTCTCTGTCCGCTGCCTCCCGAAAGGTCATTATAATTTTTCGCTTTCGGATTTCATCAGCCGGAGAAGAACTTCTCCTAAGGTCTGAGAGCTTTCTTCTTTGAACACCGGCTCAACGATAAAGGAACGATTGCCAATACGATAAGTCGAATCCAGAGTAAGCATCTCTGGATTTTTTGTTTTTTCAGGGTTTGTCTTTTTCGCTTGCATCGTAAAAATCCCCTTTCTTAAAAATCAAAAAATGAGCCAACGGACGGCTGCTGGCAGCAGCCCACGGGAATCTCACCCCTGCATTCCTCATGCAGCCCTACTCATTGCCTGCGACGCTCTGAACGCTCGGACTTTGACGGTAAGGGAGTATCAGCCTGCCTGTATGTCATGGCCCGCAAGCAGCCGCGCTTGCATTACGGCGTGGTGATGATCGCTCCACTTTTCAGAGAAAAGCATTGTGGCGCACCCACCGCCCGGCTCGATACAGACAGCAACGTATCCGTTTGCCCTATGATGCACCGCCATTGTCCTGCGGGCTTTCTTTGTCAAAGAACTAGAAAAGGCACCGTATGGAAAGGGGAACAGCACACGATGCCTACGTTGAATCAGGTCAAGTCAAAATCAAGGATAGCAATTATCAGTTTTGCTTCCAGACGATTGCGCAGTTCTTCATCAACTTGCAGACGAGGATAGCCGTCAGAGCCATAGCTCGTCCGAGTTGACAGTGCAGCAATGTAGCTAGAATAATGCCGGACTACCCGGCTCACTGCTTCGGCGTCTCCTGCAACAGCGGCAGCGATTATCGGGTAAGGAAGCAGCGATGCCCGTGTGTGCGCAGATTTAGTCATCCGCTTCACCTCCCATCAGCTTTTTCAGCAGCCGATAGGCTTTATACCTGCGAGTATTGACCGTTCTTCTGGCCATGCCCATGCACTTTGCTATCTGTTCGTCTGTCATCCATAGAAACCAGTGCATCATAAAAATTTCCCGGTCTTTTGGTGACAGCCGTAGAAGTGCTGTGGCCAATCGGTCGTTCTCGATTAGCACAACAGCATTTCCCACGGGAAAAGCCGTATACTCCCATGAGTAACGATCGTAAACTGCAAGCTGGGCCACATCTGCCTCGGACAGTTCTTCCAAAGATGCAAAACGTTTTTGATGACGGCTGATCTGCCGATAGCCGTTACATGCCTCGCATTTCAACACCTTTTTGCAGTAGCTGTCAAAGGCGTGCTGCTTGTGTTCGTAGTAGCGGTTTGGTTTCAAGTTTTCACCTCCCCTCGTGCTGGGAGGCAGCTCTTTTCTTCCCCTTTCGCTCACTACTCGTTCACTAACGGGTTCATTTGGCTGATTTTTAAGATTGGTATGAAAATTTTTCCTGCCGTTCATAGAATTGTTCCTTTCGTTCTGTTCGGGTTTATAGGCCGGAGCAAAACGAGGCGGAGAACGGCATCCGATACCCAATCGTAGGTTGTCAAAATGCGGGGCTTTATCGGATGTGAATCGAAGTATATAAAAAGCGAGCCACAACTCACTTCTATGAGTATGGCTCCCCCCCCCGCTCTTTTTATATTTTTTTTTTTTGTGCGCACTTTCC
>OBWC01001397.1_pt1 | contig 11588 bp, 14 predicted proteins | sample 1501341 | NCBI WGS metagenome assembly OBWC01 (sample SAMEA2580033, study PRJEB22360) | human gut metagenome | biome: human gut; feature: human-associated habitat; material: faeces | place: Denmark | collected 2008/2010 | reverse complement strand
GATTACGATTGATTTTTCGCCCTTACTCATAAAAAAATAATCTGCCGGACGACGGAAAAAGAAAAAAAAACGTCGCAAAGCAGACACATTTTCACGCGCCTATTCTATCCCGGCGGCTTTGAGAAAATCAAGGCCGCCGTTCTCTTTATCATCTTTAAAGGAATGACGCCCTAATGCTAACAGGTACGGCGGCTAATGGAGGTAGCCGCCATGATGTATAGAGCGTATCGGCAAAATTTAACTCATTTCAGCTTATCTTCTCTACTGAGTCAGTGTTTTCAGAAATATGGAATTTATGATCTTGCTGTTGTTGAAAACGCGCAATACGGTTATTTATCCTTAAATCTGGAAAATATGCCCGTTAATATTGACTGGCCGGACACGATACCAAAAAAAGGTGAAGGCATCTTCTTACGCTTCACAGATATAAATGTGGTGCCAAAAGAAGTTTTTCCTTATGTAGCAAATATGATCAAGCAGATCAATATTGTAATGAAATCATTAATACCTGAGATCAATATAGAAATTTATAATGCGTTTGATAAGCTATTGAAGGATGGAAAAGACGGAGTGCAGTTTGAAATCATTGCCATGCGTGGAGAGAACCGGATTCCGCTTTTGTATGAATCCGCAGGAATAAAGAAGCTGATTTCTATTTGCAGTAATTTAGTTGCCTGCTATAACAGGGAGTCTTATTGCCTTGTGGTAGACGAGCTGGATTCTGGTATTTATGAGTATTTATTGGGAGAATGCCTGGAAGTTATGCAGGATAAAGCTAAAGGACAATTGATCTTTACATCACATAACTTACGCCCATTGGAAATCCTTGAAAACGATGCTCTGCTTTATACGACTGTGAATCCTGAGAATTGCTATATAAAATCTACTTATATCAAAAATACGCAAAATACCCGGTTATCTTATTTGCGGACAATCAAGCTTGGCGGGCAAAAAGAAAAACTCTACAATGTAACAAATATATATGAGATGGAGCTTGCTATGAGGCGGGCAGGAAGGGACTACAAATAACTAAAAGGCCACAGGAATCAGGCAATTATTATCACCACCAAATCCTCCTGTTATACAGGCTTCATAGTGCAACTAACCTCATTGAATAAATTTATTGTTAAATATTCGTGCAAAGTATTGTTTTCTTCGTGCAAATGGCATATACTATAATTGCCAGCAGAAAGGGGTTGATCGTATGGCTGGAAATACCACAAACATCAGTATCCGCATGGACGCAGATTTGAAAGCGCAGGCGGACGCACTGTTTACTGAACTTGGCATGAACCTGACTACGGCGTTTAACATCTTTGTGCGCCAGTCGCTTCGTGAAGGCGGCATTCCCTTTGAAGTAAGGCTGGAACAGCCGAACAAAGAAACGGTTGCTGCCATGCTGGAAGCGGAAAGGATTGCAAAAGACCCGTCTGTAAAGGGCTACAATGACCTTGACGAGTTGTTTGCTGACCTGAAAAGATGAAAGAAACCAAATATACCGTCAAGTACACGACCAGTTTCAAAAAAGACTACAAACGAGCCATCAAGCGTGGCTTGAAGATCGAGCTGCTGGAGCAGGTCGTAGCAATGCTGGCAATGGGCGAACCGCTGCCAGATAAGAACCGCGACCATGACCTATCCGGCGATTGGGCAGGTCATCTGGAATGTCATATTCTCCCGGACTGGCTGCTTGTCTACCGCATAGAGGATGATGTTCTGGTGCTGACGCTGGCCCGCACCGGTACACACAGCGACTTGTTCGGCAAATAAACATTCTGCCGCCGTATGGGGAAACCTGTACGGCGGTTTTTCTGTATGCAAAATGGTGTCGTGAAACGCGACGACCTTGATAGTGATACGCCAAAACGCGGTAGCCCTTACCGCTTCGATAAAAGGAATCAATATGCGACATTATTGCAATCGAGGTAATATTGACATAGAATTCCATGTATTATAGAATGGTATCTGTAAAAAGAAGGCATGAAGAAAGCAGCTTTAAACGGGCTGCTTTTTTTTGTGTCTTCTTTTGTCTTTCCTGAGCACCGGAGGAAAAGGAGTTTTCTGGATGGAGCAGAGAAGACGAAAAAAATAAGAACAGGAGGAAGTATATGGAGGATACCAAAAAAACAGTTTTGGCGGGAAACGGGGAAAAAGATGTTCCGCGTGCGGTCTACGATGGTGTTTTGACAATTGATGTAGACGCGCAGGTTGAAAGCATGGAGGAACAGGAAGAGGCCAGATGGCATCAGCTTTTGAATGCACATCGTACCAGAAAGATCCTGACGGGCCAGCTCGGGGGCATTGAAAAGCTGGAAAGCGGGTGGATGGTCGCTGTTACATACTTTAATGGTTTCCGGATCATTATCCCAATGAATGAAATGATGATCAACCTTCAGGGAGACGGGCGTGAAAATGCGGATACCTTAAACCGTCAGGTTCGCATCGCAAACAATATGCCCGGCTGTGACATTGATTTCATCATCAAAGATCTGGATAACAAGAGTCGGAGCGTTGTAGCATCCAGAAAAGATGCAATGCTTAAAAAGAGACAGACTTTTTATATTGGAGAAGATACAGAAAAACCAATGCTCTATGAAGGCAGAATCGTGGAAGCAAGCTCTGTTGACCAGATCATTATAGAAGTGGATGCAAAGAGTCCGACAGCCAATATCAATAAAGATAATCTCCGGAAATGCCATAAACAGGGAAAATATACAGGAATCATTACGGAAGTCTATAAGGGAACCTATTTTATCCGCCTTGATATCGGAGTCAATGCCGTGGCACATTCCTGCAATATGTCCGCACTTCCAGGAAAGAAAGATAAGATTGGATTTGTGGTGACCCGCATCAACGACAACTATGAAGTGGCAGAAGGCATTATCACAAGACTTATCAAAAGAGCTTCCTGAAAATGTTTTTATGATTTTCAAAGAATTAGCTTGTGATCGATAACATAAGAAGGGAGGACTGTCTTAAAGCACACGGAACATCCGTATTGGCACAGGCTGTATAAATACTTGGAAGATTTTGGAACACGTTATCAGAATGTACCGGATTTTTTTAAGGACAGGATCCAGCGATATGGTATCCTGTCTCTTTTTATCCTGCTTTTCGGATCATTTATGGGAACATGGATGAAAGATAAAACTTTTATTTTCTGGTCTTTCCTGCTTGGGATTATCGGGTTTATAAGAACATATCTTATTTTCCGCACCGCGGATAAAAAGACCTATGAAATCGTGAAAGGGCTGGTAACCGGGATAGACGGGAAAAATCCCTTTGCAAGATTACGGAAGATCCGGGTAAGTGATCCGACCGGACGGCAGAGTGAACTTTTGCTAGATAAAAACGTAAAAGTTTTGGAGGGAAAACGTTATCGGTTTTATTTTGGCATAAATGAAAAGAAGCTGGTAGGAATCCGCCGGGTGGATGCAGCACTCAATAACGGGACTTTTTTGGGAAACGAAGAAATATAAGAGGAAGAGATTCCTTTTATAGCAGGGAGGGGAGCACCAGGCATGGTTCGATTCCATGCTGCCCTGTTTCCGCAAAAGACTATTGCGGGAAATACAGCGAGGGAGGGACGACTATGAAAAAGGATGAATATAGTTTTTTGGAATTATTCGGAAATATAGATGATGAATACACTAAAAAAGAACCGTGTATTCCGGGAGGGGACCATTGGTGGATATGTGGCGGCCGGAATTGATGGGGTGGAACTGTTCAGCAGCACAAAAAAATCCTGTCCGGACTGCCTTACCCGGAAAAACCGTGCAGGTGAAATGGAATATTTCCACCGGAGTGTGGTCTGCATGACTGTTGGAAAAGCAACCGCATGTGATCCTGGGGCAGGAAATGCTGAAGTCGAGGGACGGAGCGGAAAAGGATGAAGGGGAACTGACCGGAGGAAAACGCCTGATATTTTTTATAAAAATGCACAAGCCAAAAAACTAAGTTACTGTTCAAGGGTTAGCTGGACTTGAGAAAACCGATGGTGTAGACTGATAACAGTCAAAGCCATCGGTTTTCTTTATCCAAATATTCTGGACACTCTGTCATATATATTGGTCGGATCTTCAAGGCGCATCAAAACAAGCATGCTCATGCATTGGCAGAGATAATCGATGTTTTCGAAACTTCTGAATGTCACGGCCTGCGCCTGTTTCCGCTTATAATTCCTTAGAAGCCTTTCGGCTTCATTATTCGTGGCAGGTACCCGGATATCATGCAGGAACAACAGATGGTTGTGCATGTTCTCGCGGGCAAAGTACAGGGCTTTTCCGTCCGGTGTTGCACAGACATATACCTGGCAGCTCTTTCCGTTTTCCCTGGCGTTTGTACAATCTGTATGCATAACAGGGGAAAGCAGCATATCTGCATAGGCAGACCTGCGTTCAGGCTCAGTTTTTAAAGCAAACTCCGGTTTAGTCTGCTTATCATGCCTTTGGAAATATTCAGTTTTCCACCCGTCAGGTCGGACAGAAATGCCCTGCTCTTATCAATGGATGTACAGCAGTCATTGTTCAGAAGGAACAGAAATGCCCGTATGCTGCCATCATAATTCACATCATCGATAACTCCGTCTGGAAATGCTGCATGTGCACGTTCTCCCGTATGACTGTTATAATAAACATCTGCATGATATTCCGTTACATTCAGGACCATACGGATACTTACCATCTGCTTTACGATGGTCCTGGCAGTCTTTTTAAAAGCACAGTCTTCGAGCACTTCTTCAGGTGGAGGAAGAAGAATAACTGGCTGTGTAGGCTCCTGTCTTTTCCGGCAGTGCCCTTTGTGGCCGGGCTGCCCGCCTGGTCTTCTGCCTGTTTTTTCCCTGTTGTTTGTGATCTTTTTACGTCGTACTGCTTTTGAAGAAGGAATAGAAGAGTTTTCATAATCACGGTTGATCTGTGCCCGTAGTTTCAGATTCTTTCCCTGTTCTTCTTCCAGTCTGGATGCCGCTTCATAAAACTGATGTCTGAAAACGGCTGCTTTATCCAGTGCATCCTCTCTTTGCTTTTCTGCATTCAGTGCACGGATCTCCATTTTTCGGAGTTCCTGCGCGGACCTTTTTTGTGCCTTTTCAAACTCCCGGAGCATATCCTCCAGTACCTGAAACCAGTAATTGCGCACACGGATCGTTTCTTTGTGCGCATCTGCAAGTTCTTTTTTCAGCTTCTCAATCTTATGTTCATAAACGTTGTACTCTTTCTGATAAAGTTCTTCTAACTGGATATATCTTTCACCAGATTCCAGTTCTTTGTTTCTGCGTTGTGCAGCTTTCAGCCGACACATGAGAGTGATATGATCATAAGTATCAGGCATACGTTTTGTACAGTCCTGCTAAACACTGCCGACGATATCTGTGATCTTTGAGATATGATCCTCGAGATATTCGATCAGCTCTTTCTGTTTCTGGATGAATTCCTCCTGGATCTCGATCTGCCTGAGATAGCCGTCAAGAAGTTCATCACGTTTTTTTAGTTCCTGTATAAAATCAATCTCCATAAAAACAACCTCTCTTTCTTGAAAAAAGTATAGCAGAAATGCAGGAAAAAAGCGAATTTCCGGAAATGACCCATTGGGCAATCTGACTGTGGATAAATCTCCATTATAAGATTGGAAATGAGTAGATATAAGGCCTCTGTCTGAAAGAATGGATAGGATTCGGTGTATAACTTTTGTGAAAAAGAACAGCAGAAAAAACTATAAATACAGTTTTTTCTGCTGAAGATAATTATCCACAAAATAGAGAAAATAATTTCGTCACTTTTTACAATGACTTATACATACCTTTGAACAGTAACAAACTAAAAGCGAAATCTCTGATGAGAATGGAAACAGCTATACAGAAATAGACTGATATGATATAATAAAATCGTTCCTACATTTGTAGAAAGAGGGAGAATGAGAGCGTGAAAAAAACATATCAGAGACTTCCAGAATCAGAACTGGATATTATGCTTGTTCTTTGGAATAATACACCTCTGATGAACAGAATGGAAATTGTAGCAGCAGGTGAAGGTGATGAAGAATCCAGAGTCCTTTACAATAACGGAGACGGAACCTGGATCGATGAGAACGGAAATCTTTATGAAGAGTAAATGAAAAGAAACGTTTTCCGTAAGCAAATAAGGGAATGGAAAACATTTCTTTTTTTATAAAATGTTATATGAGATATAAAAGCTATTTTGAAATATAAGTATTTGATAAGAAAGACATTTTTATTTTACAACAAACAGACATTTTTATGATAAAATATCGGTAAAAATAATTTTGGACTGTAACAAAAGTCGTTGCAGTGTCTAAACTACATCAAATGGATACGGAGGAAAAAATGTGCGGGATTTGTGGATTTACAGGTTACAGACAGGATCAGAAGACAGTAATTGAAAGGATGATGAAGGCCATTGAACATAGAGGCCCGGATAGTGAAGGCTTTTTTTGCAGGGAGAAGATTACGCTGGGCTTTCGAAGACTTAGTATTATTGATTTAGAAGATGGGCAGCAGCCTATGGAAAGTGCGGACGGAAACCTGCATATTGTTTTTAATGGGGAAATCTATGATTATAAGGAACTGCGGGCAGAACTTGAGGCTTCCGGCATTTCTTTCTGTACCCATTCTGACACGGAAGTTCTGGTAAATACCATTCAACAGTATGGGGAGAAGGCACTGGATAAGCTCAGGGGAATGTTTGGGTTTGCAGTATGGAATGAAAAAGAGCAGACTTTGATGCTTGCAAGGGATTTCTTTGGAATTAAGCCTGTGTACTATGCCGAAATAGATGGACACTTTGTATTTGCTTCTGAAATTAAGAGTATTCTTGTATTTCCAGGCTATGAAAGAAAAGTAAATCAGAAGGCCCTGGAGCAGTATTTGTCATTTCAATATTCTCCTCTGGAAGAGACCTTCTTTAAGGGAATTTATAAACTGATGCCTGGACATATGCTTTTATATAAAAACGGAAGCTATGAAATAAAGACTTATTTCAAACCAAAGCTTACACCAGGTCAGTGGGACCATAAGACGAATATGGCGCAGCTGCGGAGCCAGCTTTCCGAGATTTTAAAGGATTCAGTGAAGCATCATATGTTAAGTGATGTGGAAGTCGGCGCATTTTTATCAGGTGGAGTGGATTCCGGTTATCTGGCATCTTCCTCCGGTGCAGATCAGGCATTTACAGTGGGGTTTGATGAGGGAGACCGATATAGTGAAGTAAACAAAGCTGCCAAAGTGGCAGAAAAAGTAGGTTTGAAACACCATGTAAAAATCATATCCAAGCAGGAATTCTGGGATGCCCTTCCAGATGTGATGTATCATATGGATGAACCACTTGGGGATGCCTCTGCAGTTGCACTTTATTTTCTTTCCAAAGAGGCTGCCGGACATGTTAAGGTAGTCCTTTCCGGGGAAGGCGCAGATGAACTTTTCGGTGGATACAATATTTACAGAGAACCTGAAGCATTAAAGAAAGTTGCCTGGATTCCGTTCGTGCTCAGACGCGCTGTCAGAAAACTGGCTGCAAAGCTGCCAGACGTGAAAGGACGGGATTTCCTTATCCGCGCAGGAATGAAAGTAGAAGAACGCTTCATCGGAAATGCATATATTTACTGTGAAAAAGAGAAAGAACAGATTTTGAAAAATAAAGTAACAGGACCTTCCACGCAGGAATATTTAAGTCAATTTTATGAAGAGCTTGAGTCAGAAAACAGAGACTCACTTCAAGACATGGAAAAAATGCAGTCTGTAGATCTGAACTACTGGCTTCCTGGCGATATTTTGCAGAAAGCAGATAAAATGAGCATGGCACATTCCCTGGAAGTCAGGGTACCATTTCTGGATAAAGAAATTTTTAACTTTGCAGCAAAGCTTCCGAAAGAAGCCAAGATTGCAGCAGGTACAACCAAATATATTTTCCGCAAAGCTGTTTCAGAATTTCTTCCACAGGAAACCAATGAACGGAAGAAACTTGGTTTTCCCATTCCAATCCGTGTGTGGCTGCGGCAGAATGACTGGTATCAGATGGTAACAGATTTATTTACCTCGAAAGAAGCAGAAGAATTTTTCCATACAGAGAAACTGCTCCAGCTCCTGAACGACCATAAAGATAAAAAAGCAGATAACAGCCGTAAAATCTGGACAGTTTTAACATTCCTTATCTGGTACGATAGATTTTTTACTACATGTTCGAAGTGAGAGAGTTGGTTATGAGACGGTAATAATACCTAAATGGATATTCACAAAGAAAAAATAGAAGATAGGTATTAAGCTTTCGTATAGGAAGCTGCATGTCAATCCATGGTTTATGAAGAGCAGACTTCATCATAACTATTTGAAGAATTTATCGAAAGAAGGAAAAAATGAAATTATACCACTACCGTTCAATAAACAGTGCATTATTAGAAATTGAAAATGGCACTTTTCATTTTGCATCGAAAGAAGAGTTAAATGATCCGTTGGAAGGGTTTGTACGTGTTTTCTGGCAGGGAGATAAGATGGCCTGGGAGGGATTGTTCAGACATTATATATATAGCGTAGCGCGTGCACTGGAACTCTATATTCTGAAAGCCGATGATGAAACGTTATATCATGGTACTTTGGTTGCAGATGTTCATTGCTATAAAAATAACTTTTTTGAGAAAATTTTATTGAAATTAGGAGAAGAGTTCATAACGGATACAGATGTACAAAATCTGGCAGGAGTTTATGGTGACAATTGTTTGAAAGTATCAGAAAAGGAACTTCAATATATTCTTTTTTATATTCATAATAATGCACTAATTAAGTGTCTGGAAGAATTTAAGAAAAATAAATTTGTACCTGCAGAGGAAGCTGAGAAACAGATTAAACTTCTTAATTTTTCACTTTCTGTAGAAAAATTAGTAGATGCAATAAAGAAAGTCTTTTCTAATGAAAAAATGCGTGTCCAGACAATTGAATCTATGGAAGAAATATTCGAGGAAATGAAGGAATTCTCCTATATAATGAAAGGTGCAGAAAACGACATATTTCTTCATGGTAAAGGCTCTGAAGAACAAATATATAATAATGATGGCAATTCAGTAGTTCAACAGCATAGAAAGTGGTTAATTGTTATGGCTGATTTTCCAAAAGTGTTTGTGGCTCAGTTGAGGGATATGATATACCCCAAAAGCTATGTTGTTTGTTTTTCTAAAAAAAATGATAATTCTGCTATGTGGGGAAACTATGCAGATTGTCATAAGGGTGTATGTCTGATTTATGATACAGGTGACGAGGCAAAACTTAAGGTAGGAGGGCGACATATTCCTCTTGATGTAAGAGCAATTTCTTATGGTGGAGAGTCCATTGAATGTAATTTTTTCCAGACATTAGGACGATTGACTATGGTTCAAATAAGAGAATGGTTACTTGGAGTAGACGGCTTCAGTTCCTGTTATGAAGCATTTTCTGATGTAGAGGAATGGAGAAAACGTTACTGGAAGATCTATGATGCGAAAACCTATCGCAAGACAAAAAACTGGGAACATGAAAAGGAATTTAGGGTAGCTGTGTCAAATACATTTGGTGAATTTGATGTTCCTCAAAAGCAGAATATGTCATTTGATTGGAACCTTTTGAAAGGTGTTATCTTTGGAATCAGAACCAGTGAATATGATAAAAAACAGATTCTGGATAAGCTGATAAAGCATAAGGACGAATTATCAGATTTTACTTTTTATCAAGCTGAATATAGTGCTGAAGAGCAGAAAATTAAGATTCGAAAAAAGAAATTTTGGAGACTGATAAATTATAAAGGAAAAGTCGATGGCACAGAAAAAGTTTAAGGTAATTTGATATGGAAAGTATGTAACGCTCTGGCTTTATGGCTGGGGCGTTATTTTGCTGGAAAAAAGCAGATTCTGAGGATATAATATAATCATGTTGATTTTGATTCAAGATGAAAAGAATTGCTTTTAATTTTATATGAACGGAAGGGCAGTGAAATGTATTATGAGAAAGAAACAGCTGAGAAGCCAGAAAAATGGCCAGCGAATGCGCGTGAACAGATTTTAGATACATTATGTGAATGTGTGGAAAAGTTTGAGAAAAATCCTTCTTATAAGACAAGAGAAGTATATTTTTCTTTGATATAAAGGCATCCAGCATATAGTAATGCAATTTGTGCATTATGATTTTCATCACTTATTTTGCAATATGAATCAATTAATTCTGTGAGGTAAGAAAATGCCTTATTATTTTTATAAAGTTTTAAATATTCATTTATCGTTTTGATTTTATACTTTTGCAATTCATCTAAGGTCACTTTACATATAATATGATTGCAAGCACTTCGCGAATCATTTGCAACAGTAAGTTCTTTATAAACTAATCTTTTCATCCAACAATATTTTTCTGGTAATTGACTGGCTTTTATATTGAAAAATATAGGAAACACATACATTTTATGCTGTTTATATCTCTGATAAATCAAATCAATTTCCTCATTTGCACATTCGGATGCAATTGTATTAGCACTTAAAATAATAATTGAATAATTACAGGCCTTTACTCCTTCGTCAAAATTTTTATTATCTCGTTCATCGCCTAATAACATTTTATGCCGATCATACCAGACTGGTAATCCATAATTAGTTAGATGAAATAAAATGGATTCTACTATTGAGTGTCGGTCTTTGCTCGAAAAACAGAAAAAAAGCATAGTATTCATCTTCTCCTGAAATAGATTTTAATATGAATCAATGATAATTGAGAATTATCCATTATCTACTCAAAATAAACATATCTATCATAAACCCTGTTTGTTTACATGAGAAAAATTCGAATAATGTTAAAAATATTAACAAAATAAGAATAAGAATTGATTCTTGAGATATAACAAGATATACTGAGTACAGGTGAATGGAGCTGAAAGGAGATGTGATAGAGATGAAATACGTTGTTCGGCTTTTGGGAATAGAAATCAACAACATAAAAAACGTGATACACGGTGAAATTGAAATGCCCCAAAATAAAAAAGGAAGCATTTTAGGAATCTATGGAGCTAATGGATCTGGAAAAACAGTAATTGTGGACTGTATGGTATTGTTGAAATATCTTCTTTCCGGACGTCAGATCCCGTCGAATTTTTATTACTATATAAATGAAGCAAGTGATACCTCCACTGTAAAGTATCGCTTTGAGCTGAAAATGGAAGAAAAATACTATCTGGTAGAATATGAAATTGAACTGCTGAAAAACGGTAAGAAGAGCTTCTGCATCAGTAAAGAAAAATTCAGCCAGAGAGAAATGTCCGAAGGAAAACGGATCACACCTGTTTTTGATTACCAAAAAGGCAGGAAAGAGCTTTTTCGTCCGTTGAAATTGTATGAGCGTTTTTCTAAGGATATCCAGAATGTTATTGCACTTGGAGTCGCAGAGCAGGCAACGCAGAATTATAATGAGGAAAAGGGCGTTCCGGAAGTAAGTTCCTTTTTATTTTCAAGAAAAGCGCAGGAAGTCTTTGAAAAAGCCGAGGGTGAGGCTGCATTGCTTTCTCTACTGAGCCAGTGTTTTCAGAAATATGGAATTTATGATCTTGCTGTTGTTGAAAACGCGCAAT
>OBWC01001378.1_pt1 | contig 11831 bp, 8 predicted proteins | sample 1501341 | NCBI WGS metagenome assembly OBWC01 (sample SAMEA2580033, study PRJEB22360) | human gut metagenome | biome: human gut; feature: human-associated habitat; material: faeces | place: Denmark | collected 2008/2010 | reverse complement strand
TTTATATTTGCAGCATATTTGCTTTCCTCTTCATTCAATAGAGAATAATCCTGAATCAACATATAGAGTGGTAAATGGCAAATGATATTCAAATGACGCATATTGATATTCTCTTTCAGAATATCTTTAAGTAAGGCAAATGTAAGATTCTCGGAATCATATTCGGATATTTTTTTGTGCTTCTTCAAATAGGCTATTCGGGCATCTGTATATTGCTCATATAGATAATCGAATATAGAATGAATCTTACTGGTGGAAACAGTGCCATTGTTATATTCGATATAAGCGATCAAATCGCTGATATTGCAGTCTTTGGGTTGTTCGTTTCCCGATACGACTAAATAGAATTGTGACTTAGCCCGCGAAACAGCAACATTGAGCAGGTTGGGATCGTCGGAAAAGGAAGTGATGACATCGTCGACAGTGGTCATAATGATAGCATCCTTTTCTCTTCCCTGAAATTTGTGGACTGTTGCAACATCAATATCCTCTTCAAGTGCGGATTTTACTGCATCTACTTGTTTGTTATATGGAGCTATGACGCCAATTTCATCTGTTTCATAAGATAGATTCGGTAGTACTTCCTCTTTGATAACATCTATTTCCCGTTGATTCATGTGGCTGCGGGAGTGGTTACCTTTGGCTGTCCGTATGGCACAAATGACATCCTCTTCTCCTTTATCACGTGTCATGATGACAAGATCTCCACCATAAAATTTCTGATTACAGAAGTTGATGATTCGAGGATGGCATCGATAATGTTCCCGTAACAAGGTCTGCGGTACATTTGGAATAACTTTGCAGACGGATTGCAAAAAACTCATATTGGCACAATCATATTCCGGTTTAATCAGGCACGCATTGGCGATAAAGTTTAGCGTTTCCTTATTTTCTTCCGTGACCACATTGGGAAGTTGCATGGTGTCACCGACAATGATTGCATTTTTAGCACATGACAAGGCTAAAGCTCCGGTTTCAACGGAAACCTGTGACGCTTCATCCATAATGATATAATCATATACGGCATCTCGTTGCAGACTGCTTAATGATGAAAAGGTAGTACTTAATATAATAGGGTATTCTTTTTGTACCTCTCGCCAATTATTTTTTAGATCAGGGAGCGTAAAGATGGGCTTGTCATGATTATTGCCATAGGTATGAAATAACTGATTCTTTAGAAATTTCATTGATGTATCGGCCATTTGTCTAGCCATTTCTGCTGCATCTTTGTTGGCAAGCTCCTTTTCTAATGTGTCTATTTCGACTTCCAGCTCTGCATACTTTGTTTGGTAGAATAAGATTTGGAAGTCGGCGATAATCAAACTCATCTCCCGTTTATAGAAACCTTTATCGGGGATTTTACAAATCGTTTTGCTCCTGAATTTAAAGAAGAACCATTTCAACCGTTGAATAAAAGCTGCTATTCCCCGAAGACTTGATGATTGCTCTTTTTCTGCAAATTGTTGACATTCATTCCATAAATTCAGAAGGTCTGCCGAGCTGGAATTTTTCCGTTGTTGGAGAGTAAATTCTTTTGTTCCGAACTCTTGCAGATAATGTTGCCACTCTATTTTTAAAGCTTGTATTTCCTGTCTTGCCATGGCAAGGCATTCCTGTTTGGAAAATATGCTTTTTAGTTCTTCTGTCTGATGATGTATCTGATTGAGAAATTGAGGTTGGTCGGCATCCGTATCATGCCATGACTCAAAGTGCTCCGGATATTGTTTTTCCTCTTCTTGAGTTTCGATGAATTTCTCTTTGTTAGCTGTGCTGCCAAGCAATGCAACAATGAATCCCATATCGTATTTGGATAACTTCTCAAGTACATTGACAATGGCGGAGTTATTATTAGATACTACCTGAACAGTCTTACCACGCACAAGGATATTGGCAATGATGTTCAGAATCGTTTGTGTCTTTCCGGTTCCCGGAGGTCCTTGCACAACGCTGATTTGATTCTCAAAAGCTGCCTGGACTGCTTTTTGCTGGCTTGCATTACAACCAAAAGGAAAAATCAAGGTTGAGGCAGTCTGGGGCTGCATTTTATATTTTTGAGGATTCAGGTATACAGCAATAGCTCTGTTGTTTGCGATAAAATGAATCTTTTCATATTGTTTTGCCAATAGCTTCGTTCCGTCATCAGCTTTCAATTCGTTCGCATCGGCAACTTTCTTCAAATATTTGAATATACTTTTCGAACGACTCTCTCCCAAGCATGATTCGATAATTTCTAAGTCCTTTTCTCTGTAATCATACTCTTTACCATTCAGAAAACGAATGTGCCAATAGTTGTGTGATCCGGCCTTAAAAATAGATAAGGCTTTGATATTTGATAAAGTTCTCCCTTTACTGATTATTTGATAATTATTGGGGGTCCGGTTTGTCCGGATCAGTCAGCCAAAGGACATTTTCTTCTTTGTAAGTATACGCACTAGGAACATTTCGGAATACTACCTTATAGTTGCCATTATGATTTTGGCAGCTCTCTATTTCGGGAGTCTTGATTTGTCCTTTTATAATAATCAGATTTTCGGAAGTATCTATCATAGGCTTGTGTGTAAATATAATAAGTCGTGCTGGTGTTTTTATTTATTATTTTGGATATAAAAGTAAGAATATTTTCCAGAATATCAAAACTGAAGTAGAAAAAACAGTGAATGACTTTATTCAGCTTTGTATTGTTATAAATATAGAGTGAGATTCGGTTTGGGAGTATTGAACGTGATAAAAGAGATTTGTTTTGCCAATGAAATCATTATCTTTGCAAGGTATACATTAATGAACAAGGAGGATATTATGCTTGCATATACATATATTGAACACGGAAAGTTTGAATTGCAGGAGAAAGCGAGACCGGAAATAAAGGATTCACGGGATGCAATCGTGCGTGTAACACTTGGTAGCATCTGCACCAGTGATCTTCATATTAAACATGGCAGTGTGCCGCGTGCTGTGCCCGGAATAACTGTCGGGCATGAGATGGTAGGTGTGGTAGAACAAGTAGGGGCTAATGTCACTTCGGTGAAGCCTGGTGACAGGGTGACTGTGAATGTCGAAACTTTCTGCGGTGAGTGTTTTTTCTGTAAGCATGGATATGTGAATAACTGTACTGATCCTAATGGCGGTTGGGCTTTAGGTTGCCGAATTGATGGCGGTCAGGCGGAATATGTCAGAGTTCCTTATGCGGATCAAGGTTTGAATCGTATTCCGGATACAGTGAGTGATGAACAAGCTTTGTTTGTCGGTGATGTGCTTGCAACAGGCTTTTGGGCAACACGCATCTCGGAAATAACCGTGGAAGATACTGTTCTTATCATCGGTGCCGGGCCTACCGGGATTTGTACTTTGTTGTGTGTGATGCTGAAGAAACCAAAACGCATTATTGTCTGTGAAAAGTCTCCTGAAAGAATTCGGTTTGTCCGCGAGCATTATCCTGATGTGTTGGTGACTGAACCGGAAAACTGCAAGGATTTTGTTCTCAAGAACAGTGACCATGGTGGAGCAGATGTTGTTTTGGAAGTGGCAGGGGGTGACGATTCCTTCCATTTGGCTTGGGATTGTGCCCGTCCTAATGCTATTGTCACGATTGTAGCCCTCTATGATAAACCACAACTTCTTCCTTTACCTGATATGTATGGCAAGAATTTGGTTTTTAAAACAGGTGGAGTGGATGGCTGCGATTGTAACGAGATTCTCATGCTGATTGAGGAAGGGAAAATTGATACTACTCCTCTTATTACACATCGATTTCCGTTGAATGAGATTGAGGAGGCCTATCGTATCTTTGAAAACAAATTAGATGGAGTTATTAAAGTAGCTATATCAGGAAATAAATAAAAATAGAATTTGTGTATGAAGCATATACTTATAGTAAGTAATAATGATATGTGCCGCAGTCGTATGGCACAGGAAATTTTGAACTCCTTCGGTAGAGGGATGAAGATTAGTACTGCCGGTATTTTGGCTGGAAATTCTGTCCCTGACGTTGTTTGCCAAGTGATGGAACAAAATGGATATGACTTTTCGCGTAGAAAGCCCTGTGACGTTGCGACATATGCCCAACAGACGTGGGATTATGTCATTACCCTTTGTTCGGAAGCGGAGGAAGTGCAAAAGGAAATGCAGGGGGTAGTGAGAAAATACGTTTCTTTCAACTTTACAGATCCCTTTCAGGGAGGAATTCATGTAGAAGATGAGCAGGAAGAACGGGTTAGGGCACTATATGACATCATGCATAAAGAACTGTATGAGTTCTTTCGAAGTGAATTGATGGAAAAGTTGTTACCTCGCTGTTCCTGTGGCGCAAATACGTATTGTAGGTGTGAGTAGGAATATAAGTAAAATCATATATGTACATCATCCGGTGATGGTGGCAGATCTGTGTCATTTTGAACGCGAAGTTGCCAGAAAGCAATAGCGGATGCGGCGGCTACATTGAGAGAATCGACACCGTTTGCCATAGGAATGCGGACTACATAGTCCGCCTCATTGATTGTTTCGTTTTGAAGACCATCCCCCTCTGTTCCCATTACGATGGCTAACTTGGGTTCGGTTGCTAAGATAGGATTATCGATAGAGATTGATTTCTCCGTGAGTGCCATAGCGACTGTACGGAAACCCTGTTTACGCAACTCATTGGGAGAACCGTCCAACCAAGTCCATGGTATCAGGAAGACAGAACCCATCGAAACCCTGACTGCACGTCGGTTTAACGGATCACAAGAATTGCGTGTTAATAATATAGCATCTATTCCCAAGGCGGCTGCGGAACGGAAGATGGCTCCGATATTAGTAGCGTCTACCACGCCCTCAATGACTACGATCCGTCGAGCTTTCCGACACACCTCCTCTACACTTGGTAGTGCCCGACGACGCATGGCACAGAGGACACCGCGCGTCAGTGTATATCCGGTCAATGTGGCAAGTAACTTTCTTTCACCGGTATAGACAGGTATATCACCACAACGTTCAATGATGCCAGCGGCATCACCAGTGATATGCTTCTGTTCACACAAGAGGGCTAAAGGCTCATAACCAGCATTCAGAGCTACATGGATGACTTTGGGGCTTTCTGCAATAAACAATCCTTTATCAGGCTCGATACGATTGCGTAATTGAGCTTCGGTGAGGGTACTGAATATTTCTACTCCGGAGTCTGTTAAGGACAATATTTCTATAATGGGCATAGTGATTTCTTTAAATGATCTATTTTATTGCAGCAATGATAGTATGCACTTCTTACTTACCGATGCAGCATATTATGCTAATTGATTATCAATAGTTTACAGCCTAAAAGATAGACTGCTCGAAAATTTACTTGTTTTTTCGTCAAAAATCGAAGATTTAACACTTTTAACCTTAGTTTATCTTCAAACGAAGGGAAAAAGAGAAAATGGCTCTATTTTGCTCTTAAATCTCCGTTTCGCAAAGATAAGGCATATCTGTGATTATTTCGCCGATTATGGATGCAAAATCGTAAATGAGTTCACGGATTTTTTAGCTTATAATTGGGTGACCTTCGATTTTGGCAGAGCTATTTCTTTTCTTCCCTCTTTTAGTTTTACTTTAATGCGTGTATATATGAATACAGGGATAAAGTAAAGTTACTTTTCGTTTGAATGGTCAAACTAATATTAAACAGACATAGCAAGGAGGGTTTGTTTACGCCTGTATAACGAATAGTATTTTATTTGTTAGTAGATGTATACTGTGCTTATGAATAATATGATGGCATTTAATTTTGAAATTCTATTCCAAATGATTATGTCTATGACTGATTATATGGCTTTGATGCGATTTTTATGTGCAATGTATCATTAAATAAATAAAAAGTAGTATCTTTGTATATTATATGATGAGTTAACATGGCAAAGAATACAATGGGGACTAAGTTGCCCCGAAAATTAGAACAAAAGATGTCCGTTGTGGGAGAACAGATTAAACTGGCTCGCTTGCGCAGGAATCTGAGTGTAGCTCAAGTGGCGGAACGTGCCACCTGTTCTCCGTTGACCGTGTCCCGAATAGAGAAAGGTGTGCCGACAGTGGCAATCGGAATATATTTGCGCGTGTTGTATGCTTTACAGCTTGACGATGATATTCTGTGGTTGGCCAAAGAAGACAAACTAGGGAAAACATTACAGGAATTGAGTTTGAAGACAAGGAAAAGAGCTTCGAAAAAGGGATAAAACTCACTTTTTTCTGCATATAAGTCGATAATGACTCTATCAGGATAAAAAAATACAGCTTAAAATTTTGTATTATGCCATAAAAACATTATGTTTGTACTGCATAATAATGTGGGCTATGAAATTTGTTGATAGAATAGATGAAGCAGCACGACTGAAGGATGCTCTTGCAAGAGAGAAATCCTCGTTAGTTGTGATGTATGGTCGCAGACGATTGGGTAAATCAACGCTTATTAAAAGGGTATTGTCAGAAAATGATGTATACTTCCTTGCAGACCGTTCGGAAGGTCAACATCAGAGGGCATTACTTGCAAAAGTGATAGCACAGGTGTTTCCTGATTTTGAGAAGTTGTCGTATCCCGATTGGGAGTCGATGTTTCGTGCGGTTAATTATCGAACAGACAAATGTTTTACTTTGTGTTTGGACGAATTTCCGTATCTTGTGGAGCAATCTCCTGAACTGCCGTCTGTATTGCAGAAACTTGTTGATGAGAAACAGTTGAAGTATAATCTGGTGCTTTGTGGTTCATCACAAAATATGATGTATGGGTTGTTTCTTGATTCTACTGCGCCTCTTTATGGTCGTGCTGATGAGATAATGAGACTTACACCTATACGTTTACCCTATATTCAGGAGGCATTGAACCTTAATGCGATGAACGCTATTGAAGAGTATGCTGTATGGGGCGGTGTGCCGCGCTATTGGGAACTGAGGGAAAACAGAATTTCGCTTGATGATGCCATGTGGCATAATATCCTTTCTGTAAATGGGGCTCTTTATGAGGAGCCGATAAAACTGTTTCAGGATGATGTTAAGGATATAGTCAAGACTTCGACAATAATGTCTTATATCGGTACTGGTGCAAACCGTCTTTCCGAAATTGCTGCACGATGCAATGAGCCTGCAACCAATCTGTCGCGTCCATTGAAGAAACTTGTTGATCTTGGATTTTTGGAAAAAGATGTTCCGTTCGGAATTGATGAAAAAAATGCGAAAAAGAGTCTTTATAAGATAGCCGATCCATTTATGGCATTCTACTATAAGTTTGTTGTTCCTAATCGTTCGTTCATAGAACTTGGCCGTCGTTTACCCATAGAACAGGCTTTGACTACTCATTTCTCTGAGTATGTGAGTATGCAATGGGAAAAACTGTGTCGGGATGCCGTCACAGGAAATCTTGTTAATGGAGTAGTTTATGGCCAAGCAAAACGCTGGTGGGGCTCTGTTCTCAATGAGGATAAGAAGCCGGAACAGGTCGAGTTCGATGTAATGGCCGAATCGCTTGATAAAAAGTCTCTGTTGGTCGGAGAATGCAAATGGACAACCCAAGAGAACGGCAACCAACTGACAGCAGAACTTCTCCGCAAAGCTAATCTGCTGCCGTTTGCTAAGAACTACACCATCGTTCCGGTGCTGTTCCTTAAGAACGCTCCGAAAGGTGATTCCGAGAATGTGATGTTGCCGGAAGATGTTGTTGAGTTAATGAAATAAAGGAATCTCAAATTCACTATTTGACAGAGTTATTAGATGGCAAAAAAAACAATAAATAAAGAGCTTACAGGTGCACAGGACTTATATAATTTTTTGTTTGAGGCCTGTAATATAATACGCGGTCCTGTAAGCCAAGATAATTTTAAGGATTATATCACGCCTTTGCTTTATTACAAGCGGATATCTGATGTTTATGATGAAGAAACAGAAGAAGCTTTAATATCAAGTGGTGGTGATAAGGAGTATGCATCTCTGCCAGAGCAACATCGTTTTGTTATTCCTAATGGTTGTCATTGGCAAGAAGTCCGAGAGCGTACAGAAAATCTTGGAGCTGCCATAGTCGGTGCTATGAGGCAGATAGAGATAGCAAACCCAGATACATTGTATGGGGTGCTATCTATGTTTTCATCTCAGAAATGGACTAACAAAGCAATTCTCAATGACAGCAAGATTCGTGACCTGATAGAACATCTATCAAAACGAAAACTTGGTAATAAGGATTACCCTGCGGACTTAATGGGTGATGCTTATGAAATATTATTGAAGAAGTTTGCCGATGATAGTAAGGCTCAAGCTGGAGAGTTTTATACTCCTCGTTCTGTTGTGAGATTATTAGTGCATATTCTCGATCCGCAACCGGGGGAAACTGTATATGATCCTGCTTGTGGTAGTGGAGGAATGCTTATCGAAGCTATACGATATATGCACGATGATTCTCTTTGCTGTGGAAGTATATTCGGACAAGAGAAGAATGTCGTGAATGCGGCCATTGCTAAAATGAATCTATTTCTGCATGGTGCATCTGATTTTAATGTAATGCAAGGCGACACATTGAGAGACCCAAAAATTCTTCAAGGTGGTAATATCGCCAAATTCGATTGTGTTATAGCAAACCCTCCATTTTCTCTTGAAAATTGGGGAGCAACGGAATGGAGTTCAGATAAATATAAGCGCAATATCTATGGCACACCGAGTGATAGTTGTGGTGACTATGCGTGGATTCAGCATATGATATGTTCTATGTCTTCTGGCAAGGGGCGTATGGCTGTTGTAATGCCACAAGGTATTCTGTTTCGTGGAAATCAAGAAGCAGAAATACGAAAGCAATTAGTGGAAAGTAATTTGATAGAAGCCGTTGTTACATTAGGAGATAAATTGTTTTATGGAACTGGACTTTCACCGTGCTTTTTGATAATACGAAGAATGAAACAGGCTCATCATTCCGGACGGATTTTGATGATAGACGGTTCCCAAATTCTAACTCAAAAGAGAGCGCAGAATATTTTAGAAGAGAATGATATAGATAGGTTATATTCACTTTATCAAAATTACTCCGATGAAGAGGACTATTCTCGAATCGTTACATTGCAGGAGATAAGAGATAAAGAGTATAATCTTTCGCCCAATCGCTATGTGGTTTACCACAAGGAGGAAATTCGTCCTTATGCGGAAGTGTTGGCTGAGTTCAAACAAGCATACGAAGATGTGAAGCGATTGGAGAACGAATTTTCATTACTCATTAACGCATAATCAATATGGCAGAAAAAGTAAAACAATATCGTCATCCGGACGACCCTATTACGCTCGATGAACTTAAAAGTTTCCTTTGGGCGGCTGCCACTCATTTGCGTGGTCAGATTGATGCGGCAGGATATAAAGAGTATATTTTCCCTTTGCTTTTTTTCAAACGCATTTCCGATGTTTATGATGAGCAGTTTGAAGGTTTTGTGTGTGAAGGAGGAGTTGAGTATGCAGGTATGCAAGTAGAAGATCTCCCCATCCGTATTCCTGATGGTGCGCACTGGAGAGATGTTCGTGAGGTGACGGAAAATGTTGGTAATAAATTAGTCGAAGCATTTATTGCCATTGAGCAAGCCAATCCTGCTAAGGAAATGGATGGTAGAAAAATCGGAGGATTAGAAGGTATTTTCGGACCTAAGGATGGCTGGACCAATAAGGCGAAGATGCCTGATAATATCATTACTTCGTTGATTGAGGATTTTTCTAAATATACGTTGAGCCTAAAGGTTTGTCCTGCCGATGAGATGGGGCAAGCATACGAATACCTTGTTGGAAAGTTTGCCGATGATGCCGGAAATACTGCTCAGGAGTTCTATACGAATAGAACAGTCGTTCAACTTATGGCTGAGATACTGCAGCCACAACCGAATGAAAGCATTTATGACCCAACTTGTGGTTCCGGAGGTATGTTGGTTAAATGTTTAGACTATCTTCGCAACAAAGGCGCAGAGTGGCAGAGTGTACAGGTGTTCGGACAAGAGGTGAATGGCTTGACTTCTTCTATTGCACGAATGAATCTTTATTTGAATGGAATTGAAGATTTTTCGATTGCATGTGCAGATACGTTGGAGAATCCGGCATTTTTAGATGGAAGTCATCTTCGTAAGTTTGATATAGTTCTTGCAAATCCGCCTTATTCAATCAAGGAATGGAATCGTGAGAAGTTTATGAACGATAAATGGGGACGCAATTTCCTTGGTACTCCTCCACAGGGAAGGGCAGATTATGCGTTTATACAACATATCCTTGCTTCAATGGATGAAAAAACAGGAAGATGTGCAATTCTGCTTCCACATGGTGTATTAAACCGAATGGAAGAAGAGATCATGCGGCGTAAACTTATCGAGGAAGACCTGGTCGATAGTGTTATCAGCATAGGTAAAAATCTATTCTTTAACTCGCCAATGGAGGCATGTATTATGCTATGCAGTAGCAAGAAACCATCCGACCGAATAAAACAAGTACTTTTTATTCGTGCTACAGATTTGGTAGAAAGGAAGAATGGAGAAAGCTATCTCACAGAAGAGCATGTCGAGGAAATAGTTTCATTGTATCGTGGCAATACAAATGTAGATAATCGTTCATGTATAGTTGATACCAAGACAATAAGCCAAAATGAGTATTCTATTTCACCAAAATTGTATGTAAAACAAACTCAAACAGAAAATATTTTGAAATTTTCTGAACAAATAGAACAGTGGCAAGAATATTCTTGTAATATTCATAGTGAATACACTAAACTTATAAATCTACTTTAATGACAAAGGTAAAGTTTGAGGATGTTGCAACGCGAGTTAATACTCGTGAAGACAGATTAAATACTTCTTTATTATACTATGTAGGAGGTGAACATATTGAGTCCAATGAAATGCTGGTACAAGGATGTGGTCTCATAAAGGGTTCAACTATTGGTCCGATGTTTTATTGTGGCTTCAAAAAGGGCGATATATTATTAGTCTCAAGAAATCCACATTTAAGAAAGGCTTCGATGGTTGAATTTGATGGTATTTGTTCTGAGAAAACATTTGTGTTAGGGACAAAAGATTCTAAGGTCTTGCTTCAGGAGTTCCTTGCTCTTGTTATGCAAAGTGATGATTTTTGGAATTATTGTGAAGAGCATAAATCTGGAGGAGTCAACTATTTCTTGAATTGGAGTACACTCGCAAAATATGAGTTTTATCTTCCTTCTATTCAAGAACAAAAAGAAATAGCAGACAAAGTATGGTCTGCCTATCGTTTGAAGGAAAGTTACAAGAAACTTCTTGTAGCAACTGATGAAATGGTGAAATCGCAATTTATCGAGATGTTTGGTAATCCTGTTACGAATACAAAAGGTTGGAAGACTGCTAAGATTAAAGATGTCGCCCCGGAAATGCCTTCTAAAGAGCAACTATCTGGCAAAATATGGCTATTGAATCTTGATATGATAGAATCAAATACTGGTAGGATAATAGAGAAGGTCTATGAAGATGTTGAGAATGCTTTATCTGTTCAATCCTTTGATGAAGGGAATGTACTATTCTCAAAATTAAGGCCTTATTTAAACAAGGTTGTGATACCAGATGAGCCTGGAATGGCAACGACAGAACTGGTTCCATTACGTCCAGAGCCTAGTAAATTGCATAAAGTATTTTTGAGTCATCTGTTGCGGGGTAATCAGTTCGTTAATTATGCAAATGATATAGCAGGAGGTACTAAAATGCCACGAATGCCGCTCACTGAGTTAAGAAACTTTGATTGTATCTTACCGCCAATGGACAAACAACTTGAATTCGTATTCATAGCAGAACAGGTCGATAAATCAAAATTTGAATTGAAGCAGTGTATTGAAAATATCGATAAAGTCATAAAGA
>OBWC01001375.1_pt1 | contig 11895 bp, 7 predicted proteins | sample 1501341 | NCBI WGS metagenome assembly OBWC01 (sample SAMEA2580033, study PRJEB22360) | human gut metagenome | biome: human gut; feature: human-associated habitat; material: faeces | place: Denmark | collected 2008/2010 | reverse complement strand
TACGGGTGTATTTTACTAATTCGGCAGCTTTCGGATTTCTTTTATAAGCCACATAGATATCCCAATAGAAAACACGTAATAGTTGCATAATAGACTCCCGTCTGAATAAGTTCCGAGGCAAGTTGATACGATAAATCAGTATATGACAAAAGTGAATGAAGCGTTGACATTCTTCATTGCATAGCGGAGTGCTGAAATTTTTCCGCATATAAAAGAAAAAATCAAGAGTAGGTATACATACTCCGCTTATCGTATCCATAAACAAGTTTTTGGATACTTTGAGAAAAGTCATTGAAAAGTCATCGCTAATCTCTGTGACAGCAGCCAACTGGAAAGGAAAAATAACAACCAGATCATTGGAAACAATCCGTCGTTTATTACCAAAAACATTGAAAAGCGCACTGCCTCCCGTACATATCCCGTTTATCCCTTCTTCAAGATACGCAGGAGTTTCATTAAGCGGTAAATCGTCTATTTTAGTATAGACATTAAACTCTTCTGTTTCTGATATATTATCAAATACTTTATTTTGCCTATATGGCTTATTATCTTTCATTGACTGCAATTTATGCTATTATGCTGTTTGTCTTTATTTCTTGCTTCTATATATACATATGTTAATCGTGACATTTTGATTAAGTAAATTGTACAATCAAAGATATGGGAAAGATATATAAGAAACTTTCTTTATCTTTCATCAGAATCATCAGTGCCAGAAAATATTCACCTTCATCAATATCAGGAATGGTTGTATACACTTTATCGTCCGAATATTTATGAATATCACCACATTCTATCAACATTCTGTCATTTACTGAAGACACAAGGTATAGATTGGCGCTATCCCATGTTAACATATCCAAGTGATGTCCAGTGATGACAATGGGGGCTTGTGGTGTAATCCTCCCATTACATTTTTTACTTGAAGGATCATATACTTTTTCAATGGCAGGGAATGGTGCTCCTTCAATCATTAATATTTCGGCTTTTATCGTTTTCATTTTGTATGATAATAAGTGTGTATATAAACTGATGATGATTTTGTTCGTAACTCATTTTAATGGAATATCCCGGATACAGCGGAGATAATAAGACTTCTTCTGTTTATCGTAATAGCCTGTATTTAGCCCATATCCTGTTATTTGATTATCAGGATAGAATCGCATTGACCATACATCTTTTGAATCTCCTCCTTTCTCTGTTGCAGACCAATAATAAGTGGCCCCTATTGTGGAAAGAGCGAATGGCTGAAAACCGGTTGTTGCCTTAGTCTCCTCCATTTTTTTATAAAAAAGTAAAATCAATGCACACTCCCCACGCGTAGGTACCCGCCAGGTTCCCGGTTCATCCAGCCCCTCTTTCCCACGATATGCGGCACATCCCTTGGCAACTGCAAAACTAGGAGTCGAATAAATATTGGTATTGGCAGCAGTAAGATATCCGTTTGCCGTAGCCCAATCCATTGTTTGTGCACCTGCCTCTCCTTCGCTATTTACAATATCAGGCGAAACGATAAAATAACCGGATACCTTCCAGTCACATCCTCCTTCTGTTTGCCTCTCTGTATGCCGTGTCGTTCGGTATACATAGACATCATTGCCGCTTTCATCTTTTTCAGCTTCGGTCAGACTACCCGAAATGTATTTATACAACTGAATATAGCTACGAAAGTTGGTGTTTTTGCTCCGGTCCTCCATCTTGTATTTCACCATTCCTTCATAATTGATTGCCGCATATTTATTCCCTTTTGAATCCGCATATATCTCTGTCGATTGAGAATATACTTTTAGTGGAATAAAAAATAATATATAAAATTTTATGACTGTTAATCTAAATATATTCATACTTCTTTTCAATTTATATTGTTAAATTCTTATGTTCAATATGGAACATAAGAAGGAAGAGACACATTCCTGACACATCTATCTGATCCGGTAGTTCTGTCTGAATTCCCAAACTTACCATCGGAAGCACTTATGAAATAATAATAATTATAGGGTGGTAGTGATATATACTCTGTTGTCGAGCCTCCACCTCCAAGTCCCGGTAGAGCAGCTACACAAAGCCCTAATAACTGGTTTGACGCAGGAAGATACCATTTGAATTCTTTTTCATCAATTATCCCGTTCCCGTTTTCGTCTCTGTTTCTGTCATAACACGCCCTTGCGCTAAAAGTACTGGCAGGGTATTGATATTGATATAATAACACATGTTCGGACGCATCTTTCTGTGGAATCGGGACATAGGCGTCAACCCAATTTTGATTGTAAGTATTTTCCGCTAAATGCCGGGTTGCCGTTTTACCATTATCCATATTGTCTGTTGCATAGGATAGTTCTGCCGTTTTGATATTCGCATAGCCAGTTCTCGTCGTTCCCGGCTTTACATCTGCCAATAAACTAGATGTAGTTCGTAAAGACATTCTAGTGTATACTAACCCCATAGTGTAGTTTCCATCCCCGTCTTTCTCTCCTCCTAAACGTCCAAGGTAAATTGCCGCCCGCTGGTCTAAACGGAATGTATGTGAAGTTTGTAGTGCTTCTCCCGCATCGCCATTAGTTGTAGTAGTTATTTTAATATATAGGGATCGTTTTCCTCCCGTAGCATCTGCACCGGGATCAAGCAAGTTCCCCTTCCCGTCATCAATATATTCATCATTATATAGATAAAACTTCAATTGAGTAGGAAGTATGGTGCTGGCCTTGATATATGTATCCAGAGGTTCTTTAGTATTATTATACGCATCTGTGTAATTGGAAGAAGAAGACAGGCGGAGCCAACTCTGTGTGGGATGTTGGGTACAGCTTTCATCAGTATATACACCCACTTCCACCATCCGTCCTTGAGTCTGGATAACTATCGGCCGGACCTCATAAGCTGCATCCAGATCATATTTTTCACTAGAAGCATTGTATTTAGTATCGAATTTGCCTCCAATGACGCTTACGTTCTTACTGGCGTGAAACTCCACATACTGGCTAGCAGAGTATGTCCTGATTCGTTCGTCGTTTTTCGCCGAATTTATGTCTGTATTAATAGTTGTGCGCAAATTATAAAAATGGTTGGGTTCTACATCGAAGTTATTAGTATTATTATTTCCAATATACATTTGGTAAATCGCATATTTGCCTGTTGCCGATGTTGAGGTAGAATATGCCCATGCCTCTATCTGCATACCCAGTACCGGTGCACTACCCGATGATACCCCATTGACCACTTTGTAGTAGCGTTGGTTTTCACTTGCTATGCTTGCTACCGTCCCTTGACAATTCTGCGCAATATACCACGTTACCGAATAGAAGCCATTGGGATCGGGGTCACCAAATTTATCTATCTCAAGCGTGACATAAGTATCCGTATCGGTATTCTTTTCGGGATTGGTAAGCCGCACTGTACTATTGACATTCAGCAATTTCAGACCCTGCAATTTGTAATTTTCCACTTCGAGTTTATAGCGGAATGTAATACGTGCCATTAGCTTCCTGATTTCAATGCCTCCCACAAAGCCGGCAGGTTTGTTATATTCTACCAAACCACGGTTACCTCCGTCGATGTTTACAACAGTAACACCAGACACTTCCCCGGCAAAAGGCACTTCATCTTCAGCGGTAATAAGTGACTCCGTATGTCCTTCTACATTAGTCAGATATTCAAAGCCCCAATTTTTAAGGTCATTAAGAGTTTTCACTCCACTCATGTCATAATCAAATTTAGGTCCCAGTACCAACAGAAATAAAGTCTGCTTCTCTGCTACTACAAGGGGGACATCTATTGTCACCATATCATTAATAGCCGTTGCCGTATCGCTCAACTTATGGGGATTTCCATTAATGGAACCATTCTCATTGAACTGGAAAAGCCAGAGATTGTGCAACTTTGTTGTGCCATCGGATACTCTGGTCGCTGCCGTACGTTGTTCTTGCTCCAATACGACCGTGAAGGATGAATCAGAGTTATTTTCATTTTTAAAGAACGGCTTTACAGTAGGATATCTACCTGTTGGTGTTGTTTCTTCAATAGGCGGAAGACTGACATTCAAACTGACCATAACCACTTTTCCCGTAGCATTTCCCGGACCGAACTCATTCAGGTCGTCTTTTGTACAACCTGTAAATGCCAGTGAAAACAAAGCAATGCAAACTGTCCTGATACACTTTTTATAATTGGTTTTTATTCTCATATCATATCTGTTTATCATCATATTATTCATCCTTGTTCTTATTTGGTACCATTCTGATTAATAGACAGACTACTAAGAGTAATATCTGCTCCGGCATTTCTCATTAAAATGATATAAGCCGTGAGGCCGATGAGACTCGGACTTTCGTTTGCTGGGATTGTTATTGAGATAGGATAGCTATACGTATTCGATACAGTCTCCACTTTATCACTGATACTTATTTGTCCACCGTTGTAAACAACTTGTACATATAATTTTCCCGCAGGTATGGGGACGTCCGTAGGGCTAAGATTGATATTTAGATCATAAGTGCCTCCCTTTTGAGGTAAAACGCCCATAGTACTTAATTCAGAACTGGCACGTAATTGATACCCGGCTTGCGCAATTGTGAGTAGTGTACTCTTTGTCTGTCCGTCCAGTCCGGTACCTTCCACCCTTACCCTAAACGAACGGGATGAAGTACTTTCTTTACGTTTGACGTATACATGAATATTTTGGGTATTGCTACCGTGTGTCGTATGTACGGTATTGTCCCCAGGCTCAAATGAGAAATCTTCGGGAGTTGCCGTTCCCATATCCGATCCTGATGTCACAAGTGTAGCCGTCCAATAAGGAATATTCGAACTAATACCAAAATAAGAGTTTCCACTGGCTTCGGTCCCCTGATATGAGGGAGAAACAATAATTCCTACTCCTATCCGACTTTCCGGTATCTCGTTGCGGACGCAACGAACCATATATCCGTTTTGTCTGTCCTTACCGGATTGAAGGCTTGCAGTCACCATCGGAGTACCTGAAAAATCAAATATAGAGGCATTATTAGCCCAGTAGCATCCGGTAGTACCGTTTCCACACGACACACCGGATTCGTCTCTGTATCGGTTGTGAGGCAATAGCAGCCAGTGGTACGAAAAGTATCCGTATGAACTTGTTTCATTATTTGATGCCGCTATTATATGATTGTATTCTTCAGGGGTAGCCATGTGCCACTGCCCGTTGTCTATGATTCCCATATCTCTGATTTGAGTTTCGGAAAGACCGGCAAGTTTGCATGGATCTCCCAAGCCCTGTTTAACCTGTTCAGAGGTGTTATCTGTGGATATTTCACCGTCCGTCAGGTAAGGGACATCACTCCATCTTTTGATAATTAAGGGATTGTATAAACTGGGATACCAGAGTATATCGTTCAATGTTTCGGCATCGGCAGGTGGAGCGAAATTTGCGCCATCTTCAGTAGTCGGAGCACTGTGTACAGCTATCAGACTGCCGTATTTAAACAATACATCCTTGTATCCCGTTTCAGAATGATATGCTTTCAGTATCCCTGAATAAACACTAAAGTCATTCCATATATTCACATTTCTGGACGTATCGGCTACGGCGTCATAGTCTGCAGCCTTGTCACTTACAATAACCAGTCCGTCAATAGGTTTCCAGTTGATAGTGATGTCATGTTCCTCCATTGCCACTATTTCCGCATAAAGTCCCATTGCTCCCATGCCGGTAATGGTGGCGTATATCCGATAATGGTTGTTTCGTGTCAGGTTATGATTTTTAGGAGGCTCTTGACCGATATTCAGCAGATAGATGCAGTTCAGTACCTGTGTACTGCCGTTTTTAAGAACGCATTGTGCATCAATTTTAAGATAGGTTGCTTGTGAAGCATTTTGAGGTTCGGACAATATGTGTTCGGGAATATAAGTAATAGGAATCGTTATGAAATCTATGTTATCAGGAATGGTGTAGTTATTTCCATTTATCGTATACGTACCGTTATTATCGAGTTCACCTGTTCCTGATATAGTAAGATCATCCGACCATACATTTTCTGTATATGCCTGCCCCTCTCCTATAGTAGTGGCGACCGGCATACGACACACTTTTACATTCAGTTTGGTTACTTTAAAATCTTCATCCTCATTGGTGATATTTTTAATTGCCGTAAAGCTGATGCGGGACACCATGCGGTTTACCTCAATCGGCAGTTCCGTTGTCGTAACATTATTGATGGTAACTGTGGCATTTGTTCCGTCGCTACGAGACTCCACATAGGCACGTGACACATTTCCATACATAGGTGGCGGAGCAACAATACCTATAGCAGAGAATGTCACTTTTTCTATTTCATTTTCCAATGTAATGGCGGCGAGCTTTTCCGTAAGCTCCGGTGTTTCGTTACAGATGATGTAAATGTTGTTATATCCCCGTGCCGCTCTTATGGGAGCGATATATATGTTATCTACGTTTATGGAAGCATCAGAAACGTCGTTGTATACCAATTCGTTTTTGTCGTTAAACACAATTGCGCGTACGGATTTTATGACTTCATCATCGTCAGCAGTAGTATTGCGTGCTCCCATTTTAATACTCATTGGTATCTTTTCTCCTTCGTAAATACGTGCGCCTGTTGTTTCGTTCTCTTTTGTACAAGAGTAAGCAAACAAAGCAAATATTGTCAAAGGCAGGACATTTGCCGAAAATTTTATGTTGATAATTATATTCATCCTTAATTGTGCCATAATTCCGTTTCAAAGAAACGCCTTACATATCTGTTGGTTGGAACCAGTAGGTCCAGTTGTTAATAGTGATACTTAATGCTATATAACCGTTCTCTTCCTTATCTCCGATGCGGATGTTAATGTCCCACTGATATCTGCGGTCGAGATATTCTTGGTCTCCCATCGCTTCCGGTTTACTTTTCAGCAAGTAGTCAATAAGGTTTATGGTTGTTTTTCCTCCAATTTCTATTGCTTTTCCTGATGTTTGCTCCGTAATGGAAAAAGGCATAGCGACATCTTTGACGAATCTAAGCGTGTGGAGCCGGGTCTGAAGAGATAGTTTGTTGTCTTCCTCATCCGCACAAGGGTGGTAAATTATGTTCTTGTTTCCATCTCCAAAATTATTTTTATAGTCATAAATACTGTTTGCCGCTATCAATTGTATATTGTATTTTGAAAGATCGACCTGATTGCTGCCTCGTGTAATGCCTATCGTTATATCATTAGTATTACGTATCAGGCTGACAGTTTCTGTATTGCTTATGTTCTCCGGAGAAAACATTTGCAAGGGACCGCTATGCCATAATGCATCGAGATGATTGTTGCTCATGTTATTATCGGGCTCGTATTTTAAGGCTAGTTTGTCTATCGGATCACCTGTGGTCATTGATGATAGCCGGTAAAACTCATCTGTTTTTCCAGCCCATATAACAGCCGTACAGCCTTTCAGTCGATAGGGTATCAGCATACGATAGTCCGTATTTTTCAGCGGATTACCTTTTTCGATGAATGTCTGAAGATATTTCCCTTCTGCATCGAACACATAGACTTTTACTTCCTCCACCTGATCGGCAAACCAGTCTTCATTTACCATGTTATAGTCATACCTGAATTCAAGAAAAAGGTCACACTGGTCGAGATCGTCATGAAAGACGTCGCAACCGGTAATCCCTGCCGCCATAAAAGCGGCAAGGATTATTATGTATTTCTTTATGTGTCTCTTGATTTTCATCTATTAATGCAAATCAACACCTTGTGTCCAGTAAGTCCATGGATTGATAGTGATTTTTACAGAAATGTATGCGTCTGCTTCATCATCATCGGTACCCGGAGGTGTAGGATTAGTAGGATCAGGATCAGACGGGTCGGGAATCCACGGTGTTCCGGGACCGCTCACGCTCTGAAGTTCCAGGTGATACCAGTTGTTACGTACCACACCGTATCTACCTAAAGCCATTTTGGTTGTTACATTTTGGTCGTGACGAATCAGGACATCGTAATAGCATACAGATTCATGATAATAACGTACGGCACAGAAGCGTCCGATGATACCGGTTTTCGCAGTAAATTTGTCTGCGGTAAGCTCTGCAATCGCCTTATCTATGTCCGAAACACCCTCTGCCACGACACCCGCTTTTTTTAAGAATATAGGTAAGTCTGTTTTCAGTCCGCCACTAGCAGTGTTATTATATTCATCTTTAAGCTGGTCTAATGTATAATAGTTCCCTTTCCAAGAGAAATAACTGCTATTTTCGGTCAAACCATTGGGAGTATATGTAGCTTTTACCACTACCTTGGTGGTGAATCCTAATTGCTGTGCCTTAGCTTCCATTGTATTTTCAAGACAATACAGACTTGTTCCCTTACTCTGTGCAACAGCAGGCATCTCCTCACTTTCGCTGTCTATATTTTTTAGATAATTGAAAGCTGCATCCATATTCGCTTCCATAGTACTCTCATTTGATACATCAGGTTGCTCGTCAGACAAGTAGTTTTTATCCCGACGATAAACTGCTCCAATCGTGGCATTATCGTAAGTGATACGTTCACTATACAGTTTCACACTCTTATTGGTAACGCTTAATTCCCAACCACTGAAAGCAAATGTAGCACCGTCAGGTTTTGTAGAAAAAGACTCCTTAACTGCAAGCTCTACTTTTGCGCTCAATCGATCCACAGAGATTTTAGCTGGATCGCTCTGTGCGTCCGTTTTTGCCTGATTGATGGCCTCACTGGTATATGCAGTCGGCTTATGTACCTTTACTCCCGTCAATGCCCCTTCTATGCCAGCTCCTTCGCCTGCACTCGCCATCATGAAATTTTCATTGGCAGCGATGTTGGCAATAGCTGCCTCAATAGCAGTGTTAATTGCAGACCAAGGTTTACCTTTTACAGTTTCTGAAGTTAAATCCCACCCGTCGGTGTAAGGATTGATAACCACAAATACTTTTTTTGTTTTCTCTGGTACTAATTTTGCATCGCTAGCTACAGCTTCCGGGGTCCCTGTTCCACCGGATTCTCCTCCGCTATTCCCAACGGTCAAACCATCAAAATCAGCCACATCAAGGCACACATCATCCTCGTCAAATAATAAAACTTTGACGGCCCCTGCTTTACTTTCCCCAGAACTTCCCGGTTTTTCTTCTACATTCGCTGCTCTTGAAGTAGCTGTGTGACTTTGCAGCGAAAGCGACAGATACGCTTTGCCATCCAGTTCACCACCCGGAATATTCCCTTCCCGGGCATCTTCACTACTACAGCCGGCAAATATAAAAACTGCCAATGTAGATAATAGAAAACTTCTTGTTTTCATCATTGTTAAATGTTTAAATGTTGTAAATAAAAAGATAATTATAATATATAAAAAATCAATAATCTAGTTTACTCATCAATTCGATATTCTCTTCTTTTTTGGCTAATTCCTCCAGATTGAGATTTGCTTGTTTCAATCCGGATTCAGCAGCCTTATTTAGATGTAACTTTGCTTGTTCATAGTCACCTCTTAGCAGATGTAATACTCCCACGGCATTTTCGTATTCCGGTGTGGAAGTCTCTGCTTTCTTTAAATATTTTTCTGCCAAAAGAGTGTCTTTACGTGAAAGTGCAGCCGAAGCGGCATTCAGATTGGCAATCTTATCATCAGGAAAGACGCTAACGGCTGTTTCAAATAATTCGATAAACTCCGGTGAACCATTTTTGTAAGTTAGAGCGACCAAATAAATTTCATTCAGGCTCAAATTTTGTGGCCGACTATGAATCAGCACTTTTGCCTGTTCTATATTAAAATTCTGAACATCGTACTCTATTTTACAGATCGCTTTACGCAGATGTGGGTAATACTCACGCAACATAAACCGATAAGGATTGCCCTGTTTATATAACATCAACGATTTCTTGCGACTGGTATTCGTTCGGTAGTTTATTTCAACTGGTATGTGATCTATAATATGAAGAATTCCATCCTTTTCTGCCATGTCAGACCCTGCAACCATTTTACGTAGTCCTTCCCAGTTTTCGCCACCATATTCCACCTTGTATAATTCTTTAGAGAAAGGGAAACGAGGGAGAAGGTAATTAACAAGTGCCTTTGCACGTCCTTCGGAAAGCTGTTTGTTAAAAAGGACAGAACCCTCCGGTGAAGCATAACCAATGACTGATATTCCACGAATAGTAATAGTTGTATCATTTCTCACTTCGGCAAGCATAGAGGATATTTTTTCCAGTTCGACCGGGTTGTTCATGTAATCCGGCCTTATGATGGTCTTTGATACAACAAAATCCAGGAACGCTTCACATGACATCTCACGTTTTTTTACAGGTTCAACTTGTGGGCGGACATAACTGATATGCGGGACGATGTGATATGGAACAGGCGGTTGCTCCAAAGTGACGGTACCGAAAAGCGGAAACGTCGATAATAACTTGCCCGGTTTGCAACAGCCCATTACTTCCTTTTTTATATCCAAACGTGCATCTTTCATCCACGATTCGAATGGAATGACCAAGGAATATCGAATTTGTTTTTCTTCGGTTATTCCATATCCTTTCACAACATAGTACGGAGCTTCCGACTGGTAAAAATCACGTTCCTGTGTATTCATTAAAGCCAGTTTACGTTTCAGGTTTTGGAAATTACTATGCCCTTTGACAGAAATCTCCGGTAACTCCAGTTGGTGGTTTGCAGCAATCAATACCGGTATCAGTTCTATCGAATGATTGGAACTGACTTTTATTTTATCAAGGTCATAAAGCACTTGAATATGTAGGGAATCCCCCACTTGTTGCAATTCGATGGCTGTTGCTTGTATCGTTCCTTTATACCATTTGTCCGGCAGGTTTTCTCCATATAGTAATGGAGAAACGAGCAGTGACAGAGGCAACAGCCATAGGATAGATTTTAGATTTATCATGTTTTTGTTATTTTATAAGAAATATAAGTGAAACTGCTGCTTTAGTAGGTCCGAAATAGTTGCGATTTTCTGTTCCGGTCTTTTCACCACAAGTCTCGCATCGGAACTTGTCATAATGTAGTCTGACATACCCTATACCTATATTTGCTTCGAGACTCCAACGATTGCCTAAAAGAAAATGGTAGCCGTACGAAATGCCTCCGCCTATTCCCCATCCTTCATAGCGATAGGGACCGGAATCATCTCCAAATAGAAGCGGCAAATGATGACCGGCTATGTTGTACTGTCCGCCTAGTATATGTATTCCCCAAAAATGTCCGCTGAATCTTTCACACGTCCAATAACGATATTCTACCGAGCCAAGCCAATGCACCAGTTTCTTGTTTGAGGATGAATGAACGGATGTAAACCAGTTGAAGCCAGCACCCAGATCTACTGTACCTCGCGGTGAAATCCCGAATTCGGTTTCCAGATTAGGTGAACTGGCGTATGTACCGTAGAGTAGGTTTGTTTTTACCGCTATCTTTTGAGCCGCACATTGTGAAATGCTTCCCCAAAATATAAAAAAAAGAATTGCTATGTCATGTATCTTCATTAAAATGCGTATATTTATTGCTTATTCGCTTATGTTTATTTAAATATTATATGCTGCAAATTTACAAAAGAAATATATATTAAAATAAAACGTTCTGAAATTGCACACAGATTCCGAAATTTCACTCAAAATAGCCACATAATCATCTAAGAAGCGAGTTTTAACACTCTCAAAAAAGGTTTATCCGGTAAACATTGTTAAATTATTATCCATTCTATTCAATTAACTTTCATGACATACCGGTTGTTTATACACGCGTAAAATAAACGATGTATAAAAATGATTATTTATATTTACACGTATTGTTTAATGCTTCAATCATCCATCTTGAAATATCGGAATATTACAACTAGTTTTGTTCCCGGATTTTAAGGAGTCATCCGTTTCTTTAAAAGGAACAAGGCGTTCCTCGGTGAGAAACAGGTCGTTCCT
>OBWC01001368.1_pt1 | contig 11976 bp, 7 predicted proteins | sample 1501341 | NCBI WGS metagenome assembly OBWC01 (sample SAMEA2580033, study PRJEB22360) | human gut metagenome | biome: human gut; feature: human-associated habitat; material: faeces | place: Denmark | collected 2008/2010 | reverse complement strand
CCGGAAAACCGGCTCCCGTCGTCAAGGATTAATGTCACATTTCTCATTCTTATTTTTGAATCGTTGTATGATTGTCAGAATTGATACAGTTGCTCTATGTAATTGATGAATGCCTGATTCACCATTTTCACGCCACCCGGCGTAGGGTAATTGCCGCTAAAGTACCAGTCGCCCCGATGATTGGGACAGGCTTCATGAAGCCCTTCCAATGGCTGGTAGACGATTTCCACTTTAGCTTTCGTTCCCTTCGGAGTCAATAGTTCTACCATTTTGGCGGAGATTTCCTCATCCGTGAAAGGTGCATATATTTCTTTTACATAGTTCACCATTTGCTCTTTCGGCAAACCTATCTGATCTTTGGATTTCCGGTAGGCAGACGCAATTATATCTTTCATATCCCGCTCTTTCAGCAATTCGACAGCAGCTCTGAAAGCAATAAACTCACTCATCTTTGCCATATCGATACCGTAATAATCGGGATAACGGACCTGTGGGGAAGAAGAAACGATAACAATCTTCTTCGGACCAAGACGGTCGAGAATACCGATAATACTTTGCTTCAATGTTGTGCCACGCACAATACTATCGTCAATAATCACCAGATTATCGACACCGGAAACAAGGCTTCCGTAAGTGATATCGTAGACATGAGCGGCCAGATCATTTCGGCTGTTTCCTTCGGCAATAAACGTACGGAGCTTGATGTCCTTAATAGCCACCTTTTCACTGCGGATACGGCGGGAAAGAATAACTTCCAGTTCCTCCATATTCGGATTATGACCTAATGCAGCTATTTGCTGCACTTTTTCTTCATTCAGATAGTCATCCAGTCCCTGTAACATTCCGTAGAAAGCAACTTCGGCGGTGTTGGGAATAAAAGAGAAAACGGTATGGTCAAGATCGTTGTTGATAGCTTTCAAAATGTTCGGCACGAGTTTCTCGCCGAGCCGTTTCCGTTCCTTGTAAATATCGACATCACTACCACGGGAGAAATAGATACGCTCGAATGAACAAGCCTGTTTCTCACGAGGTTTGTTTATTTGTGATGTCCGCAGTTTACCTTCTTTACTAATCAATAATGCCTGTCCCGGTTGCAGTTCTTTAATATCTTCTACAGGGACATTAAAAGCTGTCTGAATGACCGGACGTTCGGAAGCCAACACTGCAATCTCTTCATCCTGATACCAGAAAGCAGGACGTATCCCCCACGGATCACGTATTGCAAAAGATTCACCGCTTCCGGTCAGTCCGCAAATGACATATCCCCCGTCCCATTCACGGCTGGAGGTACGCAATACGTTAGCCAAATCAATATGCTCTTCTATATAGTTGGTGATTCCCATGCCTGTAGGCCCTTCGGCCTCGGCAAGGTTGAACACACGTTCCACTTCACGATCAAGCCGGTGCCCCACTTGTTCCAACATGATATAGGTATCAGCATACTTACGGGGATGTTGTCCAATGGCTGTGATACGGGCAAAAATTTCATCTACATTCGTCATGTTGAAGTTACCGCAGAGAGCCAAGTTCTTGGCACGCCAATTGTTTCTCCTCAAAAACGGGTGCACATAAGAGATACCGGATTTCCCGGTTGTCGAATAACGCAGATGCCCCATATACGTTTCACCCGCAAAAGGTAATGTACGTTTGGCAAACTCTGCGTCATGCAATTGTTCGGAAGTCAAATCCTTGAAATTATTCTGTACATTCTCAAAGATTTCCGTAATGGCACCGGAACCTAAGGCACGTTCGCGAAACATATATTCTTCACCCGGATTGGCCTCCAGTTTAACACAAGCCAGTCCCGCACCTTCCTGCCCACGATTATGCTGCTTTTCCATTAGCAGATAAAGCTTGTTCAGACCGTACATCCACGTTCCGTACTTCTTCTCGTAATACTCCAGCGGTTTAAGCAGGCGTATCATGGCAACGCCACATTCATGTTTCAATTGTTCCATTTATACAAATCCAAATTACCTGTTATAAGTTACAAGTTTTACTCCACTGTTACTGATTTAACCAAATTCCTGGGCTGGGCTACATCCATTCCCTTGCAAACCGCAATATGGTAAGCAGGCAACTGAAGAGGTACCGTAGTAATCAACAGATCGAGGCATTCGATTGTTTCGGGAAATTCGATACTACAATCGGCGATTTTGTTGATGACTGTATTTCCTTGGGCTCGAAGTTTTCCTTTGAGAACAACATAGTTTTCGATGATACTTCAGCCCTTTTATTAGGCTGGGAAAGGCTTTTCTTGTACCAATATAGCCTACCATTCCACGCACATTATAGCGTTTTTATTTTGGTTGCAAATATACACATTTCAAATAACATAAAGATAATAAATCCGATATTTATTTGACAGAAACGCATAAAAAAGTTGCAAACACATCAAAAAGTTAAATAATATATTATTTTTAGCTCAAAAAGAAACAAATTACAATTAGCTCACCATTAACCCAAAAGAGCTAACAAATTAAAAGTAAATCTCCTTCTTTTAATTACAAATTAGAAGAAGACAGGCTCTTCTTTTAATTTCGCGTTACAGAAAACTTGTATTTTACTGTCATTTTGAAATTAAACCACTAACTTTGCCGAACAAATTGACACTTCAATTAGGTATTATCATACAATAAAGCTAGTAAGAATGAAGAAACAAGAACTTTTTAACAACGTAACAGAAGGATCCCCTTACCAACGACAGCCCAAACAGATGGGCTTGTACAATGCGGCATACGAACACGATGCCTGCGGTGTTGGTATGCTGGTAAACATTCATGGAGAAAAGTCACACGACATTGTTGAGTCGGCTTTAAAAGTATTAGAGAATATGCGCCACCGCGGTGCCGAAGGTGCAGACAACAAAACCGGGGACGGTGCAGGCATTATGTTACAAATTCCGCATGAGTTTATTTTATTGCAGGGTATTCCCGTTCCGGAAAAGGGACGTTATGGCACCGGTCTGCTTTTTTTACCGAAAAAAGAGAAAGACCAGGCAACTATTTTGAGTATCATTATTGAGGAAATCGAAAAAGAAGGACTTACGCTGATGCATCTGCGTAATGTACCTACTTGCCCGGAAATTCTGGGAGAAGCGGCTTTGGCTAACGAACCGGATATCAAACAGGTATTTATCACGGGATTTACTGAGACAGAAACTGCCGATCGTAAACTGTATCTGATCCGTAAAAGAATAGAAAATAAAGTCAGAATGTCAGCCATTCCGGCGAAAGAGGATTTTTACATCGTTTCGCTCTCTACAAAAAGTATTATATATAAAGGTATGCTTTCGTCATTGCAGCTACGGAACTATTATCCCGACCTGACGAACAATTACTTCACCAGCGGGTTGGCTTTGGTGCATTCCCGTTTCAGTACTAACACTTTCCCGACATGGGGATTGGCACAACCTTTCCGCCTTCTGGCACACAATGGTGAAATCAATACGATTCGCGGCAACCGCGGGTGGATGGAAGCTCGCGAAAGTGTACTCTCCTCTCCCACTCTCGGGGATATCAAAGAGATCCGTCCGATTATACAGCCGGGCATGAGTGATAGCGCCTCATTGGACAACGTGCTGGAGTTTTTGGTAATGTCGGGATTGAGCCTGCCCCACGCAATGGCAATGCTTGTGCCGGAGTCTTTCAATGAGAAGAACCCTATCAGTGAAGATTTGAAGTCCTTTTATGAATATCATTCCATACTAATGGAACCTTGGGACGGACCGGCTGCCTTGTTATTCAGCGACGGACGCTTTGCCGGTGGTATGCTCGACCGTAACGGTCTGCGCCCCGCCCGTTACCTGATTACCAAAAATGATATGATGGTGGTTGCCTCAGAAGTCGGTGTAATGGATTTCGAACCGGGAGATATCAAAGAGAAAGGACGGCTGCAACCGGGTAAAATTCTACTGGTTGATACGGAAAAAGGCGAAATATTTTATGACGGTGAGCTGAAGAAACAACTGGCGGAAGCAAAACCGTACCGTATCTGGTTGTCTACAAACCGTATCGAACTGGATGAATTGAAAAGCGGACGCAAAATGCCTCATCATGTAGAGAATTACGACCGGATGCTCCGTACTTTCGGTTACTCAAAGGAGGATATCGAGAAACTGATTATACCCATGGCAAGTACCGGAGCCGAACCGATTCATTCAATGGGTAACGACACTCCGCTGGCTGTACTCTCGGACAAGCCGCAGTTGCTTTACAATTATTTCCGCCAGCAATTTGCCCAAGTGACAAATCCGCCAATTGACCCGCTACGCGAGGAATTGGTGATGTCATTGACGGAATATATCGGAGCAGTCGGTATGAATATTCTGACACCTAGTGAAAGCCATTGTAAAATGGTACGTCTGAATCACCCGATCCTAAGCAATACACAGCTGGATATCCTTTGCAATATCCGCTATAAAGGTTTTAAGACTGTCAAACTGTCGATGTTGTTTGAAGTAGCCAAAGGGAAAGCCGGATTACAGGAAGCACTGACCGAACTTTGCAAACAGGCGGAGGCCTCCGTAACAGAAGGAGTAAACTATATCGTCCTGACAGACCGGAATGTAGATGCCACTCATGCAGTGATTCCTTCACTTCTGGCAGTGAGTGCCGTTCATCATCATTTAATTTCTGTAGGGAAACGCGTACAGACAGCGCTGGTTGTGGAAAGCGGTGAAATACGTGAAGTGATGCACGCTGCATTATTGCTGGGATTCGGAGCAAGCGCCCTAAATCCATACATGGCTTTTGCTATTCTTGATAAGTTGGTAAAAAACAAAGATATCCAACTGGATTATGCCACGGCAGAGAAAAACTACATCAAGTCAATCTGCAAGGGACTTTTCAAGATTATGAGTAAAATGGGTATCTCTACGATCCGTTCTTACCGGGGAGCAAAAATCTTTGAAGCTATCGGTTTGAGTGAAGAACTGAGCAAAGCATATTTCGGAGGACTAGGTTCACCGATTGGAGGTATCCGATTGGAGGAGGTAGCTAGAGACGCCATTGCTTTCCATAATGAAGGATTTGCAGCAGAGGCAGGCGGATTATTACCGAATAAAGGTTTGTATTCTTTCCGTAAAGACGGAGAAAAACATGCCTGGAATCCTGAAACAATCAGTACATTACAGTTGGCCACCCGTTTGGGTAGTTACAAGAAATTTAAGGAATACACTCACTTGGTAGATGAAAAGGAAAAACCTATTTTCCTGCGCGATTTCTTAAATTTCCGTCGTAATCCGATTTCTATCGAACAGGTAGAACCGGTGGAAAGCATCTTACGCCGCTTCGTTACGGGTGCCATGTCTTTCGGTTCTATCAGCAAGGAAGCACATGAAGCAATAGCTATTGCCATGAATAGGATCCACGGACGCAGCAATACGGGTGAAGGGGGTGAAGATGCTGCCCGTTTCCAGCCGTTACCTGATGGAAATTCCATGCGAAGTGCTATTAAACAAGTAGCTTCCGGCCGGTTTGGCGTGACGACAGAATATTTGGTAAATGCAGATGAAATACAGATTAAAATTGCCCAAGGAGCCAAACCGGGCGAGGGCGGACAACTTCCCGGATTCAAAGTGAACGATGTGATTGCCAAAACACGTCACTCTATTCCGGGAATTTCGCTGATTTCTCCTCCTCCCCACCACGACATTTATTCTATCGAAGATTTGGCTCAACTGATTTTTGATTTGAAGAACATAAATCCACAAGCAAAAATCAGCGTGAAACTGGTAGCGGAAAGTGGCGTTGGAACAATTGCTGCCGGTGTGGCAAAAGCGAAAGCGGACTTGATTGTGATCTCCGGAGCGGAAGGCGGTACAGGGGCTTCGCCCGCTTCTTCTATCCGTTATGCAGGTATCTCTCCCGAACTGGGATTAAGCGAAACACAGCAGACATTAGTCTTGAACGGACTTCGCGGACAAGTAGTACTGCAAGCCGACGGCCAGTTAAAAACCGGACGAGATATTATCCTAATGGCATTAATGGGAGCCGAAGAATACGGTTTTGCCACTTCCGCCCTCATCGTACTAGGTTGCGTGATGATGCGGAAATGTCATCAAAATACTTGTCCGGTTGGAGTTGCCACCCAGAATGAGGAACTGCGCAAACGCTTCCATGGCCGTAGCGAATACCTAGTAAATTTCTTCACTTTCCTGGCACAGGAAGTCCGGGAATATCTGGCTGAAATGGGATTCACAAAAATGGACGACATCATCGGACGGACTGATTTGATTGAACGTAAATCGGGGACGGACGACCCGAATCCGAAGCACGCATTAATTGATTTCACAAGATTACTGACACGCATTGACAATAGTGCAGCTATCCGCCACGTCATTGACCAGGACCATGCTATTTCTACTGTAAAGGATGTGACGATTATTGATGCAGCTCAGGCGGCTATTGAACATGAGAAAGAGATTTCTCTGGAATATACGATAGCTAATACCGACCGTGCTATCGGCGCTATGCTTTCCGGCGTCATCGCCAAGAAGTATGGAGAAAGAGGATTACCGGAACATACGTTGAACGTGAAATTCAAAGGCTCGGCAGGTCAGTCATTCGGTGCATTCTTAGTACCGGGAGTTAATTTCAAACTGGAAGGCGAGGCTAACGATTATCTGGGAAAAGGGTTAAGCGGTGGTCGTATTGCCGTACTCCCTCCTATCCGTAGCAACTTCGAAGCTGAAAAGAATACGATTGCAGGCAATACGTTACTTTATGGAGCTACAAGTGGTGAAGTGTATATCAACGGACGTGTAGGTGAACGTTTTGCTGTACGTAATTCCGGTGCAGTAGCCGTAGTAGAAGGTGTAGGCGATCATTGTTGCGAATATATGACTGGAGGACGTGTGGTGGTTCTCGGACAGACAGGACGCAACTTCGCTGCCGGTATGAGTGGTGGGGTAGCGTATGTATGGAATAAGGAAGGAAACTTTGACTATTTCTGCAATATGGAAATGGTAGAACTTTCACTGATTGAAGAAGCCAGTTACCGAAAAGAATTACACGAACTGATTCGTCAACATTACTTATATACAGGTTCGAAACTGGCACGTACCATGCTTGATGACTGGAATCATTATGTCGATCAATTTATCCAGGTAGTGCCTATCGAGTACAAAAAAGTGCTACAGGAAGAGCAAATGAGAAAGTTACAACAAAAAATTGCAGATATGCAAAGAGACTATTAACCGACAACCGGCAGATGCCGGAGCCAGGTTTCCATGCGGGACTAAAATTAAACTTAAAACTTAAAGAAAATGGGAGATCCTAGAGCTTTTTTAAATATACCTCGACAGGAAGCGGGATACCGCCCTGTGAACGAACGAATCACTGATTACAGCCAGGTAGAACAAACATTGAATACAAACAGCCGCAAGTTACAGGCTTCTCGCTGTATGGACTGCGGCGTACCCTTCTGCCACTGGGCATGCCCGATAGGGAATAAACAACCGGAATGGCAGGACGCTTTATTCAAAGGGAAATGGAGAGAGGCATACGAAATCCTATCGTCCACCTGTGACTTTCCTGAATTTACGGGGCGTATTTGTCCAGCCCTTTGTGAGAAGTCTTGTGTACTAAAACTTTCATGTGACCAACCTGTGACGATTCGCGAAAACGAAGCGGCTATCGTTGAAGCAGCTTTTCGTGAAGGATATATACAAATACAGACCCCGGAAAGAAACGGAAAGAAAGTAGCGGTTATTGGTGCCGGTCCTGCCGGACTGGTCGTGGCCAATCAACTCAATCTAAAAGGATATTCAGTAACCTTATTTGATAAGAACGAAGCTCCCGGCGGATTGCTACGTTTCGGTATTCCCAATTTTAAACTGGATAAGAATGTGATTGACCGGCGCATGAATATCTTAACTGCGGAAGGAATCAAGTTTGAAATGGGAGTAGAAATTGACGTCAATCATTTACCGGAGGGATTCGACGCTTACTGCATCTGTACGGGAACACCGGCAGCACGCGATTTAAGTATTCCGGGACGGGATTTGAAAGGTATTTACTTTGCACTTGAAATGCTGGCCCAACAGAATAGGATTCTGGAAGGACAAACTTTCTCCAAAGATAAATTAGTGAATGCCAAGGGCAAAAAGGTACTTGTCATTGGTGGTGGAGATACGGGGTCGGATTGCATCGGAACTAGTGTGCGCCAAGGAGCAACCAGCGTAACGCAGATTGAGATCATGCCCCAGCCACCCGTGGGACATAACCCGTCTACCCCCTGGCCGCAGTGGCCGGTAGTCCTCAAGACTACTTCCAGCCATGAAGAAGGTTGCATACGCCGCTGGTGCCTCACTTCCAATCAATTCCTAGGAAAAAATGGGAACGTAACAGGTGTGGAAGTGGAAGAAGTAGAATGGATTCCGGCAACAGACGGAGGACGTCCGACACTGAAACCTACCGGAAAAAAAGAGGTGATCGAGGCAGATATGGTATTGCTGGCCATGGGATTCTTAAAACCGGAACAACCGAATTTTGCCGATAATGTATTTCTTGCTGGAGATGCTGCTACCGGAGCCAGTCTGGTGGTACGCGCCATGGCAGGAGGACGAAAGACGGCTGCGGAAATAGATACTTATTTAACAACTAAAAATTAAAGTTATGTGTGGAATAGCAGGTATACTCAATATAAAAGCTCAAACCAAGGAGCTAAGAGATAAAGCATTGAAAATGGCTCAGAAAATCCGTCACCGCGGACCGGACTGGAGTGGTATCTATGTAGGTGGAAGTGCGATTTTGGCACACGAACGCCTTTCAATTGTCGACCCGCAAAGTGGAGGGCAGCCTTTGTACTCTCCCGACCGGAAACAAGTACTTGCCGTAAACGGTGAAATCTATAACCACCGGGAAATCCGTACCCGATATGCCGGAAAATATGATTTTCAGACGGGAAGTGATTGTGAAGTTATTCTTGCCCTTTACAAAGACAAAGGCATTCACTTTTTGGAAGATATCAGCGGAATCTTTGCATTCGTTCTCTACGATGAAGAAAAAGATGAATTTCTGATTGCCCGTGACCCAATTGGCGTCATACCTTTATATATAGGCAGGGACAAAGACGGGAAAATATATTTCGGCAGCGAGCTGAAAGCTCTTGAAGGATTTTGCGATGAGTATGAATTATTCCTTCCGGGACATTACTATTACAGCAAGGAAGGGCAAATGAAACGTTGGTACGCACGCGACTGGACGGAATATGAAACTGTAAAAGACAACGATGCGAAAGCCGGCGATGTGAAAGAAGCATTAGAAGATGCCGTTCATCGCCAATTAATGAGTGATGTGCCTTACGGAGTACTTCTTTCCGGTGGCTTGGATAGTTCTGTTATCTCCGCCATTGCCAAGAAATATGCGGCCAAACGTATAGAAACAGACGGAGCAAGCGATGCATGGTGGCCTCAACTTCACTCCTTTGCTATCGGTCTGAAAGGTGCACCCGACTTGATAAAAGCACGTGAGGTTGCCGAATATATCGGTACCGTACACCACGAAATAAACTACACCGTGCAGGAAGGACTAGATGCGATCCGTGATGTTATCTATTTTATCGAAACGTATGATGTAACTACCGTACGGGCTTCCACTCCTATGTATCTATTGGCACGTGTCATTAAATCCATGGGAATCAAAATGGTGCTGAGCGGAGAAGGTGCCGACGAAGTTTTCGGAGGATACCTTTATTTCCATAAGGCTCCCACCCCACAAGCATTTCATGAAGAAACAGTACGTAAACTTTCTAAATTACACATGTATGACTGTCTTCGTGCTAATAAAAGTTTGTCAGCTTGGGGCGTAGAGGGACGTGTACCATTCTTAGACAAAGAGTTTCTTGATGTCGCAATGACGTTGAATCCGAAAGCCAAAATGTGTCCCGGAAAAAACATTGAAAAGAGAATCGTACGCGAAGCCTTTGCCGATATGCTACCGGAAAGCGTGGCATGGAGACAGAAAGAGCAGTTCAGTGACGGTGTAGGGTATTCCTGGATTGATACGTTAAAAGAAATAACCACTGCTGCCGTAAGTGATGAACAAATGGAAAACGCGGCCGGGCGCTTCCCTATCAATACCCCACAAAATAAAGAAGAATATTATTACCGCAGTATCTTTGAAGAACATTTCCCCAGCGAAAGTGCAGCACGCAGTGTACCCAGTGTTCCCAGCGTAGCCTGCTCTACAGCAGAAGCGCTGGCATGGGATATCGCCTTCAAGAACCTGAATGAACCGAGCGGACGCGCAGTAAAAGGAATACATGAAGAAGCCTATACTTAACTGACGACAGAAAGAATCACAGAATCGGTTATTTCTGTTACTTTCTTGTAGTATTTCTATTCTAAATCCCAAGGATTAACGCAGATTAGCATATAATTGACTAATTTGCGTTTTCTTTTTTATAATTTTGAAGCCAAACCCAATTAAACCTATATAAACCCTTTAAAAGATAAAACGAATGAATTTAAAAAAAATGATGATAGGTTCCGCCCTTTTAATGGCTGCATGTTGTATGCAGGCGCAGACAAAAGCAATTGCTCACCGCGGTTTCTGGAAAACCCCGGGATCATCACAAAACAGTATTACATCACTTCTAAAAGCAGACTCTATCGGTTGTTATGGTTCAGAATTTGATGTTTGGCTTACTAAAGACAGCAAGTTAGTAGTCAATCATGATCCTGTGTACAAAATGAGACCTATGGAGTATTCTAAAGGAGACGCGCTCACTGGGTTGAAATTATCAAATGGAGAAAACCTCCCAAGTCTGGAGCAGTACTTAAAAGTCGGAAAAGAACATAATACTAAACTGATACTTGAACTGAAAGCACTTAACAGCAAAAAGCGCGAAACCAAAGCCGTTCAGGAAATTCTGGCTACGGTGAAAAAAATGGGATTAGAGAGCCGCATGGAATATATCACTTTCTCATTGCATGCCATGAAAGAGTTTATCCGCCTGGCACCTGCCGGCACTCCGGTATTCTATCTGAACGGTGAATTATCTCCGAAAGAATTAAAAGAACTCGGGGCTACGGGTCTTGACTATCACATGGGAGTGATTAAAAAACATCCCGAATGGATTAAAGAAGCTCATGACCTTGGTCTGAAAGTCAATGTGTGGACAGTGGACGAAGCCGAAGAAATGAAGTGGTTAATTGAACAGAAAGTAGATTTCATTACGACCAATGAGCCGGTTGTCTTGTTGGAAGAACTAAAAAAGAATAAATAAAACATACACATTCAATACTCTATCCTTCAACATTAATGAAACAGCCCGTTCCTTTAAAAGGAAGGGCTGTTTCTCGGTGTCAAACGTATGGTTTCTTTTAAAGAAAAATGCAAACATATAAGAACTTAATTATCAATACACTACATTTTTCGTTATTTTTAATTGAGGAAGAAATTGATATTTCTATGCATACTTATAAAAGATTACAGTCCGATCACTTGAAATCATCTAATACATCTTTCAGTTCTTCCACTGTCAACTCCCCAACTTGTCTCCAGAGTTCATTTCTCTTATGTAATAAAAGAAAAGCCGGAATAGTATCTATGTTATGCGCATCGGCTATTGCCTTATCTTCTCCAACATTTACTCGTACTAATTCGATTGTCCTCTTCTCATAAGTACGGAGTACCGGCCCTATCCATTCGTAATGAGGCGACCAGTCCGCATAAAATACAACCAATACCAAATGATTGGTTCGTACTGCTGTTTCTAATTGTTTCTCTATATTCATATCTCTACATTTTTATATTAATATAGTGCTAGAACAATGAATACGGGAAAAGGTTCTTCAGAGTATCCGGCAAGCAATATGATAGTGAAATAAAGCTATCCGCTTTCATTTCGTCAAAACAAGAAGGAGTTTTTTTCCTATTCTTATGACTAAATTTAAAGATTATCAAGGCTAATTATTCTTTATATATTATGAAAGTATATGCAAAACAATTCACCTAAATAACAGTTTAT
>OBWC01001360.1_pt1 | contig 12053 bp, 8 predicted proteins | sample 1501341 | NCBI WGS metagenome assembly OBWC01 (sample SAMEA2580033, study PRJEB22360) | human gut metagenome | biome: human gut; feature: human-associated habitat; material: faeces | place: Denmark | collected 2008/2010 | reverse complement strand
TGAATAACGATAATTCAGAGCTTGCACTTGTTAAGCTCATGGAGCTATTCAATCATTCCAGTGTATCAATTACTAAAAGATACTTGGGATTAAGGCAAGAGGAACTACTTAATACCTATGATTGTCTTAGCTTCTGATAATTGAGATTTGAGACAGGATAAACCAGAGATTTTTTATTTATGCTCTGAATAGTTCTGTCTCAAATCATAGAAATATAAACTAAAGATGTGAGGTTATCTCTATAAAAGAAAACCATATTATAATTAATGCCACATCAATAAATCTTGGCGAAATTTATGCAAAATTATTGCTGTTTTGATTTGTTATTAATATTTTTGTGCAGAGTTTAAATATAAACAACTAAAAGATTTAGCTTATGAAAACGAATGATTATTCAGAAGATTATGACGAAAATGAAGATTTGGAGGATGAAATGATGGAGGATGATAATCCGTATGTCATCAATGAAGTTGATGAAACTGATGAAGATACAGAATATGGGGATAATCCTGCATGGGACTGGTAAGGTGACACTGCCTTTGGAATTTTAATAAGAATGAATTTAACGAAGAATGGAACAGCTACTATTATATAAGTTGTTCCATTTTAATAATTATAGAGCAATAGTATAACGAAAGTGTTTAGAATCTTCTGTTATAAGTTTTCAATATAGTTCTACCAAAAGGGATATGATTTGGAATCTATACAAGAACAGATGGAAAGACTAATTACTCCACACTTTCTTTTATGAATATATTACTGCCATTCTAGGAGTGAAATGGCTATTATTTATTGGTTATGATGAAAAAGGCGACATTCTTTTTCTTGATTATTGCAACGCTGGCTACCACATTTTACAGTTGCAAGACAAACACAGATGATTTATGGGACAGCATCCACCAACTGGATGGAAGGGTTACTTCATTGGAAGAATTATGCAAACAGATGAATGGTAATATCAGTTCCTTGCAGAAACTGGTACAGGCATTACAAGACAACAACAGTATAACCAAAGTTACTCCAATCAAAGAAGGGGAGAAAGTCATAGGCTATACAATCTCATTCACCAAAGGCGAGCCAATTACCATCTATCATGGCGAAAAAGGTGACAAAGGAGAGCAGGGCGATAAAGGAGAAACTGGGGACAAAGGAGATACGGGTGCTAATGGTAAAGATGGTAGTACTCCTATTATTGCTGTAAGACAATATACTGATGGTATATACTACTGGACGTTAAATGGAGATTGGTTACGAGACCAATTTGGCAATATGGTTAAGGCAGAAGGAAATGATGGTGTTGATGGCGAGGATGGAGCAGATGGAAAAGATGGTATCACTCCATTGCTTGAGATAAGGGACGGACGGTGGTATTTGTCTACAGATAATGGCAAAACATGGTCAGACATAGGACAAGCAACAGGGGAAGCTGGTAAAGATGGGGATAGTTTATTTCAAGGAATAGACTACACATCTAATCCTAATTTAGTTATTTTTACTTTAGGAGATGGAACAATTTTAGAAATCCCCACAGTAAAAAAATTATCTATAACTTTTAGTGAAGTAGAAGATATACGGGTATTGGCAAATCAAACATATCCAATTCGATATACAATAACAGGTGCTACGGATAAAACGGTAGTGAAAGCATTAGCGCAAGATGGATTTCGTACAGTTGTTAAATCCACAGATAGTGCAAGTGGAGTAATTGAAGTTACCACTCCTGCGAATATTGTGAGTAGTGAGGTCTTAATTTTTATTTCTGATGGAGAGGAACGTACAATTATGCGTTCTATAAATTTTGTAGAAGGAGTAATAAATATTACAGAACATTCATACACTGTCCCTTTTACAGGTGGTACAGTAAATGTGCAACTTTCCACTAATATCGATTATACTATAGAAATTCCAGAAGCAGATAAAGCATGGATTTCTATTGCTCCGACATCACGTGCCGTAATGCGGGATGAAACGATTACATTCAATATACAACAGAATAATAATATCCAATTACGTTATTCGATTATTAAATTGATTGATAAATTGGGAATTACCTCCGAAACAATACAGATTACTCAACGTGGAGGAAATTCGCGGGATATTTACGTGGTAACAGCAGGCACTTTAGAACAACAGATTGATAGTGAAGACGCCAAAATTATAGAAGAACTGAAAATCACAGGACATCTGAATACTTTTGACTATGAATTTTTAAAAACTATGCCTAACTTGAAGATTGTAGACTTGTCTGAACTTGATGATACTATAATTCCTGCGAGTGCTTTTAGTGGTTCTAAAGTTTCTGCCGTATTACTTCCTTTGAAGCTAAGAGTTATTTCAGATAGAGCGTTTTACCAAAGTGCTATTACTTCTCTTTATATACCAGAGACAGTGGAAAGTATTGGAGAATATGCTTATGCAGAAACTGCTAATTTAACAGGAAATGTGTTGATACCTAAGAATACTGCTATAATAGGTGATTGTGCGTTTTTGAAATCAGCTTTTGATGGAACTCTGACATTAGAGGAAGGTATACGCAGTATAGGAGAAAGTGCTTTTGCGCATTGTACAAAAGTACAAGGGGATTTGGTGATACCTAATAGTGTAATAACATTGGGAATTTATGCTTTTGCACATTCTGCCTTTACTGGTTCTTTAATTATGGGAAAAGGATTAGTAAAAATTTCGACTTCTGCATTTCAATACTGCAAATTTAAAGGGAAAATAATGATAGGAGAAAATGTTGTGACTATTGGTGATTCTGCATTTCGAGGTTGTTCTGGCTTTACTGACAACCTAATAATTCCAGATAAAGTAGAAACGATAGGAATTTACGCATTTAACGACTGTACGGGGTTTAAGGGATATCTAACAATTGGCGCAGGTATGAAAAAAATAGGATATTGTGCTTTTACAAGAAAAGCCCCCAATCATCATTTATCATTACTCTTCTCGAAAGTCTTTTGTAAAACATTAGTTTGTCCAACATTAAGTATACTTGACACTAGTAATTATGTTATTACGGCTTTTGGTACAGAATTTTATTATCCTTCATATTTAGGTGTTCCTGTAGGGACAAGTCCTAAATATTCAACTGATAACGGTTGGAAATATTTTGATTTAATAGAAGAGGTTGAATTCTAAGTTAATATATAAATATATGTATAATTCTTGTACCCAGATTTGTAAAAAGTTGGTTGCTTACGAAAAGGCTATTGACGCATATCAGTTCCATGTACAACGTTATCATACATGGGTAAACTATTATGCGATTTTCGTTGGTGCTTTATTTGTAGCATTTTATACTATATTGTCAGGAATAACCAATGAGGTTGAAAGTTGCTGTGCTGTACAAAAGGTAGATATTACTGATAATCATGAATCAACATTCTTTTTATTTCTTATATCATGTCTAGGATTATGGACTACGATTTGTTGGTTAGCTAGCACTGTAGGACACTATTCTTGGATGAAAAGTTGGATAGAAATAGTGAAGAAACTTGAACATGATTTCTTAGGAACAGATAATCCTGTATATGCTATTCTCATAAAGAATAATGTAATTATTACAGCCACAAGACATCCTCGTTTTATTTCCACACAAAAAGTAACTCAAATCTTCTTGATAGGAGTAATTATAGCATGGAATATCATCATAATTCACTATGTAATGAAAGCAGGATGGGAATGTTGGACAACATTCATAAGTGGCACATTCTCATTAATAGCAATATTACTGATTTATTATGGGAAAAGTAAATTTTATTCCTCTACATTAAATATAGAAAGCTAATAACTAAAATTCATAAAACAAAAAGTAAGGTTCTAAAGGCAACATTTGAATAATATTCACTTGCTGCCTTTTTAGTTCATCTCCTTCTCTTCTTGACTAGTTTATGCTTATCCTTCTTGGATGAATTAGAGAAAAGCATTTCTAACATTTCCCTTGTAATAGGTAAATATGTGACCTCTGTTAATCTAGTTTCTCTAATCTCTTGTGGTAAATAATGAATTGTGTTATTCTTCTTTGGTGTTATTTGCATATTTGTATGAAAATAAATAGGTTGGTAATTGATTTATCTATAACAAAGGTACTGATAAGAATCAGGTAAATCTAATACAAGATATACATTTTGGATTATTGGAATATATGTGCGTATATCTTTAAAAGGATGCGATTTGAGGTAGCAAGTAAAGCAATTCTTGTCACTGATTCATGACAGATATTTATGATTTTATTTTTTGTACCTGTGAGATATGATGAAACTAAGTCATTGATAAGGTGGTAAGTGAAATTTCATTTACTGCCTTATTTTTTTATCTAATTCTTTCTATCTTTAAGGCATAATTTAAGATTAGAGATATGGAAGATATAAAGCCAATAGATAAGTTTACATTAGACAAATATGTAAAAGAAGAAGATGATTTGCTAGAGTATGTAAAGCAAGTTGCTATGGAATTTTGTCCAGATGTATATGAAGGCACATATATTTTAGAGACACAAGCTCTTGATATTTTCAAGAATAGATATAATCAAAAGTTTATTACCAATAAATTCAGCTATGCTGATTATAAGAAAGAGGATAGCATACAAAAAGCATTGCAGGGGATAGGTATTGATATTAACAAATTCTGGTATTTAGTCTTATTTGTTTTTGATTATAGTAATGGAAGCTGTTTAGAAGGGATGAAATTGTATGATTCTCCCAAAGAAGAATTAGAAAAATTTATTAATATAGTTGCCAGTACTTGTAAAGAAGATAAAGGTGTTAATAAAATATCAGGTATTTCTTTTAATAAATCTCTAACTTTGACTTTAAAAGGAGGAAAGCATCCTTTAGTCATAACCAATCCCAATACAATTTTCTATATAGCCTGCCTATTGGAAGATGGTCTTGAAAGTATTGAGCAAGATAGTAGAATGAGTAGAGAAATTGTATCACTATATAAAACAAAAGAATTATATACAGCACGTATTTATCTATTTGCGAAGATGGTACTTTATTTTTTTGAAACTAATCCTGAATTTAACAATCAAAGAGCACCAAAAGGAAGTGGGATGAATTTCAGTAAACTATTACTTATATCTAATCTAATTTACTTTACCCAATTATCCAAAACTGATGGATATTTAGGAGATGATGATACTTTGAAGAAACTTATCAAACAATACAAAAATAAGGAAATTAGAACTGTAAACAACTTCTATCTTTAATCGCATTATAATGTGGCTTCTATTTTAAGGGGGAGGAGAAATAGGACTAATTCTTCTCCCTTTTACTTCTTTCTAAAATCCTCACCTTTGCAGTATAATTTAAAACTGGAGCGCACCAGCCTAAAAACTGCAAAGTTAAAATGAATATTTTATATTTTTACGAAAGTAACAGAGAGATTGTTACTGAAAATGTTGTTAAATGCTATTCTATGATTAATAAGTATGGATTTCAACCTTCAATGGGTAAAATCAAGATGGTTGAGGGTGATGACCTCAAAGGTGAGAAACTGTATAAAGTTTCTGTAATACCCAAACGTAATGATAAGCCTTTATCTATAACTAACTTTATGGTAGATACGGAAGAAGTTACAGATGAAGAAGAAAGGAGAAAAGCAAAATCTCCTGTCGATGGGCAACATCGATTAATTGCTATGGGGATTTTGGAAGCAGAGGGCAAGCTTACTTTTGACGAATCATCTATGGTGGAAATTGTTAAACTCCCAGAAGAGATGAGTCTGCCACTCTTTACAGCATCAATCAACAATGGCAAGCCTTGGAACTACAAAGATTTTAATGGGTCTGGGCTAAGTACTGGTAATGCACAGATTGACTACATTGAAAGGATAATAGGTGATTACGACTTGAAGCCAGAGTTTGTTTATGGACTTTATACAATGGGACAACCAGAGTTAAAAGCTAATGTAGTGAAAGATTTGAAGGTTGGCATTGATAGACTTCCAAAGAACCTAAGATTGAGTGAGGACACCCAATCAATGGGTGATGAACTTTTGCAGGCATTTAAAGCCAGTAAGATGAGTGAAAAGACATTCAACAATGGTAGGTTGGCAAAAGGATTAAAACAATTCTTCAAGGATAAGAATCCAACCATAGAACAAATGGCTGCCATTATCGAAGCAATGAATAAAGATGTCTGGCATGTAAATTATCCTAAACCTAAAGGAAGTCCAGAAGCTAAGAACTATGCAGAGAACTTTGCCGAGTATTATGAAGATATACTAAGCAAATAAATGATTGAAAAATTAAAAGCCAGTTATCGAGATGATAGCTGGCTTTTTATCTAAATATGAATTGTCACATCTAAATGCAGACTAAAATTCTAATCTCAAAATTATGCCTTATACATAATTAATCCTATCTTTGTGTCGTTCAAACAAGGCTAGATAAGTACAAATTTGAGGAACTAACTTTGTAAGTTACTGACAAACAGTACCCAATCTAAACATACGGTTTTTATTCAAAACAGCATACCTGCACGCCTATTTTTTTCGCTTTTTTAATTAGCCATTTCAGAGATGAACTTAATACGCACCAAGCGAACTTCCTCTTCAGTGAAGTCATCGCCTAATTCATCAAGCGCATCATCAATCTTATCAGTGGTAGATTCCTTGAAATAATCGTAGATATCAAGCATGTGATCTTCATCCATGATTTCCTCCAGGAAATAATCTATATTCAGTTTGGTTCCCGAATAAACGATAGCTTCTACCTCGTCCAGAAGTTCACCAAATTCGATACCTTTGGAAAGAGCGATATCATCTAACGCCACTTTACGGTCAATAGCCTGAATGATAGCTACCTTCATCTTTGATTTATTGGCAACTGTACGTACTCGCAAGTCTTCGGGACGTTCTATCTCATTCTCTTCACAGTGGCGTTTGATTAATTTACAGAACTCTTCACCGTAACGTTTTGCTTTTCCGGCTCCTACACCCGGTATATTCTGCAATTCATCCAATGTCACCGGATAAATGGTAGCCATCGCTTCCAAAGACGGATCCTGGAAGATCACATAAGGCGGCACTTCCAGTTTCTTCGAGAGTTTCTTCCGCAAGTCCTTCAACATAGAATAAAGAGCAGGGTCTACCGCACAGGAACCACCGCCACGTGCCGGAACTTCTTCTTCTGTCTCTTCAAAGTCGTTGTCTTCGGTAATCTTGAATGACTTCGGCTTCTTCAAGAACTTGTGTCCTTCCTCTGTCACTTTCAGGAGTCCGTAATGTTCCACATCCTTGCTCAAGTAACCTGCGATCAGTGCTTGACGAATCACTGCGTTCCATGTTTTATCCTCTTCCCCCATACCGGAGCCGAAGACTTCGAGGTCTTCATGCAAATGCGCCTGTACTTCGGAAGTTTCTTTACCTTGTAGTATGTCTATAATATAATCTGCCTTAAAATTTTCTTTCACCGCGATAATCGCTTCAATCACGGCACACAATAACTCTTGAGCCTCCACTTGTTTTTTAGGGTTTAAACAGTTGTCACAATTTCCACAATTTTCTTCCGTATATTCTTCACCGAAATAATGCAGCAACGTCTTGCGTCGGCATACGGAAGATTCGGCATAAGCAGCGGTTTCCAACAGAAGCTGCTTGCCAATTTCCTGCTCTGCCACAGGTTTTCCTTGCATGAACTTCTCCAGTTTCTGCAAGTCTTTGTTTGTATAAAAGGTTATGCACTGACCTTCACCGCCATCTCTACCGGCACGTCCGGTCTCCTGGTAATACCCTTCCAGACTCTTTGGAATATCGTAGTGAATCACAAACCTTACATCCGGCTTGTCGATTCCCATACCGAAAGCGATAGTTGCTACAATAACGTCCACTTTTTCCATCAGGAAATCATCCTGATTCTTAGTCCTCGCCAACGAATCCATCCCGGCATGATAAGGACGCGCATTGATACCGTTTGCCTGAAGGATTTCAGCAAGTTCCTCTACTTTTTTCCGGCTAAGGCAATAGATAATGCCCGATTTTTCCGGATTGTTTTTGATAAACTTGATAATATCCCTGTCAATATTAGCGGTCTTCGCGCGTACCTCATAATAAAGGTTCGGACGGTTGAACGACGATTTGAAAACTTGAGCATCTACCATTCCCAGATTTTTCTGGATATCATGCTGCACCTTTGGTGTCGCTGTTGCGGTCAACGCAATCAACGGAGCCTTTCCTATTTCGTTGATAATAGGGCGAATCCGCCGGTATTCCGGTCGGAAGTCATGTCCCCATTCAGAAATACAATGAGCTTCGTCCACTGCATAGAACGAAATTTTCACCGAACGCAAAAATTCTACATTTTCTTCTTTCGTCAGCGATTCCGGCGCCACATATAGCAATTTTGTCTTTCCGGCAAGGATGTCCGACCTCACTTGGTCTATCGCGCCTTTGTTTAATGAAGAATTGATAAAATGGGCGACGCCATCTTCTTCACTGAAATTGCGCATTGCATCCACTTGATTCTTCATCAACGCAATAAGCGGAGAAATTACAATTGCCGTACCTTCCATCAAGAGCGAAGGTAGCTGATAGCATAAAGATTTCCCGCCACCGGTAGGCATCAGTACAAAGGTATCTTTACCATCGAGCAAGTTATTAATGATCGCTTCCTGGTTTCCCTTGAACTTATTAAATCCGAAATACTTTTTCAGTTCATCTGTTAAATTAATCTTCCCTGCCATCTTAACTAAGGTTGTTTTATTCAGTTCATGGTTTAACTTCAAGTATGTTCTCTTCTTCAAGAGAGCCAAACAAAGTTATAAACAACTTCGTAATTACCAAGCAAAATGCGACTAATATTTTCAAGAAAATACAGTTACGATCATCTTTTGCAGCCTTACTCTTTGATTTTAAGCAGTTTGCAGTCGTGCCATATTCGCTTTTTCCAGTTGCATCTTTGCATAATCCAGCGTCACCTTATACTCTTTTTTGTCCTCTGAAGGGATTTCAAACATGACATCCATCATGATTGTTTCCACAATAGAGCGCAATCCGCGGGCACCCAGCTTATATTCTACCGCCTTGTCGACAATATATTCGAAGACATCATCTTCAAATGTCAGCTTGATACCATCCATTTCAAACAGTTTGATGTACTGTTTGATGATTGAGTTTTTCGGTTCGGTAAGGATCGCACGAAGCGCATCCCGGTCCAGCGGATTCAAATAAGTCAACACCGGAAGACGTCCGATAATTTCGGGAATCAGTCCGAATGACTTCAAATCCTGTGGAGCGATGTACTGCATCATGTTATTCTTGTCTACCGTCGCTGTTTTCTGGGATGCCGTATAACCTACGACATGGGTGTTCAACCGTTGGGCGATCTTCTTCTCGATACCGTCGAACGCACCGCCGCAGATAAAGAGAATATTCTTGGTATTTACCGGAATCATCTTCTGGTCCGGATGTTTACGGCCTCCCTGGGGAGGTACGTTCACCACAGAACCTTCGAGCAATTTCAGTAATCCCTGCTGTACGCCTTCACCGCTCACGTCGCGAGTGATGGAAGGATTATCTCCTTTACGGGCAATTTTGTCGATCTCGTCGATAAACACGATACCCTGTTCAGCTTCAGGTACATTATAATCTGCCACCTGAAGCAAACGGGTTAAAATACTTTCGATATCTTCGCCTACATAACCGGCCTCTGTCAGCACCGTAGCGTCTACAATAGTAAACGGCACGTGCAGCAACTTGGCAATCGTACGTGCAAGCAACGTTTTTCCGGTTCCGGTACTACCTACCATAATAATGTTCGACTTTTCAATCTCCACATCATCCCCGCTGTCTTTTTGCAACAGACGTTTATAATGGTTATAGACCGATACGGAAAGGAAGCGTTTTGCGTCATCCTGTCCGATCACATACTGGTCGAGGAATTTCTTGATTTCTACCGGTTTGGGCAGTTCTTTTAAATTGAGTTTGGTAGCTCCCGCGCTTTTCTTGCCTTCGCCCAATGCTTCCTGAGTGATCTCGTAAGCCTGGGTAGCACAACTGTCGCAGATATAGCCGTTCATTCCCGTAATCAGGAATCCGACTTCATTCTCCGACCGTCCACAGAAGCTACACCTTTTCTTTGTCTTTGAATCAGCCATTTTTATTTCTTAATCAATACCTCATCAATCATACCGTACTCTTTCGCTTCCTGAGCTGTCATCCAGTAGTCACGGTCAGAGTCCGCCCATACTTTATCGAAATCAGTATGCGAATGATCGGCGATGATCGTATAAAGTTCTTTCTTCAATTTCTGAATCTCACGAGCTGTGATTTCAATGTCCGATGCTTGTCCTTGCGCACCACCCATCGGTTGATGAATCATCACACGTGAGTGAGGCAATGCAGAACGTTTGCCTTCAGCACCGGCAACCAGCAATACGGCTGCCATTGAAGCTGCCATACCTGTACAGATGGTAGCAACATCGCTTGAAATAAACTGCATCGTATCATAAATGCCCAGTCCGGCATATACACTTCCGCCCGGAGAGTTGATATAGATAGAGATATCCTTACCCGGATCCACAGAATCCAGATACAACAACTGTGCCTGAAGCGTATTAGCTGTATAGTCATCAACTTGTGTACCAAGGAAAATGATGCGGTCCATCATCAAACGGGAGAAAACGTCGAGTTGAGTTACGTTCAACTGTCTTTCTTCCAGAATATAGGGATTCAAATACCCGGCCTGCGACTTAATCACATCATCCAATACCATGCCATTCATTCCTAAATGCTTGGTTGCGTATTTTCTAAAATCATCCATGTTAATTGTTCCTTTCTTATAAATTAAAAATAAACGTAAGTACAAAGAAACGAAAAAGAATACAGAGACACAAAAAAACACAGAGTTATAATTTTATAAAAACTCTGTGTTTCTGTGACTTTATATTTTATTCAACCGAATGATTACTCAAACATTTTATTGAATTCTTCGATCGAAACGTTCTTGTTTTCCAAAGTAACCTGCGCTTTCAGAGCAGCAGCAAGCTTCACTTCTACTACACGACTTACCAAATTATTGATAGTTTCTTTCTTCTTCAACATTTCCTGTGCATAGTTGTCAAGCACATCGTCAGGAATAGACAACATACCGTATTGAGCAAACTGTGCCTTTGTTGTTTCTCTAGCCATCTTCAGAACATCTTCCTGTTCTACTTTGATATCGTTTGCTTCAACCAACTGTTCCTTAATCAGGTGCCAAGTCAGTTCTTCAATGCTCTTATCATAGTTTTCAGCAACATATTCTTCTCCCTTTTCTTCGTTGTTCAGCAACATGATACGTTTCAGCAGGGCATCAGAGAATTCCAGTTTACCTACTTTTTCCATCATCACCTTACGAATGTCGATCAGGAATTTATAATCGCTGTCAGCCACAAATCTAGCTGCGATTTCTTCTTTAATCTTAGCGCGGAATTCTTCTTCAGTCTTCACAACACCTTCGCCGAATGCCTGGTCGAATACTTCCTGAGTCAATTCACCCGGAACAAAACGAGTGATTTCTTCTACCTGGAAGCTGAAATCAGACTTCACGTCTTTTGCAATTTCCTTGTCAATCTTCAACAAAGAACCCAGTTCGGCAGCATGTCCGTCATAAGCCACATTCGGATTGAACACCAATACATCATTTACTTTTGCATTAGCAAAAATAGCTTTCTGATCGTCGTTCTTCATGTAAGCAGGCATCAACACAGCAGCTTCTACCTGAATACCACCTTCTTTTGTGTTGCCTTCTTCGTCCAACTGTGCCAGCAGACCTTTCAGCATATCATTATCTTCGTAAGCGTCTACCTTATCATACTTGCCAGTGCGTTGAGTGTACATCTTCACCTGGTTGTCGATCATTTCGTCAGAAACTTCGATAGTATAATAATCCACTTTATCTTTAGCACTTACTTCTGCTTTAAATTCAGGTGCCAAAGCGATGTCGAATACGAAATCGAATTCTTCCATTGTATCGAAATCAATATTCTGTTGCTTTTCTTCGTTAGGCAACGGCTCGCCCAACATATTCACCTTATTTTCTTTAATATAATTGTAAACAGCTTCTTGCA
>OBWC01001357.1_pt1 | contig 12096 bp, 5 predicted proteins | sample 1501341 | NCBI WGS metagenome assembly OBWC01 (sample SAMEA2580033, study PRJEB22360) | human gut metagenome | biome: human gut; feature: human-associated habitat; material: faeces | place: Denmark | collected 2008/2010 | reverse complement strand
CGTGTCCACCTCAAATTTCATCTGCAGTTCCCGCACCTGAATATGGTACGCATAGAGAACCGCCATTCCACTCATATCTACCAGGGTCCGGATAATAAACATTTCCGCTGCAAACTGACTGCTGAACGGACTGTCCTTATCAATATAACTAAGGTTACTGACTGCAAACACCGCAGCTGTAATAATCAGAACCGTAAACAGCTCCCGACGATTGATATGCATTTCTTTGCCGCCTTTTTGCAAATACTTTTCCAGCAGATATAAAATTCCAAATATGACCGCATACACGACCACAAGGAGCACCCACTGTACACTTTTTGCATGATTGACCTGAAACGTTTTCACCGTATAATAATAGATCTGCCAGCCGAAAGATGCAGCAAATTCTCCGCTGATAAACGCCCTCGCACAGTAATATCCGGCTTCAGCAAGTGAAAACTGACAGCACCGGTAAATATAAATCAAAAACAGGGAAACTGAAACCAGCATACACGGAAGGAACAAACTGGTCCTCACCCCGTCCGTAACTTCCATAAATCCCACGATCGCCGCCAGAAATATCAAATGTGTCACATATCGTTTTATACCCTGGATTCTCTTCTCATTCGTGCAGGTCACAATGAACGCTGCCAGCCAGTATGCCAGCGAATAATAATATCCCGGAGTATTGATCATTTCCTGCACACTCATCTATTTTCCCACCCCATTCATAAAATCATTGAGCGCATTTAAAAATGCCTTCTTTCTTGCGCGGCTTACCTGAATACAGTCTCCATTCACGGTGATGTCACTCCCCTGAAAATTTTCCACAAAATCCAGATTCACCAGATAACACCGGTTACACCGGAAAAACCGCTCCTCTTTCATACCATCCGCCAGACTTTCCTCTGCATCCCGCATCGTGCCTTTTGTTCTGTAATCCTGCCCGACTGTGTGATAGATCAGATCATGATCCTGCACTTCCACATAGCAAATCTCCGAAAGATCCAACTTCATCATACCGCCCTTCACTGCAATCGTCAGATATTTCTTCTCCCGCTTTTTCAGTCTCGTCAGTGCACGGTCGATCCGCTGCGTAAACGCAAAATAAGAAACTGGTTTTAATACATAGTCCAGGGCATCCACCCGGTATCCCTGTATCGCATACTGCGGCATATTTGTAATAAAAATAATCACAACTTCGGTATCTATCTTCCGGATTTCTTCTGCAGCCGACATGCCGTCCATAAATTTCATTTCCACATCCATAAGGATAATATCGTAGTCTGCCCGATACTCTGTTACAATATCTTCCCCATCCGAAAATATCTGTACGCTGATCCTCTCTTTACTCTCCTTCTCGTATTCTTTCAAGTAAGAAAGCAGCTGCTCTGCATACGCCGGATCATCTTCTACCAGTGCAATTCGAATCATTGTTTCGTCTCCTCTCAACTGTTTTTATCGGTTGTTTTTTCTTAGTATACCAAGCCTGTTTTCAAACGTCAAAATAAGGGTGCCTGTAATAAGACACCCTTCACTCTTCTCTATTTTTCCTCTCTTACTGTTCTGAAAAATGAAGAGATAATCGTCATGATAACTGCTGCCAGAGTACATCCCATTCCGATGATCGCACTGGACAAATCCGCCATAGTCTGCGCATTTCTTTCAAATGATAAAATAGTCGCAATGCTGTTCACTCTCAGGCGGACAAAAAATACAAATCCTGCCATCAAAAGCACTCCCGCCAGAATCGGAAGAATATCCAGTACCGGCATTTCCGGCGACTTTTCCTGTCCGGCCACAAAAAGAATTTCCAGAACCACTCCTGCCACAAGACATCCTACAACTCCCCAGCTGATTCCAAGATTGGAAAAATATGCCGTGTTGCAGTTGATCACATAAAATACGATTCCTGCTGTTCCGAGAATTAGTGCAAGCAGCATCAGATAAAAGCCTGCAGCCTGTTTTTTGATAAAATTCATAACATACCCTCCCTTAACTGTTTTTACGTCTCTTGGCATCTCTTATATACATCGCAGCTGCTGCCAGTGTAAGCAGAGCCAACACTGCCGATGTTGCTGTCAATGCATTATCATACCATGTACGCACATCCTTAATCTGTGAAGTCTCATTCAATCCATCCATTGCGTTGGAATTTGCAAGCGCATAATTCTGCCACATCATAACATTTTTCAGATCCTGCATCATAGACGCATCTTTGCTGACCGCCTCTGTGGTCCAGTAATTCCATTTTGCTGTTACAGCTTCCATATTACTGTCACCAGTATTGCAAGTCATCGTTACACCACAGTGTACCGCTTCTTTTAACACACTGTAGTTTGCATCCTGGATAAAGTCTTCTGACATCAGCCCCTGGAATCCCCATTCTTTGCGGAGAATATTCATCAGCAGACCATAATGTGCATTCCCTGCAGTACATCCGATTCTGTTAAATGTTGTCATCATACCAAGTGTCTGTGCATCTTCCACACTTGCCTGTGTTCCACGCAGTTCATTCTCACGTGCTTTCTGCTCTGTCATAAATGTTGCAATACCGGAACGGTTGATCTCTGTATCATTGAATGCAAAATGTTTCGGCGCTATGATACATCCGTATTCTTTTCCTGCTGCAATGTAAGCTGCTGCCTGATATGCTGTCAAAATCGCATCTTCAGAATAATACTCATGGTTTCTTGCATTGTAAGGTGTACGGTGAAGGTTCGTTCCTGCACCCCAGAGGATTGGAAGATTTGACCAGATGGAATAATTTCCGGTCACAGCTCCGTACTCTGCAGCCATCTCTTTACTAAATGTCTGCGCAATCACTGTTTCATTACTCATTGTTCCGAATTTGTAATTCAGATTCTTGTCATCCGGATCGATGACATACGGATCTGCGGAATCTGTATCTGTATTTGCGTACTGTCCCAATGTATAAGAATTAAATCCGTTCGGTCCGTCATTCTGTACTGCCTCCGGAGACACGATCGATACAATTGATTTTGTACTGGTTCCACCAAATCCAGTACGGATCATCGCTTCTTCCAGTGTGATCTGATCAATCAAATCTGTCCATTTTTCATTTGTCAAGTCCGTCTCACCTTTCAGGCTTGCAAGTGTCAGCCCATTGTCCTCGCCAAATGTAACTTCATCCGGATTTCCCTGTTCCTTGATATCTACCAGATCATTTTTCATCACTTCGATCATTTCATCTGTCGCTGTCAGATCCTTGTATGTTTTTGGCCATGTTGCCTTCCAGTCACTTCTTGATAAGTATGTTACTGTATCTGGCATATAGTAGTTCAAATCCATGTCCTGAAGCTGATTTTCTACCGCTGTTCCATTTTTCGAATACGCAAATGTCTCAGAGTCGAATGTATCCAGTGTCCATTTCTTCACATTTGCTGCATTTCCTGCATCCGTCATTCCGTTCGCCTTTGTCATACCCTGTGCTGCCAGCACATTGTTGACCGCCTCATGAGAACCATTTCCGACTGTAAAATAATAGTCTCCTGCATCCAGGATCCAGTTTCCTTTTGTTCCTGCCGCATTGTCACATGTGCTGTCCCAGCTTGCCATATCCTGCGCATCTGCTGTAATCTCGACAGTAACAGATTCTCCCGGCTGCAGCACACCTGTTTTTTCATAATCCAGAAGCTGTACCGCTGCTTTTTCTACCGCATGTTCTTTATCATATTCCGTATACGGAAGAGACGTATACAACTGTACCACATCTTTTCCTGCCACATCTCCAGTATTTTTTACAGTTACTTTGGCTGTCACTGTCTTATCTTCCAGATTCACATCCAGACTGTCCAGAGTCTGAGAAAATGTTGTATAAGACAGTCCGTATCCAAATGGATACGAAACTTCATCTTCATAGTTCCATGCTTTTCCATTGGAACTTCCGGTCTTGTCAGAAGCATTTCCCTGTCCCAATACTGTATCCGCATATCTTGTCTCGTAATATTTATATCCTGTATAGATCCCTTCTGCTTCTACAATCTCGGAATTGATGGAATATGCAGAATCCGCATTTGTCCACTCATAGTTCCCATAATTCTGCGCTGCAGGAGAGCTTGAGTTATCCACTGCATAAGTATCCGCAAGATGTCCGGACGGATTCACCTCTCCACTGAGTACATCTGCCACACCATAGAAGCCATAACCTCCCGGAAGTCCGACTTCCAAAATCGCATCTACGCCTGTATTGTTTTTGATCTCTTCAATTTCCATGGCACTCGCATTATTCAGCATCACGATCAATTTTCCATTGTTTTCCTTTTTTGCATTGACTGCTTCATCGATGATTGCACGCTCTGTGTCAGAGAGTCCCAGCGGATCCGCCTGATTCAGATCCTGTTCTGGATTCACCCCATCTTCTCCCGGTGTATAGTTGGCATTTTCTCCTGCTGCACGGGCAAGTGTCACAATCATGACATTGTAATCCGTCATACTCTTTTTCCAATTTGGTTCTGCCTCATCCAGCGTTGCTGTCTCAGGTTCCAAACTGGTAAATACTCCAGTTGTAGCCGGTGCTGTTGCACGATAATAGGTTGTCACACCCCATGGAAGAACTGCCTCTGATTTAAATTCTTCCTTTAACCCCTGATACATCTTTTTTAATGTCGGATTCATCTCAAATCCCTTGGATTCAAACGCTTCCAGCATATCTACCGTATCTGCATCCGTTCCCTTATTTTCACTGAGAGTACTTCCAAAATCGCCTCCTTGTACCGGATAATAACTGCTGAATCCAAGTAAAGAGATTTTCTGCGTTTCCTCCTTGGAAAGCGGCAACGCTGCATTCTCATTTTTCAACAAAACAGAGCCCTCTTCATTCATGCGTTCTCCCAGATCTTCAATGGAATCCAGAAGCTCTGTTGTTGAGCTGTAATCCGACTGAAATGTGTAATCCTCTGCACTTACATCTTCAGTCACCATTTTTGTACTCTGAGTGCCCAGAAACTTGTCAATGTCCGTACGAAACCCGTCTATCACCAGAGTCGCTGACATAGACAGCGTCAGTAAAGATGCTGTTGCCGTAGTTACACCGCGCCAGATGCGGCGTTTTGATTTTGTTTGTTTTTCCCGTTTCTCGCTCATAACGTTCCTCCTCTTTGACTCTTTATGAGAACTGGCTTTTTTGTTTTTTTCGAGCCTTCGCTTCTGCTTTTGCTCTCTTCTCTGCCAGTTTCTTCTGATAGCTTGCTTCCTGCATTTCAAAATCCAGGCCTTTTTTCTTACAATATGCTTTGAGTTCTTCGATTCTCGCCTCTTCTGCCATGCGCTCCGCCTCTTCCTGTTCCATGCGAAGTCTTTCTGCTGGTTCGATCCACACTCCTCCGGCTTCTAACACCGCTTTTTTCTGATGCTGCAGAATCGTCTTCTGATCTTCCTCAATATGCTTTTCTACTTTTAAGAAACACATCAGGATTACGATCACCGCATAACAGATGATCTCTGCCCCCAGATAACACAACGCCAGCATGGACTGCACGCCTCCGTTCTGAACTGACGCAGAGGCATCATATCCGGTGGCTGTAAGCAATGCATTGATCAGACCATTCCCCAGTCCTGTCATTCCCACCATGATCGCTCCGTACACAGACATCGTAAATCCATCACTTCGAAATCCATTTTTTGCCTCCAGATGGTCCAGTACATCAGACAAAAGAGCCAGTGTCACATACATTGCAGGAATCGAACCGATTCCTTTTAAGATCACACCAATACATACAATGGTAAAATTGTGAATATCCAGAAAGCTGACCAGACCTCCCACAACCGAAATTGCCAGACCAATAGTCACTGCTTTTTGTTTTCCCAGTTTATTTGCGATCGGCCACGCCAGAACCATTCCGATTGCTGTCGGAAGTCCTCCGATCAGCCCCAATGTTCCCATTGCCGTTCCCGCAGCCGCTTCACTTGTGATTCCGTCAAACATCCAGCGGGAGTAATAACTCATGGAACCGTTCTTTACCAGACCTCCAAACTGGAACAGCAGAAAATATAAGATAATGATCCACCAGTAACCGTTTGACACACAGGCTTTGAGCTGTTTCATCATCGGAAGCTTTTCTTCTTTGATCGCCAGCTTCATATTTTCTTCTGTCACTCGCTCCCGTGTGAAATAATATTCCAGCAAGATCGCCAGAAATGTCACAACACATAATACGATCATCACGAGCCGCCAGTTCTGATAACTCTGTGCGGTATCAATAGCGCCGTCTTTTTCCACAAAGAGAAAACTCTGCAGCAGCATCGGCACTAAAATACTTGCCCCGATTCCTGTGTGTCAAAATCCTGCCCCCTATTCCTACAGCAGCCACACCGGATGCATTGGAAAATGTTGCCAACATTCCCCGGTGATCGGAGTTTCTCGTAGACAGGGCCACCATAGAGCTGTGCGCTGTGTAGAAAAACGGATACGCTACTGCATAGTAAAAGTTATAGGACAGCGCGATCCAGATCATCTGAGTCGATGGACTCCCATTTTGAGGTGTTAAAAACAACAGCGCGATCGCAATTGTCACAAGGGGCGCCGACAGCAGCATATACGGTCTCGCCTTCCCCTGAGATGTTCTGGTATTATCAATCAGACGCCCTACCAGAAGATTTCCAAGAATCACAAAAATGACAGAAACCATCGGAAGAACCGCTGAAAAAATCCCAAATTTTGCCGTATCCGTCCATCCAAGCACATCCGAATAGTAGCGGTTTAAATACGCCCCGAAGATTGCATTTGAAATAAATGCGCAAAACGGACCGAGAAAATACCCCAGTATCATTTCTTTCGGCTTTACATTTGCCGAAGTGATTTTTGTCCGCATCAGCGGGTTGTCAAAAAACTGATTCTTTTCCATTTCGGTCATTCCTTTCCCTGATTGCTTCTTTTAACGTATAAGTACCACTTCCCAATACCTTCTGTGTATTTCCCGGCATCACCAGTGTACATGTTGTTCCGACCGGAACCTGCACCTGGATCGTAAACATTCCATCTTCAATCTTCCACTCACTGGAAACTGTTCCATAGGCTGTGTTGACACTTCCCTTTGCCCATTTCAGATTTCCTCCCGTCAGCGGCTGGATCCGGAAAGAGCGGTATCCGCCCTCTGTGGCCTCGATTCCGGCAATCCTGCGGTACAAAAAGTCTCCCACTGCACCACTTGCATAGTGATTGAAGGAAACCATACCTCCGGTCCCGTCATCTTTTCCCGTGTTGCAGGTGCCGTCCTCCCGAAGTGCATCCCATCGTTCCCAGATGGTCGTTCCTCCGACTTTCATCTCATAGAGCCAGGATGGACAGGTATCCGTAAGGAGCATTTTAAATGCCTCTTCCTCATACCCATTGTCTGCCAGCGCAAACAGAACGTACGGCGTTCCCGGAAATCCGGTCGTAATGTGATACCCGTCCTTTTTCACCAGACGCGCCAGATTTGCCGCAGTCTTCTTTTTATCCTCTCCGGAGAGCATCTGATAATACAGAGGCAGCACATATGCTGTCTGAAACTCTTTCTTTACCGTGCAGTCTGCTTTCATCAAAATTTCCCGGTATGCCTCCCCGGTCTCCTGACTGAGTTTCCGGTAATACTTTGCATCCTCTTCCTGCCCCAGAATATCCGCGATCTTTGCCAGAATCCGGCTGGAATTTGCCATACATGCGGTGGCGGTCCATTTTCCTCTTCCCATCCACTCCCACATGCCGACACCCGGTGCACACCAGTCTCCATAATGATGCAGAAGCTTCCAGATCCTGCGGTGTTTTCCCGCAGAAAACAGCTCTGCCCAGAATTTGCATGCCTTCAGATATTTTTTCATCACCGGATACATCCGCTCTAAAAGCCCTCTGTCTCCGCGAACCAGATATTCCGCCCACGGCGCCAGGATACAGACATCGCCCCAGTGATCCACCGCCATCGGGATCATGATCTCCCACTGCAGCGGTACCCGGACAAGCGGCACCGTAACCGGAATCCCGCCGCCTTTATTCTGCTCTGCCTTCACGTCCAACAGCCATTTCTCCAGAAAACGGCTGATATTAAAATTGTAAGCTGCCGTAGGCGCAAACAGTGCAATATCTCCCGTCCATCCCATTCTCTCATCTCTCTGCGGACAGTCTGTCGGGATATCCACAAAATTGGACTTTGCTCCCCAGCGAATACTGTTCTGCAGCTGGTTGATCAGTTCATTGGAGCAGGAAAAGTTTCCGTTGTCTTCCACATCCGAATAGAGTGCCAACGCGGTCAGTTCCAGTTGATCCTCTTCAATTCCACGCACACCCACATAGCGGAAGCCCATATATGTCATTTTCGGAGAATAGGTCTGCTCTCCATCTTTACAAATATAAACCGCTTCTTGCTTTGCAGTTCTTAATGGTTCTGTATACAACTCTCCGTCCATCAGAATCTCCGCGTGACGAAACTCCACTTTTTGTCCCTGTCTGCCACGAATTGCCGCGTGTATCACCCCTGCAAAATTCTGTCCGAAATCATAAATCAGCATACCGCTCTTTGCTCTTGTAATCTGTACCGGACGAAACTCTTCGTGTGCACGTACCGGCGCTCCATACTGTGCCATGATCTTTGGATGAATCTTTACCTGTTCGAAGCTTGCTTTTTTCCAGGAAATTTTCTCCAGATCCACGGTGGCATCATACACTTCCCCGTTGTAAAACTCTGTCTCTTTATAATTTCCTTCTTCCGTTACTTCCCACTCTTCATTTGTCCCGATTGTCTCTCCCGTTCCATCGGTATACAAAATCCGCAGCTCTCCAAGCAGCGCCTGTCGCTTTGCATACACTCTGTTCCGTCTTTTATAGGTGAAAGAGCCAACTGCCCAGCCACCGCCGACCACAGCAAGCAGCTCGTTTCGATCATTCAGCATATCTGTCACATCATAAGTCTGATACTGCAGCTGATTCCGGTAGGACGTAAATCCCGGTGCAAAATAATCCTGTCCGACTTTCTCTCCATTTAACAACAGCTCATAAATTCCCAGCGCCGTTACGTACAGTCTCGCACTGGCAATTTCTTTTTCACAGGAAAACCTGGTTCGAAATGTCATCGTCTTCGGAGAAATCTTCGCCTCCTTAAACCGATACTCTCCGTCCGTAATCCACCGTCCGGACCAGATTGTATCCATACGTCCCGTCTCAAATTCCGTGCTGGCCCAGGCACGCTCTCCCGCGTCATCCTCTGCTTCCACCCGCACCGCATATTTTGTAAACGGCTGTAATCTGCTGCCCTCATACGGCACTGCGATCTGGCAGTCTGTTTCTTTCTTCCAGTCTCCTATCGAAATCACTGCTTTTTTCAATGTTACATTTTGTCTGTCACTTTCCAGACAATAGGAAACTCTCGGCTGCGGATTATCCGTCACACATCCTGTTTCCATATTTTCTACTGTCAGTCTGCTTATTTTCAGCATTCTTCCACCTCTTCTTTATTTCTTACCGGAATCTGTAACGTACAGGCATACTTCCCGTCTGACACCTTCAGATCAACCGTGCCAGTCTTTCCGGCCCGAACCACTGCCAGAGCCTCTCCAAAATACGTATCTGTTTTCGAAGTACGATATCCGCGCTCATTGTACGGGCATCCGTTTCCAAGCCCCAGAAGCTCTCCGTTTTCTACATGCACTTCCAGCGTTCCCCGCTTCAACGGTTTGACTGTCCCGGTTTTATCTGTATACTGCAGTCTCACAAAACACAGCTTTCCGGCTTCCGTCTCTTTTTCTTCCGGGATTCCGGTTAAAATCGTTTCCTTCCCCGCTGTATAGAGCACATTTCTCGCAATCTCCCGGTTCTGTGCATCATAAGAAATCGCTTCAATGATTCCTTCCTCATAGATCACATCAAAGGAAGTTCTGCAGTCATTTTTCATCTTCTTACTTCCAACCGACTTTCCATTGATAAACAGCTCGACCCTGTCTGCTCTTGCATACACTTCCACCTGTGCCTTTTTCCCGGAACATCCATCCCAGGACCAGGACTCAATGGCATTGCTCATCTTCCATGCTGATGGCGAGTGCTTCTCCCCGGTGTGATTAACCGGGCAAACCGCGATCACCGGCTTTTCCATCAGTTCAAATGCCGTCTTCGTATAGGCAGCCTCGGCCAGTGGTTTTCCGGTCAGATCGATCCTTCCACTTCCTGCAGTGATCCATCCTGCTCCATGTGAGAAATCCGGCGCATAATCATTGTATTCCCACGCACCGACACCGACTTCTCCCATATAGTCCATTCCTGCCCACACAAAATCTCCGATGATCCTCGGATGTATTTTCGCCATCTCCCAGAAGGCATACGCGTCAGAACAAAATGTCTCGCTTCCCAGGATCAAACGCTTCGGATATTTTTTCAGATCTTTTCCATAGCGGTAGATACCATAGTTGTATCCTGCAATATCCATATTGGCAAAAGCATCTCTTGTTTTTACATCACAGCCGTGAAGCGTTGCTCCGATCTTCATCGTCTTACTTCCAAGAATCCCTGCCAGATTATTGAAAAATTCACTTCCTACTGCCTTTTTCTTCCCGCCCGATCGGCTTGCTTCTTTCTTCGCCTTCTTGTCACTGTAAACGCCGAAGCCAATGGAACTTAAGAAGTTAAAAAAGATATTGATCCCGCAGGTTACCGGTCTTGTTGCATCCAGACTGTGCAGATATTCTGTCATCTGTCCCGTGAGACGGATTCCTCTCTCCTGCGCCGTCTCAGAAACCTCATTTCCTGTAGAATATAAGATCACCGAAGGATGATTGTAATCCTTTTCGACCATATCTTTTAAATCCTGCTTCCACCATTTTGCAAAGTGATTTACATAATCATACTCCGTCTTGTGTATATACCACACATCCACGAATTCATCCATGACCAGCATCCCCCGCCTGTCACAGGCATCCAGAAGTGCTTTGGAACAAGGATTGTGGGCAGAGCGGATGGCATTGTATCCATTTTCCTTTAAAATTCGAATCTTCCGTTCCTCTGCCTCCGGATAACAGCAGGCTCCCAGCACACCGTTGTCATGGTGGATACACGCACCCCTCAGGATCACCCGTTCACCGTTCATCAAAAATCCGTTCTCTGCGCTCCACTCAATCGTACGGATTCCGAATATTTCCTCTGCTTCATCTTCTTCAAACCGCACCCTGCATGTGTATAAAAACGGAAACTCAGTACTCCACAATTTCGCATCCGGAATTTCCAGCTGCATCTGAAAATTTCCATCCGCAGACTTCTTCACGCTTGCGACCGGCTCCTGACCGGATACCAAAGACTCCCCTTCGAAAATTTCCAGTTCCAGTTCTCCCGATGCAGATGTCTCAACCTTTACATCGATCACTGCCGGATGGATACTGACTGTGGAAATCTTTACCCCATTGATGCCGATATGCTTCTTTGGCAGCATATATAACGATACAGGCCGGTATATTCCTGCTCCCGAATACCATCTGCTGTTTGGCTGATCTGCATTGCGGGCAATGACCTGTATCTGATTTTTCATTCCAAAATGAAGAAACTCATTTGCCTCTACGTAAAAATTTGTATATCCATACGGACGAAATCCTGCTCTTTTCCCGTTGAGATACACTTCTGCATTGCGGTAGACTCCCTCAAATTCAAAGACAAGTCTGAAATCCTCATATTCCTGCGGTACAGAAAATTCTTTCTCATACACATAGTCAAATCCTTCAAACCAGCCGATGTTAATGCCTCCCAGGCTCTCCTGCGTCCGCTTTTCATCCAGCATTGCATCATGAGGGATCGTAACCGGTTTTCCCTTTCCCGAATCTCCGGCGTGTCTGCATGTCCAGCCGTCATTAAATGCAATCTTTCTCATTTCTTCTTACGTCCTTTCCTTTTCCATGGCTGAATCATACCATTTTTTCGCGAACAGTAACGATTTCTTACGTGAACGGTCTGTTTTTCATCGTATTTTGCAGCCCTGTTTTTGTCTATTTTTTATAGATTTATCACTTTTTCAAGCTTCTTAACTATTGATTTTTTAGTATATTTCCTTGTTTTTTGTAATTTTTCAACAATTTTAAAGTTGTTTTTCATGGATTTAAGCCCTTGTTTTTGTGCATTTTTAATAATTGAAAGATGCTTTTTATCTT
>OBWC01001341.1_pt1 | contig 12240 bp, 6 predicted proteins | sample 1501341 | NCBI WGS metagenome assembly OBWC01 (sample SAMEA2580033, study PRJEB22360) | human gut metagenome | biome: human gut; feature: human-associated habitat; material: faeces | place: Denmark | collected 2008/2010 | reverse complement strand
TTTCGTTTCATTATTTCTTATGTTTTAAAATTTTCGACTTTGTTTTATACACCATCACAAAGAAGAACGGCACAAGAATGATACCGAATACAATGGCAAATATCATTCCGAAAAATACACCTGTACCGATTGCCTGCCGGCTTGCCGACCCCGGACCGCTTGCCAATACCATCGGAAGCATACCGAGTACGAATGCGAGAGAAGTCATCAGAATCGGACGGAAACGCAATTTGGCTGCGTAGATAGCCGACTGCACCAGGTCTTCACCTTTATCTACCTGTACTTTTGCAAACTCTACAATCAAAATCGCGTTCTTAGCGGCAAGTCCCACCAACATTACCAGACCAATCTGGAAATAGACATCGTTCTCCAATCCGCAAACCCAGACTCCTAAATAGGCTCCCAAAGCGGCAACAGGTAAAGAGAGCAACACGGCAATAGGCACCGTCCAACTTTCGTATTGTGCAGCAAGGAAGAGGAATACGAACAGGAATACCAATGCCATCACCATACCAGTCTGACCTCCCGCCTGCTTCTCCTGATAAGAAAGGCCACTCCATTCAAGACCGATATTATCGGGAAGATGGTCACGGGCTATCTGTTCCATGATCTCCATCGCCTGTCCGGAACTATATCCCTGTGCAGCTGCTCCACGAATAACGGCCGTAGTAAACATATTGAAACGTTTAATACTTCCCGGTCCTGTGGTATAGGAGGCATTTCCTAAAGAAGTCAACGGTACCATCGCTCCATTGGAGGCCTTCACGAAGAACAGATTGATATTGTCTTTGTGTTCCCGGTAAGGAGCTTCCGCCTGAATGTAAACCTTATATATACGGTTGAACATATTAAAGTCGTTCACATACACCGAACCGGTATAAGCCTTCATGGTAGAGAACACATCAGCCAGTGGCACACCCAGCATCTTCACTTTGTCACGGTCTACATCGAAATAGAGTTGTGGTATTTCCGACTGCAAAGAAGATGACAGACCAGCCAGCTCTTTGCGTTTGGATGCGTAGTACATTAATGTATCTGCCGCGTCTACCAAATTATCGAAAGTGGCTTCTCCACGGGCTTCCAATTGCATTTCAAAACCTCCCGAGCTACCCAGTCCCGGAATAACCGGAGGAGTGGACAGATAAACTTTACATTCGGGATATTCCCTCAAATGTTTTTCCACCGTATCCATAATCTTCTCAATAGTGGTGTTCTTCCGCTCTTCCCAAGGTTTCAGGATCACCGTCAGTTCAGCACGTCCCTGGTTACTTCCAATACGCGGACTACTTCCCGTTACGTTCTGTATATATTCAATATATGGATTCTTTTCCAAATAAGCAATGGCACGTTCTGTTACGATACGGGTACGTTCCAAAGTAGCTCCCTCCGGCAGTTCCAATTCAATCTTGAAATATCCCTGGTCTTCCACAGGCAAGAAACTGGTCGGAATAATACGGTGAATCAGCATGATAGCAATCAATACCATACCAAAAGCACTTAAAACCCGGCGAGGATGCTTGATCGTACGAGTCACAGCAGCCACATATTTATTGCTACCGATACCCAGCCATTCATTAATCTTCCGGAAAACGATATTCTTTTTCTTTCCGTTATCCGGCTTCAGAATCAATGAACACATCACCGGGCTCAATGTCAGAGCCACTACCGTAGAAATAAGTACGGACACCACAATCGTCACCGTAAACTGGCGATACAACTGCCCTGTAATCCCACTTAAAAAACTAACCGGAACGAACACTGCCGCCAATACCAGTGATGTGGCAATCAAAGCACTAGCAAGTCCGTTCATCGCTTTCTTCGTTGCTTCGTATGGGCTTAGATGTTCCGTTTCCATGATATGTTCTACGCCTTCCACCACCACAATCGCATCATCCACCACAATACCGATGGCAAGAATCAATCCGAGTAATGTCAGTATATTCAGCGAGAAACCGAAAATCAACATGAATCCGAAAGTACCGATCAATGAAATAGGCACCGCTACTACCGGAATCAACGTTGCACGCCAGCTCTGCAAGGATAGATAAACCACCAATACAACTAATACCAACGCTTCAAACAACGTCTTATATACTTCATGAATAGATTCGGAAATATAAGTCGTCATATCGAACGGAATCTCATAGCTCAATCCTTCCGGAAAATTCTTGCTAATCTCATCCATAGCCTCTTTTACCCTCTCGGCTACTTCCATCGCATTTGCTCCCGGCAACATATAAATACCAAGCACAGCAGCATTCTCGCCGTTGATACCACTTTCCGTGTTATAAGAAGAAGCCTCCAACGATACACGCGCCACGTCTTTCAACCTGATAATAGATCCGTTGGCATTGGCACGCACTACAATATCTTCAAACTGCCCTACGGTAGACAAACGTCCTTGAGTCGTAATAGGAATGGTAATATCCAGTCCCTGCACCGGTTGTTGTCCCAATACACCGGCCGCTGATTCACGGTTCTGATCCTTCAATGCATTCTGTAAATCCTGTACGGTCAGCCCAAAGTTTGCCAACTTATCGGGTTGCGCCCATATCTGCATCGCATAATAGCGGCTACCTATATTAGATACACGTCCAACCCCAGGAATACGGCGAATTACATCGAGCACGTTGATAGTAGCAAAGTTACTCAAATAAATTTCGTCGAACTTCGGATCAGTAGAAGTCAAACAAAGCGTCATCAACTGACTGGGAGCCTGTTTTTCTACTGAAATACCATTCTGAATGACTTCCGCCGGCAAACGGGATTCCGCTAATTTCACACGGTTTTGAATCTCAACGGCTGCCAAATCCGGATCAGCAGATACATCAAAAGTGACCGTTGCCGAAAAACCTCCGGAGTTAGAACTGTTTGATTCCATATAAAGCATACCCGGCGTACCATTGATTTCCTGCTCAATCGGAGTGGCTACTGCCTGCGACACGGTAAGTGCGCTGGCACCCGGATAGGATGCGCTGATCTTCACCACCGGAGGGGTAATCTGCGGATATTGATCCACCGGAAGCATCGTCAGACCAATAATGCCGACAATCACAATCACGATGGAGATTACGGCCGAGAAGACCGGCCTATCTATAAAAAAAGTAACTTTCATCGTTTATTCTCCTTTCGCGTTATCCTTCGTTCCGGTAGTGTTTTCTTTTACTCCGGTCACTTCATTTTTTGTCGTAGTTATACTGTCCCCAGCTTCGGCTTCCGGATCACTGACCCGTACTTTCATGCCCGGAGTCAACTTATGGAACCCTTCTACAACCACCATTTCTCCTTCTGCCAGTCCTCTTTCTACCACCACATTATTCCCGACTTCCGGTCCTAATTCGATAAAACGTTTCTCTACCGCATTATCTTTGCGCATGGTATAAATATATGCTCCACCCTTTTCGATGGTAACGGCTTTCATCGGAACAACAAGTGCACCTTCACGAACATCCAGCAACAACTTTACCTTTGTAAATTGTCCCGGCAACAATACTTGTTTCGGATTCGGCATTTCTGCACGTACAGAGAAAGTTCCGGTTTGAGGATCGACTTGCGGTTCGGCAAAATCCACATATCCTTTAAATGGATAGACGGTATTATCCGCCAATGTAATGGTAATATTCGGCTGCCAGGAACGGGTGGAATCCTGCTGTCCCAAATTAATGTTTCTTTCTTTACTCTTCAAATAATCGAGTGCTGTCATACTGAAATCCACCAACACTGTATCACTCTTCACAATGGTAGCAAGCAATGATTTTCCTCCGGGACCGACTAATGTACCCAAGTCCACATTTCTTTCACTAATGTGTCCCGATAAAGGCGAACGAACAATGGTATAACCCAATTCCAGTTCAGCCTGTGCCAAATCCGCCTCGCTCATGGCTACCGTTGCCTCGGCACTTTCATAAGCGGCTTCCGCATTATCCAAGTCCAACTGGCTCGCAGCGTTCTGTTCAAACAACGGACGGATACGTTTTAAATCACGTTCCGCTTTCAAAGCCTGCGCTTCGTCTTTTTTCAATTGCGCTCTGGCTTTATCTGCTTTGGCACGATACTGGTCCTGGTTGATTACAAACAAAACCTGATTCTTATTGACATATGTCCCTTCGGCAAAAAGCATATTTTCCAGATAACCTTCCACACGGGCACGTACTTCGACGAACTGTTGGGCACGAATACGCCCCACATATTCTCCGTATATCTCTACGTCGTCTTTTACTACCGGTTCAACAATGACTGTCGGCATTTCCGGCGCAGCCTTCTGAGGTCGGGTCAGTATCCAATACACGCCCAACACAACTACCATACACATAATAGCAGCAATGGTTCTCTTTCTCCTCAGTTTCAACTCATGTTTCGAAAAGAATAATCTCATATCGAATCTTATTATTTAATTTAACTTATGTTTGTTCTATATCCTTATTTACAACTCATATACCAAAAATGCGTTACCTGCATTATTTGCTTAAAATCAAAGCATTAGATATTTCTTCGTTTTGCAGAAAGTGTGGAAATTCACTGTATGGTGTAGAAAAAATCCACATTTCCGACTTTTGGAACATTTTTTTAGTTCCCATTTCAACAACTAAACAAATTATGCTCTACATTTGTATTATATTAAACATCAACACTAGACCACATCCTAATGAAAAAACAAATCTTTTCAACATTAGTTTTATCAATTGGCATCTTATTGCCTTTTTCTTTGCATTCTCAAGAGCAAAGGAAAAAGGTAGGTGTCGTTCTAAGCGGCGGCGGTGCCAAAGGAATGGCACACATCAAAGCACTGAAAGTAATTGAGGAAGCCGGAATCCCTATCGACTACATAGCCGGTACCAGTATGGGAGCTATCGTAGGTGGTCTGTATGCCATCGGTTATACTACGGAACAATTGGACAGCATGGTACGGAAACAAGATTGGACATTCCTGTTGAGCGACCGTATCAAACGAAGTGCCATGTCATTGACTGATCGTGAACGGTCTGAAAAATATACAGTCTCTATCCCTTTCACCAAAACTCCCAAAGATGCTGCTACCGGAGGACTCATGAAAGGGCAAAATCTGGCCAACCTATTTTCAGACCTCACTGTGGGGTATCATGACTCTATCGACTTCAATAAACTTCCCATTCCTTTTGCTTGTGTGGCAGCCAATGTTGTCAATGGAGAGCAAATTGTATTCCATGACGGAATACTCTCAACCGCTATGCGTGCCAGCATGGCTATTCCGGGTGTATTCACTCCGGTACGGCAAGACAGCATGGTATTAGTGGACGGCGGCATTGTAAACAACTATCCGGCAGATGTTGTAAAAGCCATGGGAGCCGATATTATTATCGGAGTAGACGTGCAGAATGCTTTGAAGAAGGCTGACAAGCTCAACAGCGTCCCCGATATTCTGGGGCAGATTGTAGACATCACCTGCCAGTCTAACCATGAAAAAAATGTAGACCTCACAGACACTTATATCCGTGTCAATGTGGAGGGATATTCATCTGCCAGTTTTACTCCGGCTGCCATCGACACTCTGATGCGAAGAGGCGAAGAAGCGGCTAAAGAACAATGGAATTCGTTGCTTGCCCTGAAAAAGAAGATAGGAATAACCGAAGATTATACTCCGAAGCAACATGGCCCTTATTCTTCTCTTTCCAATGCACGCACAGTTTATGTGACGGACATCTCATTTTCCGGTGTAGAGGTGGATGATAAAAAATGGCTGATGAAGAAATGTAATCTGAAAGAAAACAGTGACATTACCACTCTACAAATAGAACAGGCCTTGTATCAATTACGTGGCAGCCAATCCTATTCCAGTGCCAGCTATACGTTGAAAGAGACTCCTGAAGGTTATCACCTCAACTTCCTGTTGCAGGAAAAATATGAAAGAAGAATCAATCTGGGCATCCGTTTCGATTCGGAAGAAATCGCGTCTTTGTTGGTGAATGCAACGGCAGACCTCAAAACTCATATTCCTTCCCGTCTGGCTCTTACCGGTCGATTGGGTAAACGATATGCTGCCCGCATAGACTATACGCTGGAACCCATGCAGCAACGTAATTTCAACTTCTCGTATATGTTCCAATACAACGATATCAACATTTACGAGGAAGGTGACCGCGCCTATAATACAACGTATAAATATCATCTGGCAGAATTCGGTTTCTCCGATGTATGGTACAAGAATTTCCGCTTCGGACTCGGTCTGCGTTTTGAATATTACAAGTACAAAGATTTCCTGTTCAAGAAACCTGAAATCTCCGATCTGAAAGTAGAATCCGAACACTTTCTAAGTTATTTTGCCCAAGTGCAATATAATACTTATGATAAAGGACGCTTCCCTTCTAAAGGAAGTGACTTCAGAGCTACCTATTCGCTTTATACGGATAACATGGCACAATACAACGACCATGCTCCATTTTCAGCATTGAATGCTTCGTGGGCAAGTGTCATCCCTGTGACCCGCCGTTTCTCCGTCATTCCTTCCATTTATGGACGTATCCTGATCGGAAGAGATTTTCCTTATCCACTACAAAATGCCATTGGCGGTGACGTACCCGGTTTCTATATTCCACAGCAATTGCCGTTTGCCGGGGTTACCAACCTGGAATTGATGGATAACACCATAATGATTGCGTCTATTAAATTCAGACAACGCATGGGAGCCATTCATTATCTCACGCTGACGGGTAATTACGGGCTAACGGATAGTAATTTCTTCGATATATTGAAAGGCAAGCAATTATTCGGTGTTAGTGCAGGTTATGGAATGGACAGCATCTTCGGACCATTGGAAATATCGTTGGGGTATTCCAATCAGACGGACAAAGGAAGTTGTTTTGTGAATTTAGGGTATTACTTCTAGTCAAATCTAGTCAACAAAGAATATAATAACACTCCAAGAAAGACAGATTTTAGCAATACTACTTGCAGTAATACAGTATTTTCGAAGAGCAAAAGAGGAGACCGCTTCACAGTGACCTCCTCCTTCTATACTCTATATGAACATGCTCCAAAAGGGTTTATTGAAAAAAAAGGAGTACATTCAAAAGGGTTTTATCTTAAATTGAATAATCAAAACTTAATTATACTGCTATCAACTAGACAAACCATATCAAAATCATATCAACGATCTTCACAGACAGTTGATATTCAGGGAAATATGCATCAAAATAAGATCTGATGCGTGGCCCCGATTAGGTAAAGATGTACCTCTGTACTTTTTCCTAATCGGCTAAGGCAGGGATTCAATGCTACAAACGAATCCAAGCCCCTTACTATAAAACATCTTAAATACTACCACCCTTACCGCCGCTATGTGTCGGATTATAAGTAACCGTCTTATATTGATGATCCGTTCCGGTATAACGAGTTGCTGTAATCGAAACCGTCTTGTTTTGACCATTAAACTTTACATTAGCCGTCAATGTGGTAGTACGAGCCTTTGCATAGCAAGTATAACTCATAGTGGTGTATCCGTTTACATTTACAGTGTTATAAACACGTTCAGTTTCCGTAATGCCAGATACCGATCCCATTAATGAGAACATACGAGTTTTCATGAAAGCAACCATTGCATTCACCGTTTTTGTATCTTCAGCACTAGCACCAGCTCCTAATTGCGATTTAACTTCAGCAACAAGACCAGCATCATTCTTATCATAGTCCCAACCAGACTTTTCCTTATATTTCAATTCAATGCCAGTCACCGCTTTAGCATTCTCGCTATTATCACGACTAGCTTGTCCTAGAATATTAGTTGTCACAGTTTCATTACTAATCTTGCTGTATACTTTATTCTCTATAGCATAAGCAGAGAAGTGATCGACATCGGCTGTATATGCAGTGACAGCTCCATTTTCTGTAGTAGAAGATACATTTTTAATTACATTTCCATCATTATCTTTTGCATCTCCCCATTCTCCTGTATCTGGATTCTGATAAGTAAGTATCATATCAGCATCAGCAAATGTTATTCCAGGGATAGGATTAGGAATAGAAATCGTAACATCATTTTTAAATTTCAAACCAGACGGTTCAAATTTAGCAGCAGCTAAAGGTATGCTTTTTTCTACATTTTGATTCACTTCTTCAGCCTTCACTTCAGTAGTCACTTCTGCAGGAGCAGGAACAAAGGTTGTTACACTAATGCCAACATTCCCATCACTAATAAGGCTTGCACTAGCTTCTGTATCAATTGCACCTGCCGGTATTGCCAATTCGACTTTCACGAGTGGTTTATCCTCTACCACTGCTTCCGGAGCAACTTCTCCCGGATCTTCAATGGTAGTATTAGATTCACTATTATCCTCTACTTTAATTTCTTCTTCTGCAGTTACTGACACCGTTTCTTTCCGACTTTCCTTTGTCAGAGCCAGAGCTACCGTTACCACACTACGATTCTCTGCATTCTCTGCAATGACAACTGACGTTTTCTGTGAAAGATATCCATTAGAAGACGCTTCAATACTATAAGTACCTGTAGCACTTTCTGTAACAGAGAACTTACCATTCGAGTCGGTTGTGTAATTTTTACTACCCACTTTTACCTTTACCCCATTCATTGCTGTTCCTCCGGAAGTCACCGTACCCATAATGTAATACTCCACTACCGGTTTTGGAGTTTCAATTACTTCCCCTTCTGCCGGTTTCGGATCGTCATCATCATCGTGACAGGCTACTGTCGCAAAAGTTAACATACCCAAGGCTATTGCCATGGCACCCACATAAAACCATTTTACACTTTTCATAATGTTTCAATTTTGTTAAAAATACTAGTTAAAATATCAATCATGTTTCACTTCTCACTCGTTTTAATCAAATAATATCGAATATAATCCGGCTGCCAGAAATGTGAATTCTCTGCCGACTTAGGTTCAACACTATAACTTTCGCCCAACGAACGATGGGCATATTCATTCCCGCTACGCATATCATACTGAAAAGCAAAATATTCGGGAAGCATTACCCGTAGCAGATGTCGCTTGCGTTTCTTTCCCGGTAATGGAATAGAAAAGTTGAATCCTGCATTCGTTGCTCCATTTGTATACATACCATATATACCTACAATATATTCGCCGAAGTAGCGTGAAAGAGTTCCGCGTACTCCATAATCGCCATAAATAAAGCGATCTCCTTCTACTTTCACCAAGGTATTCACTTCCGGAATATAATATCCTACACTAATTTGTCCATTGACTCTTTTCCATTGACTCATTTTCCATTCGCTACCATAGAAATGAGCAGAGCCGGTTATTCCTCCTCCACCTTCTACCGTCCACCGACCATTTGCTGAAAAATAGCCGATGCCTGCTGCAAGTCCTTGACGGTCATTCGAGAAACTACCGCCTGTGAGGTATCCTTTCCAATGATTAGCCAAGCGAAAATCCTGACGAAAAGTCATGTATCCCAGGCGAACGCAGTTCCACTTGCCATCTTCATTACTTACAATAGGCAAAGAAACCTGCATCCGTAGCGAGGCGCCTTTCCATAATTGCATTTCCACGGCAGGTTGCAACTCGAGAGCCGCTTTATACAACTTATAAGTTACATTATTGACTAACATCACGTTGGGATATACTACCAAATCGACCTTACCGAAAGAACTTTCTTTTCGTTTTACGCCTTTCAGCTGCCGTACAGCAGTTTCGGTAGAAGTAGTTATCCCCATCTTACGATACACTTCATCCAACGCACATTCACCGGACTGATATTTTTGAATCAATTCTGCAGGGATGGTTATGCATAATTGTGGTAAGGCATTATCTAATATAAGTAGCTGCAAAGTCGGTATTTCCGGTATAGTAACCAAATGGCGTATGGCAATACCGATTCCATTATAAATACCTCTATAAGCAGAGGTCTCAAAAGCCGCAGTTATCGTGTCCCTTTTCTCCACAACTGAAATATTCTCCATATCCAACTCTTTCAGTGTCTCACTCACACGAACAGGCTGTGCCTGTAACAAAGAAATACCACAGAGAAAAACAGCGGTCACACTAACAATCCTTTTCATCTTCTTTTAATGCATTAATGTACATTCATACCGCAGACCGGCGGAAACACATGTAAATTCACGAGTAAACACATTGACGGACAAATGCTTCCAAAAGCGCATGGCAGCACCCATATTCCATCCACGCGTATCATATTCCACCATCAACTTCAATTCTTTGCAAAAAGAAGGCGTATAGCGGACACCTCCGAAAGGTCCTTTATTAAATACACGACAATCACCTTGATGAATATACCATCCGGCCGTTACAGCCAATTGGTCTCCCGAACGAAACCCGATAGTCTTTGTCAACACACCATAATAAGCTCCCCAATACGGAGTCTTCTTCTCCGTCAAAAGATCATCTCCACCAATCACAACAGCTGGGAAATAGCGACTTTCTTTTAGCGGACGAATACGAATCGTATTAGAACGGTCCTGATTATGATAACCCGTCCTGCCTGTACCGGTTGTCATTTTGAGTAATGTCATCCGGTAAGTGAATTCGATAAAAGAAAAAAGAGTCATATCTACAAAATAGTTCATGGTAGGAAAACTGAAAACCGATGGAGTAACTTGCTCGGGTAAGAAATTGACTCCTCCCATAAATGTACCGGTCTCCTGCATTTCAGCGGTAGGTATCATCAACTGCCCCGTTGTTCCCATGGAATATTGCGCGTGAACCAGACCGCTCATCGGAATGAGTATCAGAAATAGAATACTACCTTTTAACGAAATAAATGGCTTATTCCTAAAAGCCGCTTTAGTTTGTTTCATCTTTATTTGTATGTTATACTTTTAAATAGAGATATTCTCAAAACTTTTTTGATTAATCCACTATTTTTACCTTATATAATTCTGTTACTTCTTAGGTAACAGTAAACACACAACCAAGACCAATCGGAATGAGAATAGAGAAAAACATCGACAATTACAGTGATAGAAGAGTTTTTGCCTTTAGCGAAGGGGGAAATTCTTTTTAAGACAGGACATATAAATCAGAGGGCATGAAGATATGATTATTTCATGTTCGGATTTTTTTTTGCCGTATGCATCAGATAAAACGAAAAAAAATGGGGGAATATTTGTTTGCTATTTATATTTTTGTCTATCTTTGCGTCATATTTGATTCCGTTACCTAAGAAGTAACAGATACATTTAAATACTGATTATTAAAGTTTTGTCTATCTATTACCTACTTACATTGTAATTTTTAACGTAAGATAAATTCTTTCTATTTACTTCTGTGCGTTCTCTTAATCCAAAGCCTTTCAGATATATTTGTGTGGTTTTAATAGATTTGTGTCCCAGCGATTCACTAATCATTTCAATCGGAACTCCGCGATACTTGGCAGTAGTGGCCCAAGAATGTCGGAAGGTATATGAAGTGACGGGTGAGTCCAGGCGCAACACTCTCGCCAAATCCTTCAAAGAATTATTAAAACGACGAAGAGCAGACTGATATTCTTTATATGCTTTTTCATCTTTCCGCTTCTTATCACCATGCAGAATATCGAATAAATAGTCGGGACAATCAGGAAGAGCGGGTTTATTGCTTCGAAGCTGATTCACCATCTCTTTTGCACTTTCCAGAATTTCCAGGCTTATAGGTGTTTTAGTCTTGATACGGTTATATTGAAGCACATTCCGGTCTAAAGCCGATTTCTCCAAATGCGCCAAATCCGCGAATGACATTCCACAGAACTGAAACATCAGAGCTGCAATCGTCTGCGTACGACGCAAACGTTCGGATTTCGGGTCCTCATACAGTAGTTTGTGCAATTCGGTCACAGGCAATGCTTTCTTTTGCCGGATATCCACGCCTGTATAGACATCATGAAACAACCGGGGAACATAAGGGGCACTTCCCGCTTCTACTCCCCGATTATAGATACTACGCAACATACGCATATAAGTAGAAACCGTATTGAGTTTTAACCCGGACTCGTAAAGATGCTGTCCATAGCATCGTAAACATTCCCGGGTGACTTGCCTGAACGATATGTTACCTGTTCTACAAAACTTACTAAAAGAAAAAAGAGCATTCTTATAAACATGAGCGGTAGAATATCGCCCTTCTTTTCGCAAACGCTCAATGTACGCTCCGGCACATTGGCTAAATCCATTTTTATTCATTTTTTGCATCACTAGTTATTTTAGATTATATAATATAAGAGAAAGAACAAAAGTAAGCTACTTTATGATTTCAACTATTATAAAAAAAGAAAAGTAAAAGAAAACCTTCACTC
>OBWC01001328.1_pt1 | contig 12372 bp, 8 predicted proteins | sample 1501341 | NCBI WGS metagenome assembly OBWC01 (sample SAMEA2580033, study PRJEB22360) | human gut metagenome | biome: human gut; feature: human-associated habitat; material: faeces | place: Denmark | collected 2008/2010 | reverse complement strand
ACATTAATCTCTATTTTCGTAAATCAACTTTTTGCATTTTACTGATTGACAAACCCACTTTGCAAGTTTATAATAGGCGGCAGAAAAGATAAGAAAGATCAAAACGTTGAAGAGAAGAGTACGCTGAGGAACGTTACAGAGAGAAATGTATACCGGTGCAAGCATTTCATCGCGAACCAGCCGAAGACCACCTCTGAGTGACTTTAATACAGTCCGGTGATTCCGTTACCATCGAATGAAGCGGTTCTGATCAGATGATTTATCCATCAGTAATGTATCAGAACAACCGGGGTGGAACCGCGAGTAATGTTATCTCGTCCCCTACAGTATTTAACCGTACTGTAGGGGATTTTTTATTCTTTCTTTTACCCCTTCGCAGTACAAAAAACTGTTACTGTTCACTCCGTTCTCAGCAACACGCTCCGCAGGATATCAACAGTGAACAGCAACTATAACAAATCCATACTAACGTAAAGGAGATAATCATCATGATCGTAACATTAAAAGACGGCTCAAAAAAAGAATACGCTGAAGCAAAATCTGTAATCGACATTGCTTACGACATCAGCGAGGGACTTGCACGTGCTGCCTGTGCAGGAGAAGTAAACGGAGAAGTTGTAGACCTGAGAACAGTTATTGACAGTGACTGCGAATTAAACATCCTGACAGCAAAAGATGAAAAAGGACTTGCAGTTCTCCGCCATACAGCATCCCACGTACTTGCCCAGGCAGTACAGACCTTATTCCCGGATGCAAAGGTTGCTATCGGACCTTCTATTGATACAGGATTCTACTATGATTTCGACTGCCCTCCATTCTCCCGTGATGACCTGGATGCAATCGAAAAAGAAATGAAAAAGATCATCAAAAAAGGCGCTAAGATTGAACGCTTCACAAAATCAAGAGAAGATGCCATCGCATACTTCCAGGAGAGAAATGAACCATACAAGGTAGAACTTATCGAAGATCTTCCGGAAGGCTCCGAAATCTCTTTCTATTCCCAGGGAGACTGGACAGACCTCTGCGCAGGTCCTCACCTTATGAGTGTAAAGGGTGTAAAAGCATTCAAGCTTCTCTCTTCTTCCAGCGCCTACTGGAGAGGCAGCGAAAAGAACGCAATGCTCACACGTATCTACGGAACAGCTTATGCTTCCAAGGATGAGTTAAAAGAACATCTGGAACAGATGGAAGAAGCAAAAAAACGCGATCACAATAAACTTGGACGTGAAATGAAAATCTTCACAACTGTAGATGTAATCGGTCAGGGACTTCCACTTATCATGCCAAACGGTGTGATCATGATGCAGGAGCTTCAGCGCTGGATTGAAGACGAAGAAACAAAACGCGGATATATCAGAACAAAAACTCCGTTAATGGCAAAGAGCGACCTCTACAAGATTTCCGGACACTGGGATCATTACAAAGAGGGCATGTTCGTTCTCGGCGACGAAGAAACAGACAAAGAAGTATTTGCGCTTCGTCCTATGACATGCCCATTCCAGTACTATGTATACAAAGCAGAACAGCACAGCTATCGTGATCTGCCTCTTCGTTACGGCGAAACATCCACTCTGTTCCGTAATGAGGATTCCGGAGAAATGCATGGTCTGACACGTGTACGTCAGTTCACGATCTCCGAAGGTCATCTGATCGTAAGACCTGACCAGATGGTAAAAGAATTTAAAGACTGTATCGCACTTGCACAGTACTGCCTGCAGGTTCTTGGTGTAGAGGAGGACGTAACCTATCACCTTTCCAAATGGGATCCGAACAACAGAGAGAAATACATCGGTGATGCAGAAGTGTGGAATCAGACAGAAGCTCATATCCGCCAGATGCTTGAAGAACTGAACATTCCATTTACAGAGGATGTTGGAGAAGCTGCATTCTACGGACCTAAGGTTGATATCAATGCCAAAAATGTATACGGAAAAGAAGATACAATGATCACGATCCAGTGGGATGCTCTTCTTGCTGAACAGTTTGATATGTACTACATCGATGAAAATGGTGAGAAACAGCGTCCATACATCATCCACCGTACATCCATGGGATGCTATGAGAGAACACTGGCATGGCTGATTGAGAAATATGCAGGTATGTTCCCGACCTGGCTCTGCCCAGAACAGGTTCGTGTAATTCCGATCTCTGAGAAATTCCACGACTATGCCGCCAAAGTGGAAGCACAGTTAAAAGAAAACGGAATCCGCTGCTCCGTTGACCAGCGTTCCGAGAAAATGGGCTACAAGATTCGTGAAGCACGTCTTGCAAGAGTTCCATATATGCTCATCGTCGGTGCCAAAGAGGAAGAAGAAGGCAAGGTTTCCGTAAGAAGCCGTTACCTCGGTGATGAAGGAATGAAAGACCTTGGTGATTTCCTTGCAGCGATCAAAGAAGAAATCAAGAATAAAACAATCCGCAAAATTGAAGTACAGGAAGAGAATAAATAATCTTCCCTTTCAGATAAGTACAGAAACTGTTATTTCTGTTAAAAACGGGGCTGTCGTCAATGAACTTTTGGTTCATACGACAGCCCTGTTTTATTATTCTTTCACTTTTTCCTCAAAATATCAGCATTTTAACCGAATCAAATAAGTCCTCTGCGGAGGTTGCAAAAAACGATTTAGGAACGAAAAACAAAAACACAAGTCAGGAGTCTGACCAGACTGAAAACTCAATATGGGGAAATATCAGGCAAAAACTGAAAATCAATCATTACAGGGAGGTAATAACATGATGAACTAACGTTGACGTTATGAAAAAAATCGTTACTGCTGATAATGACTTCGTAAACAATAAACCAGCCATGGAAGAAATGGCTAAAGACGAGAGCTATCCATGCATACAATTTTAAAGCAAAAAAATTTATGTTTACTTTTATCCTTGCAGTTATGATGATCCCAATTATCTACAGTATCGCAGAAACTGCAAAGGCGAATAACCTGAAACCCTTCGATTTTTTCGAATATCTACTTACGGAGATTCCCAAATATGTAGATGACAAAAACACAGATTTTCTTGCAGAACTTCTACCGTTTACCATTATTCTTGACATGCAATATGATTTAATAAAGAAAAATTTTCCTTTTCTGTCCTTATTTCATATGCAGTATCAGTTACTGCAATTTCTATATCGCCATAACATTTTCTATTAAATTCATTTGCATTACAATGACAAAGACTCGTGAATTCTGTACAATAAACTTTTATATTTTTTTCTTTCAAAAGCTCAATTGTTTGCATGTCGGGATGCTTATATTTTTTATTATCACCGGACATTGCTATTTTTCAAGGTGTTTTACAATCTGCTATTTTTTGAGTGTTACTTTTTCAGGAAGTTAAGGTTTAAGCATCATTTCATAGTACGGTTTTTTCAGAATACTTTTTTCAATGATATCTACGCTTTCAGATATGTTCTTACAGCACTTGCTTAAATACCAACTTACGAAAGGCCTCTGTTCTAATTCCATTTGTTTATTAAATTCTTCACGCTTTTTCCGAAATGTTTCTTCATCATCCGCCTCAAAAAAATCAAATTTATCATAAGCAATTTTCTTATTTTCGTCCTTATATTCCAATTCATTTGTCTTATCTTGATAACTGCTAAGACCTTTCTGTGATATATCGTAATTTTTCATAAACATTGAAAGCAAAAAATTATCCGAAAGAATTGTATCGGCATATATATCGCATCCCTTCAGACTTTCTTTTCTAGCTAAATTCACTTTCATCCATTGGGGCATATTTTTTATAACATCAGACGGATAAATCAACTTTAAATAATCTTCATCTGGATGATTAAGTGCATCGTATTCCATTGATGTCATCATAATTTTTTTCCGAATAATAGATTTAATTTGTTTATAATTAGAAAAAATGTTTTCTAACTCTTCAATTTCCACATTGCTTAGAAATTCCTTTTTATCATTAAGCGTCTGTTCAAAAACCGGAATAATATCAGGTAATTTCTCCCACGTTATTTGAATAATATCCTTTGGTTTTTCATCCTCATTTATTTCTTCTACACCAACAGTCACAAATTCCTTATAAGATTGTCTTTCTGCCGATTGATCTGGGGCTGATTGCATCATAATTTGCTTCATTCCCTCATAATCCAATACTGTCGAATAGTATTCCTGAAGTTCGTACCATGCTAACTTGTTATGCCTGTAATTGCTTGTTAATTCCACAACAAATGAAACAAAAAAAGAACCAACTGCACCGGTTGTCAACGCAAACACTATACTGTACCAATTAGATTCTCTAGGAACAGACATCATCGCAATTCCAAGCATTGTAATAACAATTCCAGAAAAACTCATACAGACCATCAGTGTTATTTTGGGATAAAAAGCAAACCTCAAAAATTTCAATTCCTCTTCTGTTCTCGCTCTTCTTTTTGATAAACCGGCAATGTGATTTTTTAATTTAAATATTCCTTTATATTTTATCCAAAAACTATTTTTCGCATTTTTATTTTTGGTAGATTCTTTCTCTGTGTCAATATAGATTGCTTCGTCAAAAGTAATCCATATTATAACAATTATCCAGAAGATACCTGTTGCTATCCATATATATACAGAAGTATGTTGAATTACTACCAGATAAAAAGTTAGCATTTCCATAACAGATAGAGAGCCCACTACACTATTAAACCGGCTCACAAAGTATTCTGTTTTTTCACTCATCAGAACTTTAGATTTGACAAAAATAAGCCATAATACTGCAATTAAGAAATACATAACGAAATAGAAATAATCCCCTACATTTACATTTGTTATTTCCCGTACAATCCTTTCTACTATCGTTATCTGCGTTACTAAATAAGCAAATATACCAAACCACCCTTCTTGTAAATTGAACGCTCTGTCATTTTCTAAATATATCTTCACTATTCTATTTGTCTTATCGTTAAATTCACTTTTTTTTGAGAAATCATATTGTTGCAATTTACTTTTCACGAATTTTGATACACGCTCATTTATTTCTTCTTTTTTACATTCTTGTAACTGTTTTTTTATTTCAGAATCAATTTTTCGAATGTTGTCATCTGAAATCTCCGGAAATTCCTTTTTAATATATTCTGCCTGCTTAGATAACTTTAATCCCATATTTTCCTTTAACCATTCCTTAAAGCCTTCAATTTCTGCTACCATCTATCTTTCTCCACAGATTATTTAACATTTCTTCCCTTGAAAAAAATCAAAAGATCATTGTCTACGAGGATATCAATAATTGCGGACTCCGCAGAGCCCTCACATATGCACGCTTTATATTTTGCTAATTTCATTTCGCTGCCTCCTTAGTGTATTGAAGCAGTCAAACTTTTCTTCAAGCACATATATGCCTCGTATGCAGGAGTCGTTTCCTCAAGAAAACCGCTCTCAAACCACAGACTTCAAAGAAGGATACTCATAACTATTTGTGTACATATACTCTGGTGCACAATCAATCTCTTCATCCAGCCATGTAACAACTCCATCTACTACTTTACAGTTTTTAAAAATATTTTCATCAGACAACGGAGAAAACGCTTTCCCTGTTAAAATAGCAGCATCAAAAAGTCGCTGCTCACCTGTAGAAAATGTAAGAATCATCATATCATCTAATGGTTTCGCTGATACTATTTAAATATTTTCTGTCTTTTCACTGGCATATACAATTCCATTTAATGAAAACATACACACACCTCCTACTGTAATGGCTTAATCTTATCAAAATGTTCTCCAATGACTTAAATATTTTCTTTTTCTGTCTTGCATAAATATGTACTTCATATAGTCAGACTCCGACATTTCTTTAGCAATGTCCAATCTCTATATTTCCAAATAGCCTTCCATGACCAGAATGGTATCAACTCATACTGACGAACCGTACTCGTTCTGGTAAATACCGTAGAGCCAAATACAATTCCAAGAAATATCACCATCATCGCAATGTACTTCGCAGAGTCAGACCCAGACATTTTCTTATTTCCCTAGGAGTCACTTACCCATATTATATAAATCAACGCTTATCATTCACTTTATATTCTACTTTTGATAAATTTTTTTGATATGCTTCCTTTATATAATTTATCATTTCTTTGGCCGTTTTTACACTCCATTCCGCAAATGAAGGGTTAAGTATTCTCAACGGCCATGAATGTGGTATATCATTTAACTCTACATCTTTAGGTATTCTCTTTAAAGCTTCAGCTACTTGTTCTGGCCGAGGCACAACTTGTTCAAATTCACTAACCTTAAAATGAACCAATTCATTTCGGATAAATATCAAATTTATAAAATTATTCCATAGTTTCGCACATGGTTTCCATTCTGATTCACACAAAATTTCACCTATAATATTCCACTTTAATGTTAATTCAGTATTACGTTGAAATCCGAAAGAATCATCTTTTATGCCTTGGAGTTTTTCTGGAATAACAATCTCACTCACACTGATAAAATAAATTGCTTGATTAATAAATGCCTCCAACGCACAGCAAGAAAGCATAATACATGCAAGTGGTTTTTCTGCATAATTTCCCGCTTCTTTTGCTTCTTTTGCCAACTTCTCTGCTGAAACTAAATATAGATTGGCCATATCGACAAGTTCTTTCATTTCTATCCATCCATTATGTATTTCTATATTAGTCCACGCTAACCTTACATCATTCTCTTTTATTTTTCTTAATAAATAATCAATATGAGATGCTACTCTTCCTTGTTTCGCAACTTGTTGCTGAATTACTTCAATATCTTCTGAAATATTATCTATTTTAAACCCTAACTCTTCCGGCTCAAAATCTGCTTTACCACAACATTCCTTATATGACAATCCTTTTCCACACTTACATAACGCTGCTGGTCCCATCTTCTCACCATTCATACCAGCTATTTTAGCTTTGTGATTAACAACTTTCAAATTCTTAGAAGCAATTACTATGGCTTGCATATCACCTAATGTTTCACTTATCTTTTTTGCCTCTATTAGTACACCTCTTGCTTTACTAAATTGATTCAAATCTGTATATATAGCCCCCAAATTGTTAAGTGATGAAACAATAGCTCGTTTATCACCTGCTTTTCTCGATAATGCTAAATCTTTTCTAGTATATGCTATTGCAGAATCATACTTTTTTCTCTCCAATAATACATACCTAATTGACAATATATATTGCAAATTCCTTCTACATCGCCTTCTTGTATTTTAACTCTCAGACAGTCATCTAATAACTTTACCCCCTGTTCCTTTTCTTCTTTTTCTTTACTATTTAATAAAATGAATGCCTTATTAGATATAATTCTCGCAATTTGGCCAATATTTTTATCATTTTTAGGTATTTTTTTTAAAGCTTTATTTAATATTTCTAATGCTTTCTCTGTACCCTGATCTAACCTCATTACAGCTTTGCTTAATTCAAGCGCAACTCCTGCATATGTAATATCACTTACATTCTTCTCTTCTACTATTGTTAATATATCATCAAGAATTTCTTTAGCATCCTCCACTAATCCCAGTTCATTTAATGATGCAGCATATATTGTATAACAAAATAATATTAATTCTAACTCCGTTTCATTTTCAAAATCTAAATATTGCCTTAACTTTTCAAATATTGATATCACATTGTTATGTTCTCCATGATTTTTATATGCCTGAAGCAAATATACATATATGCCTTTCTTCTGTTCTTTTGATATATTACTTACCGCTAATAATTCATTTAGTCTTTTTATTCCCTTTTCAATCTTCTCTTCATCAAAAGAAAATACAAGTTCTCCCATATTATTTAACTCTTTTTCAACTTCCGTATTCTTTTTCAAACAACAATTCTTATATTTCCTTTCACTTCCACATGGACACTTATCATTTCTCCCTATTTTCATATCTATACTCTCCATCTACTAATTCTATATCTTCACCGTTGCTTTTAATCTATGTAGCATAAACTTCAAATTTGTACATCTTTTAATATTATATCACACAATTATTATAGATATCATCATCTTTCTATCAAATAAAAAACGATACTACACATATATTCAGGTTCTTACCAATGGATAGCTGTTATCTGTCATATTCACAAATTCTACCCAGTTGTAGCTTTTCTTTTGGCTCCTTCAGTAAGTGCCTCAAAACATGGCGCAGTGACTGCCTCTTCCATTCCTGATATACTGTAACAAACCTTTAGGAGGCACACTTATGGCAAGACAAAATCAGGAAACAATTACAATGTTTGGAGAGGTTCTGCATTCTTCCAATATCTCTTATTCTTAGAACCACATTCGGTCTGACCCCGACATTTCCTGCTGTCTAACATGAATAGGTTACTCAACACCGCAGAGGCATGCAAAATCTCACTATATTCATCACTCACTATTATTTTACAATGGAATGTTAACATCTGTAGATACCTTAATATTAGAATGCCAAAAATTGTACTCATCTAATTTTTGTGAAACTTCATCATAAACTTTTTCCTTTTGCAACGGATCTCGAATTGTTAATATCAAACAAAACTCCTGACTCAATTGAAAAGATTCTAACTGTGCAATTTTTTCAATATGTGAACGATATACCCCTTGTAGAAATAAAAACCATTTCTTATCCATTGTCAAATAATCCAGTCTTTTTTTATCAGTCAACTCAGATAAATCAATAGCATATTTTTTTACAGGATAATATTTATCATTATATTGAATCTGTAACCTCTCTCTCAAAGCAAAATCTCCGGTCTTACTCTTCATTTTAGTTTTACTAAATAAATTTCCCAGGAAAAGATTTTGTGCTCCTTGCCTTCCTACCGGATTTAAAATATGCCTCTTTGTTGTATCTCTTTCTACCTTGGCATCATATGAACCAAATTTCACATCTAAATTTGACTGACAATACTCTATTCCTTGCGATGGATCTAAAATCGGATCATATACCAAGGTTGCTATTATTTGTCCTGTATAAAAACCATCCCTAATCAAACAGTCTGGCATTGGAAATTCCATTATATCGATTTTATCTCCCTTTGCTAAATTGTCTCTTAATATCAATGTTGCCTCATACGGCGAATTATATATAATTTCCGGCACTGACTTAGGAATTCCAAATCCAACTTGTTTTGTTCTTTCCGTTATTGGCACCGACATATCTTCCGGATATGATGCAGAATGTATTATTAATGCTTTTAAAAGCAACGGATCAAAATCTTCATTTAATTCTTGCTGAAGTCCTGCTGCTAACGCTGTAATCCTTGGTGTCGAAAAACTTGTACCTACTCCCTGTGCCAGTTCTCCTTCTTTTGAAAAAGATTTTACACCTGACGTAACTACTCTTCCCTTCGGATCAATTCCTGCATTTCCGCCATAATGAGAAACTTCCGGTTTTATAATATATTCCGGGCCTGGACCAACTCGCGAAAATGGCGAAGGATCATTCACTTCTGCATAATCATATTTTCCTTTTTTATGCGCAACTGATCTTACCACTAATGATCTTACTGAATCTGCTCCTTCATGAATTCTTCCTTTTGGCCGACTAACTGTAAAATTTTCGCAATTACCGGCTGATTTACAAATTAAAACATTATACTCATCCTGAATTGAATCCAGCGCAATTGCAAAATCAGAAAATTTTGTATCTATAACCTCTCTTGTAATCGAAATAGATAAATTCCAGATTTTTACTTTCTCATGATATAATCTAATAACATCTTTAATATTTGCGATCAACTCGTCTTCATCCAGTCCCTCTTTTGTTACATCTGGAAATACTGCTGCATCAAAAATTTTTAAGCCTTTATGATCCACCCATATTTTTCCTTCACATTCATCACCATATAATGCAATTCCCGAAACAAAGGTTCCATGTGTCGGATTAATACTTGTCTTCGGATACGGCGACCATCTATCCATCTCCATCCAAGGTGACAAATGCGGAATATTTGCAATTCCATTATCCAATATTCCTATTGTGATATACATTTTTTCATCATCTGGTTTTTTATTGGTATATTATTATCACTCTTTAAACAATCCAGAGAAACCTTGTATTTAGGCATGGGTTCTATAGAAAACAGTGCATTAAATATATCTGCCTTTTTCAAAACATCTAACGATTTTTCAGTAATATTTCTCAACTTATAAATATAATATTCTTCCGAATAATCGGTTTTTGTATAGTCTATCCCTTCTTTATTTAAAGTATGCTCCAACCGTCTACGCATAGCCAAATTTTGCTCATAGTTTTGATAATCTACTAATTTAATTTTATAATTACATTCTTTTTTCCCTTTAACAATATACGGGACAAACTCTTCAAAGTCTTCTATACACGATATTGCATAATCGTTAATCTCATAATCATTAATTCGATTTGCTACCTCTTTAAGTTCCTCTAATGAATCCAAAGCTACAATTAACTTATTAGTGTCTGTTAATTCAACTACTCCACCAAATGATTTTTGCTCAAACAGATTTGTTATATCCTCTCTCTTTGATTTTGCAGTGGCATCTGATTGAAGTTTTACAATAAATGAAAAAGGAACCGGGGAACTTTTCCTCATCGAAAATTTTGTTTCTAAACTGTCCAATGATAATCGTAAACTGTCTGCTCTTTGCTTTAATTCTTTCCCCCGTAAAACCCATTTAGGTTTTTCTGAATTCTTATTTCCTTCAATTCTTAATTCATCCACTTCTCGTGGTGCAAAGAATTTGATTGGCAGTTTTTCATTTTCCATATTTTATTCTCCTTCCTTCCATTTTCTTTGATATGTCCTGAACCTTTCTCATTGATATATCCAAACATTCATCAATTTCTTTGTGAGTTGCTCCATATTTTAACAAAAATCTAATATACTCTTCTTCATTTTCAACTCCATGATATTTATAAAAATATATTTCTTTCAATATATCACATACTGTTATTTCTTTTCTTCCTTTTATTATTGCAGTTTTTACTGAATTGCTTATAGTTGTCTTAATATCTGAATGGCTAAATCCATCAAATGCCTTTTCCAGTAAAATAATTTTTTTATTATTTTTTAATATGTTACCAGGATATTGTTTTAAATATAATTGCAATAATTGCCCAATTTCCTCGAGATTCGGTCTTTCTAATGTTACTACTGTTGAAAAGCGTCTCCATATAGCAGGATCCAGTAATTCATGATGATTTGTTGCCGCAATTAAAATACTATTATTATTCAATGCATCTATATTTTGTATTAAGCTATTTACAACTCTTTTCAATTCTCCCAATTCATTTTTATCATCTCTCAATTTCGCAATTACATCAAATTCATCTAAAAACAATATACACTCTCTTTTTGAAGCATAATCAAATATTTTTCTAATATTCTTTGCTGTACTTCCTAAAAGAGATGATATAAGACCATCTAGCCTGGCCGTAACCAAAGGTAATCCTGTAGCTGTTGAAATATATTGTGCAACTGTTGTTTTCCCGCATCCTGGTGGACCATATAATAAAAGCGAATTAGTAATTTCTATTCCCGCCTCCATTAAATTGTCACGATTTTTGTAACACTCAATAAATTCATATAATTCTTCTTCTATATAATGGCTAAGTACAATGCTTTCTTTTAATATCTGTGGTGTTGTTATTTCTACCATTTCCATTCGGCTTTCAGAATCCACTGGTTTAGTGGCAAAGCTATCCAGAGAAGTTAATCCCCTTCTCCTTTTTGCTAAAACTCCTCGAATCTTATTAGAAAGCGATTTTTCACCTTCTTTTTCTAAATTATCCGCAAGTACAGTTGCATAATTTACTACTTTTTCTTTATCTCCTAACATTCCGCCTTCTATAATCTTTACAATTTCAGTATACATTTTTCCACTCCTTTCGTTATTATTATATGTTATATTGATATTGTAGTCAATATTCCTGTTGTTATATAACCGTATTTTGCTTTTATTTTTATTGTAAATGTTTTTCTTTGTTCTCGCGTATCTTTTGCATCTTAACTACAATACTGTATTGCCTACAGCTCCTTACAAAGAGATGTTTGATTATCAGCGCAAAATTCTTCCGTTTTATCTTTTTCCTCGACATTTTTACAATAGAATTTATTCTAATCTTTACAATACTTATATAATACTTTATATTTATTCTAATCTTATCATATTATATATCTGCATTTTATAAGGAGAATACAGCCTTAGCCGAATTCTCCTATATCCACGTGAACTTCCTGATAAAGTAACACTCAAATTTCCATTTTCTCATCAAAACAGTCCAAAATCTAATTCATTTCACCCTCAGAACAGATAAATGCCATGATCTCTTCGTATGTTTTTGTACTGTTTTCAACAGCTTTGAGCAGCTCTTTTTTCTTCTCTTCGTTCCTTTTTGCATAAAGATCTTTCAGTTTCATCATTT
>OBWC01001314.1_pt1 | contig 12504 bp, 8 predicted proteins | sample 1501341 | NCBI WGS metagenome assembly OBWC01 (sample SAMEA2580033, study PRJEB22360) | human gut metagenome | biome: human gut; feature: human-associated habitat; material: faeces | place: Denmark | collected 2008/2010 | reverse complement strand
CGACCGGGCGGACAGTGGACTTTCACCACACAATCACACGTGCGCTGCCGGGCGCACAAAATAATGAGAGCCGCAGCACAGACGTACTGCGGCTCTCAGCGCTTTATTGCCTAGAGCGGATCAAACCCAGATTAGTTGTCCGTGAAGGCCTTCTTCACGCTGATCGGGAAGGCTTGATAACCGAAGACATCGGTAAACTTCAGCGCAACTGCCGGCTGAGTTTCACCCCAACGGTACTCATAGAGATACGGATGCGGCGAGGTGGCTGCTGCGGCCGTTCCCTTCTTCTTCTGGAAGCTCAATCCAGCCGTCGAATAGAAGACCGTCACAGAATTCTTGTCGGCCTCATAGCCGCAGAGTCCAGTCACCGGACTGTAGTACTCGTGTCCGAGATCTTTGCCCACTTCCCAGATCTGTTCGACCGTCATCTTCTTCTGATCGATCTTATAGATCACGCCGCGCGTGTATTTATCTTCGGCCAATGCGGGCTGCTCCATGCCGCGGGCATCACCGTTGTCGAATACCGTAATGTAGACCGTGTCTTTGTCGGACTTTTCGTCAATACGCCAGGCCGTATGCTGCGTCCAGCTCCAGTCGAAGCTGCCTTCGCACTTGCTGCCTTCGCACTTAATGGGCTTGCCGTCCTTATCCACCGGCGTCAGGACTTTATCAGCCCAGCCTTCGCGCCAGCCTTCGGGAGAAGAAAGAATCCATTTAACCTTCTTGTCGCGGCCGATCTTGATAACCGCAGACTGGTGACGCGACGAAATGATGATGGAATCGTCAGTCGGATCGTAGTCAACCGAATTGACATGCGCCCAGTTGCGGCCCGGTCCCACGCCGGCGACGTCACCGAAGACGCCTTCCTGCTCCTGTTTGGCAAGATCTTCGGCCGAAAGGGTCTGGCCGGCCTTGGAAGCGTCAATATTGAGGCATACCGCACCCTGATCGAGCGCCTTAATGACGTTGGAACGATACGGATCGAGAATTTCAGCCAGACGCCAATCATCGACCACGCCGCCATTCGGGTCAATTTCAACGATCACGTCACGCACCGTGTGAACGCGCTTATTGTCGGCGCGGCGGTAGTCGAACGCTGCGACGCGAAGGAGACTGTTGCCGTTCTGGGCATTGTCAAACGAATGGCTGAAGTCGCTGTAGCCCGAGGGGAGCCGGCGATTGAAGATCTCGCGTCCCATGAGGTCGTATTTGACATACCGCTGACCGAAGCCCCAGGTGAGCGCACCGTCTTTGGTCTGCTGGAAGCCCATAAAGTAGCCCGAGTACCACGGGTTTTCCGGATCGCCAATCAGCGTATCAAAGAGCCACCAGCGAACTTCGCCGGCCGTATCGACGATGCCGACATTCGTGTTGTAGGCCCATTCCAGCGCACCGCCCGAAGGATTATTCCAGGTGAAGCGGGCGCCCTGCGGCGCAACGCTGTTCAACTGTGCGTCAACGAGGTAAAGACGGTCCGCAAATTCCGGATCTACCTTCTGAACTTCGACCGTAAAGGGACGCCGCTGATTAGGCATGCCGTTTGAACGGGTATAAATGGACGGCGCATAGAACTGATAGCGGTCTGTGAACTTCTCAGCCTTGCCCTGGAAGGTTCGCGTATAGCTCACTTCCACCGTGTTGAGGTAGTCCTGATAAAGACCGAACACCGGAACGCCCGCATGCGTTTTAAGCTGACGTTTGGAGACTTTGTATTCGATCGTGCGGCCGTTGGGTTTCGGAAGAATTTTGACGGTGACGTCATCGAGCTTATAACCGCCGTCGCGGATCACGGCCGTCAAAGGCGCAACGTTATAGGGATTAACAATGACTTCGCCGATATGACCTTGGACGGGATAAGTAACGGCCGGACCGCTCGGGCCGCCGCTGGCGGCAACGGCTGCCGAAAATCCCAGAAACGCGGCAAATGCCGCAATTTTGCTGAGCTTCATTGATTTCATGATTTTCTCCTTTGGGCTGGATGTTTTTCAGCTGTGACAATCATGAAATCTGGGCGCTTTTCTCGCCATGCGCAGATTTAGCATTTTTTTGCCGGCGAACGCAAAGGGTCTTTGCATATTCTGCAACGGCAGGCCGGGACAAGCCGCGTTCAAGCGCTTGGCGGAGGACTTTTGCCTTTGATGCGCTGCTCGGGCGCCTTGCGCTGAAACGAACAGCGCAGTGCCGTCATTTGTGAGCTGTCCAATTAGGGAAAAAGCCGGGAATCCGTCACCGCGAGAGACGCACAAGATCGAGGCCGGCCTTATGCATCTCCCGCTTGATTGGGAAGCCGCCGCAGCAGCTTCCCAATCGCCGAGCGTTCATTATTTAGCTTCGACTTCCTTCGCGGCCTCCGTACCGGCCAGTCGGCCGAGCACCACGGCAATCGTGACGCCTGAACCAAACTGGCTGGCCGTTTCGCCCGCGACATAAAGCCCGGGAATCACCGAACCGTCAGCCCGAACGGCACGGCTCTTCGCATCACGCATGACGCCGCCATAGGTCGTCTGCGAGGCGGGCGATATTTTTTGTCCGTAATAAGGCGCAGTGTCAATTCGCGTGAAGATGGAATCCTTCCGCCCGAAGACTGGATCCTGCTTGGTGTCATAAACCGTATGCCACTCCGTAACGGTTGCGCCCAATGCCTGCGGATTGATGCCTAGTTTGGCTGCAAGATCCGTCAGATTCGGCGCTTCAACAAAGTAGCCGCGCGCTTTGTAGGCCTGCATCAGCGACGCATGGTCGACAGCTTTCTGGTCAAAAATCAAATAAGCAACGCCGCCCGTCTGCTTGGTGATCGCCGAAGCGAGCGCGGCCGTCTGTCCGAGCTCATTGGCAAAGCGCTTGCCCTCTTGGTTAACGAGAATGGCGCCGTTGTAGCGGACATTGGTGAGCGACACCGCACCGTGCCCCGTGTCATAAGCCACCGTCTGCGGCCCGGTCAGATCCATTTGCGAGAGTGCTGCACCGGCCTTTTCCGCCATGATGATGCCGTCACCCGTCGCGCCGACGCTGGCCGTCGACGGATATCCGGCCCACTGCGGGCTGAAGCGCTTCACGAGATCTGGGTTCGACGCAAAGCCGCCGGCAGCCAAAATCACCGCTTTTGCGTGAATCTCATAAGAGCCCTTGGGCGTCGTCACCCGAACGCCGGACACGCGGCCGTCTGTACCGACGATCAAATCAGTCGCCTTCGTATCGGTTCGCGTTTCGATGCCGAGCGCATCCACACGTGCCTTCATGACGGGCACCAGGCTCGTGCCGAGCGCGCCGCCGTCTTTGGGCGTGTGCTGGGAGCCGTTAATAACGCGGGATAGGTCCGCACCCATGCCGATAAGCCAATCCGCAGTGGGACCGGAGAGATCAGCGAGCTGCTTCACGTTGGCGAGTTCCTGACCCCGTGCGCCTTTTTCAAGTTTGCCGTAATAATCCGCGGCAGTATAGGGTTTGGAGGAGCTCATCTGCACTTTGGACCCGCCGGCATTAAAGGCCGTTGAAGCCAAGAGCGTTGTGCCGCCGACGAGCGGCAGCTTTTCAATCAGGAGCACCTTCGCTCCGGCTTCCTTGGCTGCAATTGCGGCCCCCATGCCAGCGCCGCCGGCGCCCACCACCAATACATCCGTCGAATTATTGGTGGGCAGCGCAGCATCCGTCTGATGCGTCTTTTTCAGATCTGCAGCGGTTCCGCCCGCTTTTTGGAGGGCCGCTTCGACCGCTGCCGTCACAGCCCGCGAGGAATTCGTCGCACCCGAGACCGCATCGACCGCCGTCGTTTGCCGGGCAATAATTTCCTTAGAGATCATAGCAATGGCCTCAACACCCAGGCCAGGCGTTTCCTCACCGCGCACCACTTTGATGGATTTAATCGCCTGCCCTTGGATTTCAACCGAGAAGACGACGGGTCCGTTATTGCCTTTTGCCGATACCTCATAGGTCCCGTCCTGAAGCGCGGCCTGAACCGAACCGGCCAAACCTAAAGCCGCAAGAAATCCAATTGTGAAGAGCTTCCGCATATCTTTCTCCGCATCCAAACTTTCAGACAAGGATCCCTGTGACCCTTGCCGCTGCGTTCCATTATCTGCGTCATTTAAATCCTGCGGACTTATGAAAAACACGGAATATGCACATGTAATACGTTTTCACTCCTTTCGCCGCATCGCGTTAACAGACCCCATTTTCTGCCGCTGAAGGTTCTATCGCCGATTGTTACGGTTTTAATGCTTTGCGGCCATCTCAATGCTTGGAGAACCGCCCGTTCGAGCTTTAGACTTTGGCCGCTCGCCCGCAGTCTTCAGAGGCCAGCCAATGACTGCGGCACAAGTTCATATCAAAAAAGGAGGAAACCATGAATAATCTCTCACGCCGCTCGCTTATCCGCGGCGCCGCCGTGCTCCCAGCTGCCGGATTGGGTCTTGTCAGCACCGCCGATGCATCGTCGTCAAAGCCAAAATTCGACGAAATCTATGATGTGGTGATCATTGGGTCCGGTTTTTCCGGTCTTGCTGCAGCCCTGGCAGCGCGCGAAGCGGGCGCTTCAGCTGCCGTATTTGAAAAAATGGCTTTCGTGGGCGGCAACTCCTCGCTTTCGGGCGGCATGTTCGCCGTACCGGGCTCGAGCGTGCAGAAGGAGCAGGGCATCAAAGACTCTCCGGAGGCTCTGATGGCCGACATGGAGCGCATTGGTCTGGGTCTGGGCGATCCTCAGCATATTCGGTTCGTCTGTGAACACGCCGCAGAAACCTTTGAATGGACACGCAGCTATATCGGTGTGGACTGGAATCCAACGCTTACCGGCAAGGGCGGCCACTCCGCCGAGCGCTGTCTCATCACACGGCAGGGCACCGGCCAAGGCATCATTGTGCCGGCCGTTAAAAAGCTCGCTTCGCTCGGCGTTAAGCCCCGTACGGGCTGCTTCATGGAGAAGATCCTGCGCAGCCCCGAAGGACGCGTTCAAGGCGTTGAGATCCGTGAAGGGTATGTCTTCGGAAAGCCTGCCGCGGGCACCGTGAAGCGTATCGGCGCCCGGCGCGCCGTAGTGCTCGCCTGCGGCGGCTTCGGCGCTGACGTGAAGTATCGTCAGAAGCTCGACCCCAAGCTCGGCGCACAGTTTCTCACCACGAACCAGCCCGGCGCCACGTCGGAAAGCTGGCGCGAAGTCTCCCGCATTGGCGCGCGCGTCATTCAGGCCGATTGGATTCAGTGTCTGCCGTCCTGCTCTCCGCTCGAAAAAGGCATGGGGAAAGCCACGCACTTTGCCTCTATTTCCGGCTCGCTCTTCGGCTTCTGGCTTTCGAGCCTTACCGGAGAACGTTTCGTCAATGAATTCGGCGACCGCAAAGTCTGCACGGATGCCATTCTCACCGTCATCAATAAAGGCGGACACGCGCTTGCATTGAGCGACAGCGACGGCGTCGCACATCTCGAAAAGCTCCGCCCGGGCCTGTTCGACCAGATGATTGCAGAGAAGACCGTAGTCAAGTATGACGATGCCGAAGCGCTCGCCAAAGCCTACAAAATGGATCCGGAAGCTCTGAAAAAGACCATTGCGCAATATAACGATGATCTTGCCAAACAGAGTGATCCAAAGTTCGGCCGGCGGTTCGATCGTTCGGCCAAGCCCATCGGCTCGGGCCCCTACTTTGTCTCAGAAATGAGTCCCAAAGTACACCACTGCATGGGCGGCGTAGCTACTGCCGTTGACACGGCAGTGCTGGACGTCATGACCGACAAGCCGATTCCCGGCCTCTTTGCGGCGGGCGAATTCGTGGGCGGCATTCACGGCGCCGTGCGCATCGGCGCGTGCGCGGTGATGGACTGTCTCGTCAATGGGCGTGAAGCCGGCCGCATGGCTGCCCAGTCCAAAGCCTGGTTCTAAAGTCGTTCATTAACCGTTGACCGGCCTGGAAGCGGCGCAAAGCTCAAACCGGCTTTGCGCCGCGCTTAGGTCTCTATTCCAAAAACCCAAGATGTTCACGCCTGCCTTTCGACGCTTCGTATGGGCTGGCTGCGCCCTCTTCGCCGCAGCCGGCACCCCTGCCTGCACACTCTTTGGCGCTGTCGGCGAAGGCATTGTCGAGGGCGGCGGAACGCTCGTCGCTAAAACCCGAGACGAACACCCGGGGCCGCAGCGCTTTGACATCGCAGTGCCTTCAAAGGGCTATGCCTATCTGGGACTCTTCACGGGCGACAAGCACTGCTTCAACATGGGCTTCAATGAGAAGGGGCTCTTCCTCGCCCGTTCAACTTCAGGGAGCCTTCCCCGCAAAGAGCGGCTGGCATTGCCGCGCTTTTTTAAGCACCGCTTGAGCGCAACCGACTGGATCATGCAGCATTACGCCTCAGTCGACGAAGTGCTCGCACACAAGGAGGTTTTTGTCGAGCCGGTGAACTACCTTCTGGCAGACCGCACCAAAATCGCCGTCGTTGAGGTGATGCCGGGCGGTCAAACCACTGTCCGCATCACGGAACACGGAACGGCCGCCCACACCAACCACTTCATCGAACCGGAATCCGAAGCACTCAACCAAAAAATCGGCTCGAGCAGCGCTCGCCGGCTCGAGCGCATTCGGGAGCTTCTCGCCGCTGCGGATAAACCCCTTAAGATCACGGACATGGCCGCCATGGCCCGCGATCGGCATGACGGTCCCGTCCGCAGCATTTGGCGCACCGGCACCAAGCCCGACGGCGTTCAGACGCTGGCAGCCATTGCCGTGAGTCTCCCCTCAAGCGGAAATCCATCCCTGAACCTTACCTGGCGAACTGATCCGAACAATTCTCGCGCCATGGACTCGCTCGTCTGCAGCGTTGCGCCCGAAGATTTCAAAATGGGCACTGCCGCCTTTCGACAGAAATGTTCCGCTGTGGAAGACGATCATTGATTCGCTTCATACAACGGCCGGCTGTTCAAAAAGAAATCCGCCGGCCGTCATCGCTCAGAGTGATGGAGCAGACCGCCGGCATCAGCTGATAAAGAAGAGGAATGCAAGCGTACAGATCTGCACCGGTGCGGAACGCTTAATCACCTCTATCGGACTCACGCCTGCAATGCCCGAAATCACGATTACGCCGGCAGCCAGGGGCGAAGAGACGCGGCCGAACGTAGCGGCAACGCTTGCGAGGTAGCCGAGGTCGGGGATCGTCATGCCGAACGAGGCGGCGTGCGGCGTAACGGCTTCATTAAAGGCAAAGGCCGCCGCGTCGCCCGAACCCGTCATGACGCCGAGCACATAGGGACCGACGGCCGCGCCGAGTTTGGCGAGGTCGGACGAACCCTTAAGCGCCTCGACGAAAACGTCAATGACGCCGCAGGAACGCAGGCCGGCGGCGAAAACGCCGGCGGCAATGATGAGCCCCAGAATGCTGCCGTAGCCCTGCCCCATGCCGTCAAAGAACCGCTTTGTCAGATCCGCCGGACTGACGCGCGTCACGATCATCGTGTAGATCACGCCGATCAGCATAGCTGTCGCCACAGAAACCTTCACCTGCGGGAACCCGATGGCCACCACAAAGAGCAGTATGACCGGCAGGAGCGGCGCAAAAGCCCAGAGCAGATTAGCCTTTTCGGGCAGCTCCACTTGGTTTGCCGAGTCGTGAACGCCGTCGTTCTCGAAGCCCCCTTTCTTATAGTCGCCAAAGAGCAGACAGGCCGCAACCATCACGATGATGCAGACGATTGAAATCAGCAGCGTGCGCGTGCCCGTATAGGTGAGATAGTCCATGATCGGCCAGTCCGCGATCTTTGCTACGAACCCGTTGTGCGAAGACCCGGGCGACCAAAAAGACGGCAGTGTCGAAGCTATCACCGTACAGGCAGCCATTGCCGGCCGAAAACCCGCGCGAATCATGAGCGCGCAGATCGTCGGACCGATGGCCGCACACATGCCGGCCAAAGACGAAATCGCAATGGATACAACGCCCGTCACAATCATGCAGCAAGGCAGGAGCGCAATGCCCAGTCGGTTGAGCGGCTTCGTGAGGAGCCTCACCAGATGCAGGTCGCACCCGGTGATGTTCATCACTCGGGCGAAACCCATCGCCGAACAGACCACGACGATGAGTGAGGCATTGGTCATCGACTTATCGAACTGCTTGAAAGCAGCAATCGGATCGAGTGCGAGCAGACACATTGCGAAACCGGAAGTGAGCAGCACCAAACGTGTCTCCCAGCGTTTGAGCAGTCCGTATACCGTGATGCAGACGACAGCCAATGCTGCCCATATTTCAAAAGTCATGAGTTTCGCTTCCTTGGATGGTATTCATGGTTTTTTTATGCTTTTCGCCTCTAGGCGAATTGGCGTATTTTAGAAAGCAAAATGTCATACTCCATTAGCGGTATTACCTATTACCTAAAACCGTTTGAGTCGGCATACAGGACATATACCGACGTTTTCTTTTCAGACTGCCGACATCGCAAACTGCTTTCGATATGCGTACCCATCCTGCGCAATCTGCAGGTTTTATGGTCCAGGTCGTAATACCGCAGGCCGCTTCGGTCATCGTCCTCCTTAGACTCATTGGGGGGATGTGAAGAGCCCCGTGAGCGAGCCTCTCAGTGCGCTCGATCAGCCCGCCGTCTCTTTGAGACTTCTCGATTTCCCATACGGAGCACTTCCGCGATGCCAGTCATTCTGCCCAACGGGCTTCCTGCCAATGAGCGCCTCCTTGACGAAAACATCTTCGTCATGTCGCCAGACCGAGCGCGCACACAGGACATCAGACCGCTTCGAATTCTGGCGCTCAACTTGATGCCGACCAAAATCACAACGGAAACACAGATTGCCAGGCTGCTTGCCAATTCGCCGCTGCAGGTAGAGCTCACGCTGCTTCAGACCGCCTCTCACCGCGGCAGGCACGTCTCGGGCGACCATCTCGATGCTTTCTATAAGACCTTCGATGACATCGAAGACGAACGTTTTGACGGCATGATCATTACCGGCGCGCCCGTGGAACAGCTCGATTTTCACGAAGTGAATTATTGGGAAGAGCTCAAAGGCATCTTCGACTGGAGTCTCACTCATGTTTATTCCACGCTTCATGTGTGCTGGGGCGCATTTGCCGCGCTCTGGCATCACTACGGCATCCGCAAGCGCCCGCTGGCCGAAAAGCTTTTCGGCATCTTTGAGCATGAAGTGCTTCGCCCTTCCAATCCGCTCGTGCGCGGCTTCGATGACCGCTTTTTCGTCCCGCACTCCCGCCATACGGGCCTCAATCTAAAGGATCTTGCCGCAGTTCCCGCTCTGAGAGTGCTTGCCTCGGGCCGCCGCACCGGTCCATTTCTGCTCTCCACGGAAAACGGGCGGCAAATTTTTGTGACCGGACATCCCGAATACGACCTCTTCACGCTCGACGCGGAGTATCGCCGGGACCTTGAAAAAGGACTCGAGATTTCTGTTCCTGAAAACTATTACCCGTCCGACGATCCGGCGCAGCGTCCGATTAACCGCTGGCGCTCTCACGCGCACCTCCTCTACCACAACTGGCTCAACTACTACGTCTATCAAACGACGCCCTATGACCTTGAGGAACTTTCGCCCCTTGCCGGCGAGCCGCGCTGAGTTCGGCTCAAGTCTTCAGTGTCTCCCGTCGTTAACACCTACGATGACTTCCCAGGGCTATAGGCAAGAAGTTGTAGGCAACCCGAATCGGCGTCATTATTTCTCTCAGCGGCTCTCAAAAAACCTTGCAAAGTTTGGCTGAGCGAGTAAATTGATTCTCAACCACTTCGCTTTCATTTCTCCTTTACACCGATTTCGAAATGAACACCGTCCTTCATGCATCGTCCTTTTATTACGCGTTTTGGCGATTTACGCACAAGACGCGTTTGACTGCATAAAAGGTTTCGGCAAGCGAAAACACAAAAACCTGCGGTCTCAAACGCCGCAGGTTTTTTGTTGCTCCTTACTCTCCCGCACCGCACCAAAGATACGACGGGATCCAAGCAAGGCCAAGCAGCACTCTCCGGCGGCAAAGAGATCGAGCCCAGACACTCGAATCCACCCCAATACCCGAATTTATTCTTCCGGAGAGAAACCATGATCATCATCATGAAGGCCACCGCCACAACGACCGACATCACCGATCTTAAGGACCGTCTTGAATCCCGAGGGCTTCGTGCTGTCGTCATGCAGGGGCAGGAAAAAACAGCCGTCGGCGTCATCGGCGAAACCCGCCTGCATCTGCCCGCCGACCAAATTCTGGCGCTTCCGTCGGTTGAATCCATTCGCCGCGTAAGTGACCCCTGCAAACTCGCCAACCGCCTCTTCCATCCGGAGGACACGATCGTCAAAGCGGGCAGCGCCAAGGTGGGCGGCGGCCACTTCGCCATGATTGCCGGTCCCTGCTCGATTGAATCCGAAGAGCAGATCGTCGGCATCGCCAAAGCCGTGAAGGCCGCAGGCGCCACGATGCTCCGCGGCGGCGCCTTCAAGCCGCGTACGTCGCCCTACGACTTCCAGGGGCTCAGAAGCGAAGGGCTTGACCTGCTCCTCAAGGCCCGCAAAGCCACAGGTCTGCCGATCGTCACTGAAATCATGAGCATCACGCATCTGCCGCTCTTCGAAGACGTCGACGTCATTCAGGTCGGTGCCCGCAGCATGCAGAATTTCGAAATGCTCAAGGAACTCGGCCGCACCAATAAGCCCATTCTGCTCAAGCGCGGTCTGGCCAACACCATCAAAGAACTCCTGATGGCCGCCGAATACATCATGGCAAGCGGCAACGATCAGATTATTCTTTGCGAACGCGGCATCCGCACCTACGAAACCGCCACCCGCAATACGCTTGACCTCTCTGCCGTGCCGGTGCTTCACGAAAAAACGCACCTCCCGGTGGTGATCGATCCCTCGCACGCCACGGGCGTCGCCCGCTATGTTCCGTCCATGGCTGCCGCAGCAGCGGCCTGCGGCGCCGACGGTCTGATGATCGAAGTGCACAACAACCCTGCCGCCGCGCTCTGCGACGGTCCGCAGTCGATCACGCCCGAAGAATTCGAGCGCGTCGTGAAGACTGTGAACGCCGTGCGCGCCGCGGTGAATCTTCACAACATGGCCGCCCCTTCCGCCGTCCGTACGGCTGAAGATGTGATCCGCGTGTGCGCGTCATGAGCTGCTGCGAACGCTCCCGCCTTGTGCATGTCTCAACGGGACGCCCCTACGATGTAGAGGCGCTCCCGGGGCTCCTCCATGCCCGCGGTCATGACGCGCTGAAGGCGCGCCTTCAGGCACTCGTTCCCGAACGGGCAGTCATCGTCTCCGACACCAACGTTGCGCCGCTTTATGCCCGCGCGGCGGCAGATGCACTCGGCCCCAAATGTGCCGGCATTCACGTGATTCCTGCGGGCGAAGCGTCCAAAACGCCCGCTGAACTCATCCGCGCGCTTGAAGCCTTTGCTGCGCTCGGACTCACGCGAAGCTCTGCGGTGATTGCGCTCGGGGGCGGCGTGATCGGCGACCTCGCCGGTCTGGCTGCCGCGCTTTGGATGCGCGGCATCGACTGCGTGCAGATCCCTACTTCGCTCCTCGCCATGGTCGATTCGAGCGTAGGCGGCAAAACCGCCGTGGATCTGCCTGCCGGCAAAAACCTGATGGGCGTCTTCTCGCAGCCCAAGGCCGTGCTGATCGATCCGCAGGCGCTTGACACGCTACCCGAGCGGGAACGCGCCTGCGGCTGGGGTGAGATGATCAAATATGCGGGCATAGACGCCCGCATGAACCAGCTCGTCCATGAGGCGCTTGCCGACATTGAGCCCGGGTCGCCCGCGCCCCTTCCGACGGTTGACCTCATACTGGCCGCCATTGACGTCAAGCGCCGCATCGTCGAAGCCGACGAACGCGAAGCGGGTGAAAGAAGACTCTTAAACCTCGGCCACACCGTCGGGCATGCCGTCGAAGCGGCGGCGCACTGGGAGCTTTCTCACGGCGCCTCCGTTGCCATCGGCATGGCGATTCTCACGCGGGCATTGGTTCGCGAAGGACGTCTTCCCGACGAAATGCGCGTTGATCTCGAGACGCTCCTTTCCAAAACGGGACTCCCATCGGCCGTTCCCGCGGCTTTAAGAGCCCGCAGCGACCTCGATTTTTCGCCCGAATCGCTCCTTAAGCTCTGCCAGCACGATAAAAAGGCCGGGGCCGCCGATGTCGCGCTGGTATTGCCTGTCTCACCCGGCTGCGCCCGAATCGAGCGCACGTCCTGGGCGAAGCTCCTCGAGAGGATCCGCACAGGACTCTGAAGAAAAATACGAGCGGCCGGAGCGCCGCGCCAACTTGAAGCCACTCCTCATGCAGCAGACCGTTTCCCCGCAGCAGCTTTCCGGCACGATTGCCGCCATTCCTTCAAAGTCCTGGGCTCACCGCGAACTGATTGCCGCCGCGCTCGGCGCGCCCGATCATGCCGTGCTCGTACGCTTTCGGGGCGGCTCCAACGACATTGAAGCCACTTGCCGCGCCCTGCGGGGGCTCGGCGCAAAAATTGAACGGCTCCCCGGAACGGGCGCGCGGGTAAAGGGCATCA
>OBWC01001311.1_pt1 | contig 12579 bp, 8 predicted proteins | sample 1501341 | NCBI WGS metagenome assembly OBWC01 (sample SAMEA2580033, study PRJEB22360) | human gut metagenome | biome: human gut; feature: human-associated habitat; material: faeces | place: Denmark | collected 2008/2010 | reverse complement strand
TAATATTTATTGAAAATGGTCATGTTTATTTTGTACTATTTATATTCTAACATCACATCAGACTTATCCGTCGTTTTTACAGAAGATCCAGTGTATCCATTAAGACCTTCGATTGATACACCATAAATATTTCCAACAGTTACATCTGTAGGTGCTACAGTTGCACCAGTTTTAGGATCAATTAATTTCAGTGTATAATCAACACCTTCTACCAGAGTGCTTCCTCCAATCTGGATTAATACTTCTGGTTTTACAGGAAGTCCTGCTGCATAAGTAGCATTCTTTAAGCTTACGTTCTTGGAAACAAACTGTACACTTGCGATACGGAACTCAGCCATTGCAACAACACCTTTGATGATAGTTCCATCTGCTGTTGTGATTGAGTTTGCGCCTGCAAATCCTGTACCTTCTTTTGCTACAGCATATACATAGCCGACATTATAAGTCTTACCACCTTTTGTTACTTTCTTACCAGCAACATTATCTACATATTTGATTTCAAAATCATCAGCTTTGGCAGTGGTTTTAGTTCCGTCTGCTTTTGTAATATTTGATAATACTTCTTTTGCAAACTTATGTTCATTTCCATCGAACTGGAATACAGATGTTCCATCAGCAAAAGAATCTGTTACATCGAAGCCTTTTGAATCGTATACTTTTAATTCTGCTTTAACTTTTTCTTTTACAATGTTAAATTCAGCAGTTATATTGTCACCTGTGAAGTTTTTATTTCCGTCTACAGGTTTTAAAACAACAGTGCCTTTTCCTGCTTCAACATTCTCGCCATAAGAAACAACTTCAAACTGTTTGGAAACATCATTACCATTTAATGTAGCCTTAAATTCACGAGGTCTTACCTGTCTTCCGGTATAGTCCTGATCATCAATTTCAACTTTAACGCTAGAAGTGTTTGCAGCTGTAATTGTAAATGTTCCAGTTGCTTTCCCTGAATAGCGAGGAGAAACACCTTCAACAGTAACTTTACCAGTACCAACATTTACAGCATCAGTAATGCTTACTTCTTTATATTCTTCTTTTCCACTGGCAACTTCGCCCATTTTATACAGAACGGTTGCACCATCAACTACCGAATAAGTAGGCACAATCTTACCACCTGTATAAGTATATGTAGATGGGTTGATGGTTACCATGGCATCAGTTAATTTTCTTGCGACAATCTTAGTGGAACCATTAGCAACAACAGTCACAGTTTTTGCATTAGTTGTATTTAAAATATAGTTCTTATTTGTAACGGTAACAGTTGCTTTAATATAATTATTAAGTCTATTTCCATATGCGGCATTTGTAAAATCATATTTTACTGTAAAATCATCAGCAGAAAGGGTTTTCTCTACTTTTTTACCAGTTCCATCTTTAGCAACAACAGTTACTGGTACATTATACTCAGAAGCCTTGGTATAAGTGTCATTAATAGAAACATCTTCCGGTACAGTGATATAAGTAGCTTTCACCTCTAATGGTTTAATTAAAAATGGAACAGATGCAACCTGACCTTTATATGTTCCATCTGTAATTTTAATATTTACATAGGCATCAGCTTTGGGCTGTAATTTACTGCTTACTAATTCATATTTAGTTGTTGCATTCACATTATTCGTGTAACCTGTGATCTCATATGCAGCGGTGTCCAGAGAACCCTCAACTAAGGTACCAGTATTATTATAGTATTGAATTGTTAATTTTCCTAAATCTTTTTTTGTCGGCTCTATGGCATCTCCGGTATAGGAAACTTCATATGGTTTGGTGGAAGCAACTCCCTGTAATGCAGCACTTGATGCAACAACAGTAAATGTTTGTTCATTTTCGCAGTTACCATTTTTTGCTCTGATAGTAACTGTGTATGGACTTCCATCTGTAAAATTGTTTACATCATTTCCAGATGCATCTTTTACAATTACTGCATAGTCTACATTGGCTACCAGTTTCAATTCTTCACCCTCAGCACCTTTAAAAGTCAGGTAATTAGCCAGTGTTGCTGAGTTTGCTGTAACAGGAATGTATCCGCTTGTAGTATTAACGGAAATATTAGTTCCATTTGTAGATAAATCACGTTTTACAATTTCAACAGTATCTGTAGAGGTTAAAGTTTCTGTATCATTCAGTGTATTGGAATTAGCACCTTTGAAATTTGTCAACTTAGTTCCATCAACTGTTACTTTCACCTTTCTATCACCAACATTTTTGTTTTCTGTAGTAGCATTGATAATAGTGGATGAAAGATCAGCACCGCTAAGTTTCTTATCAGCACCATTATTGGTGGATTCAGACTCTTTTACAGTAACCTTGTCATTTGCAATTTGAATCACATCACCTGTATACTGATATTTCAGACCTTTTTCTGGTGTTGCAATAATATCTGTATTAAGATTAGCAACTTTTCTTCCAATAGATAATGTTGCACTAATACTTCCTTTATACGGAGAATTTGGCATCTGATCTGCAGAAGCTGTGATTGTTACAGTATCACCAGCATTTGTTGCACTAGAAGATGTAAGCTGATAATTGTCAGCACTTGCGATATCAGCACCACTTGAAGACTCTTTTACTTTTACACTAGTAACGTCAGCCGCCTGAGCAAAACCATTATATGTTAATGAAGGAACAGATGAAATGTTTAAATATTTATCTGCCAAATTCTGTTTTTCAACAGTAACTTTAATCTGTGTATCAATATCATATAATGTCTGATTACTTGTAGCATCATAATCGTATACATAAAGAGTCAGAGTTTTTCCAGCAACTTCTTTTGTTGCTTTTAAGCTCATTTGTGCAACGCTATGAACACGACCATTTGCATCGCCAACACCATGATCCTTACTAGACTGTACTACAATACCATTTTCATCTACCCAGCGGAACATCCACTGTGAGAGAGTACTTCCGTCAGATTTTGCGATAGTACCTGTAATTGCATCCGTAACGTTAGTTCCCCATACAATACTGGATTTCGCAGCAGTTAAATCTAAAGAGATATCTGCCTCATTAACTTTTATAGATGCAGAAGCAGTATCTTCTGTGTTATCTACAACCGGAGTTTCTGCAACATTATCAGAAAATTCTGTAGTTGTTTCCGCAACCGGAGCTTCTGTAGCAACTGCAACGTCAGAACCATCGCTGAACTCAGCAGCCCATACCGGCACATTAGAAGTAGCAAGCATTGCAACAACAAGTGACATACTTAATGTCTTTTTTGCCATGCCCTTCTTTGTGTTTTTAATCTTTGTCATGATTATAGTTCCCCTTTGGGTGGTGGACAGGTTGATTTTGGAGAAAATTTCGTATGGGGAACTGATTTCAGACTTGGGGAATATCCATGTTTTATGATTTATAAGTGGATAATTGTTGACGATCGTAGTAAAAACAGGCAGTTATTGCAAATAAATCTGATGTTGTATTGAAAAATTCTTCTGGTTTTATGCTGATTGTAGCAAGCAAGTAACGATACATAATGAGACTCATAAAATATAAAATGCTCAGGTGATCTGTCTGAAAAATTGACGGTGTCGGATCAGCGAAAACAGATTTCAATGATTATATCTATATTTTCTCTATTAGCACAATAAATCGGAACCCGGTTCTGTTTCTGGCGAATGACAAGCTGAGAAATCAGTAACAATTGCATATTTTCAATAAAAGGGGAAGAATAAAATAACTCCTGCCATATAAAACAGGAGCTATTCTATATAAGACTGCAATTGTGGGAATTCTTTACAGTTATCTCTTATGTAGTTTCTTTTAAAGGCAGCAAATGCAGATTCTCGACGGAGCAGTGCCTTTAGTTTTCGCTGTATATATCTGGAATCAGGATTTTTTCTATATGCTTCAAGATTGTCATATAGAAGGTTCATTTCCTTTGTAAGTTCATTGTAGCGCATTGCACTTTTATATGTCCGCATACCAGTGTTGAGAAGATTGAAGGATTCGTAAATGAGCAGAGCAGTTCTTACTGCCATGGAATTATGCTCATCTTTGGCTGAAATTTCAGTTTTTCCATCTTTTAATTTAAACGTCATCATAAGCTCTGGATCATTTTTACAACAGTCTATAATTCCGTCATCATACTTTTTCTGATTTTTTATTCCATTGCAGTGACTGCATGACCAAAACAAATTGTTCCAGTCAAATTTTCGTTCAGGGTATTTTCCGTTTTTATGGGGCAAAAGGTGTTCTACCTGAGGATCCTGAAGATTTTTCAGTTCGCAAATGCCCTGAACAACTTCATAACCTTCCTGCCGCATAACTTCCAGAAAATCATTAAAGGTGCTGACCTTGGGCAGTACCTTATCAATGGTCTGATGCAGGCGGGCTTTCCAGCTTTTTCCCGTTTTCTCAGCCGCCCATTCTGCATAGTGTTTGCCTTTGGCTTGAGGTTCCTCAATGATATTCAGTCTCCAAATTCCTGACAGATACGGTCATTGATTTTACGCAGAGGAATGAAGCTGTTCTTTACGTTGTTGAACTTGTGGGAACAGTCCAAAGCGGTACTGTTAAATTCGATGTGGCAGTGGATATGCTTTTTATCTACATGGGTTGCCACTATGAATTGATGTTCTCCGCCGGTAAATTCCAACGCCATCTGATAGCCCAGCTTGTTAGCGTCCTCCGGTGTAATGGTTCCTGGTTCAAAGGACTGTATCAGCAGATAAGAAATCACATCTTTGTCCGGGGCACGTCTGCGCCCGGTGGTGGCAGTGTAGATCTGCTTGCTGACAATAAATTCCTGCCACGCAGTATCGGGAAAACACTGATAGCCTGTTACCAGCAGACCACCGTTTGTTTTCTCCGGGTTCTTGTCATAGTCAATGCGATCCGCCAGCACAGCAGCGATACTGCGCCCCTCGCTGGCATGACGAGGTTTGATTTTTGAGATTGCCATGTGACGGCTCCTTTCCGGGTAAAGTTTAAGCCGCAGACCTTTTGGCCTACGGCTTATATATAAGCTTATAGCTTTATAAAAACGTCATTGGAGAGGGATTAACAGCAACTTTTAATGCTGTTAATAATCGACTTATATATGGAAATAGCTTATTGTCATCAAAGTCGATCAACTCTTGTATTCCTTTTTCCAACTCGACAATTTTTTGAACATCCCTTATATCAGAAGGGTATTCATCTTTGCCGATTAGCAGTTTCATCACTTTTCCTCTACGAATTTCTTCAATCTCTTTATACAAAGGTTTGCCTTTATGCTTTATGTAGTTATACAATCCACGAATATTACTATTTGAAAATTCCTTCCAAAATTCTATGATTAAATCCATGACAGGTGAAAACTCAGGTAACATCGTCCGCAAATAGTCAAACGGATTCCCTTGTGCATGAGGCGTGGAAACTCCATTTTCGGTTTTTCTCAACAAGTCATACGCTTCTTCAATTGGGTGCATTCCACGCACATCTCTTGCATTAGTTATATTACCTTCATCATCAAAAGTATATAAGGCATATTCTGCCGATACATATGCAATTGTCCACGATAAATCAACCAAAATATTATAGTTAATCAAAGCTGTTTCATATAATTCTGCTTTGAAAGTTAACTCCATTGCCTTTTGAACATCTGGTTTTTCAATGGGATTGAACCAGTAATCCCAATTGTCCTCTTGGGTCTTTCTAAGAAAAATTCTTGCAGAACAATACCTATTAAAAATTTCATTCCATTTTGCAGCAAAGTACATATCTTGATTAGTCGGTAATACTGTGCCTATAAGATTGAATTTTGTTTCATGTGGTGGCTCGATAGTTCCAAAGATGTCATTGGTAAATAGATTTCTCATTTCTTCCTCCAAAATATGTTGGGCTTTCTTTATTCATACTGCCGATCATCGGTTTTCATCAGATATAAAAACAAGTTTATAAATTCTGGATATTTATTTTTATCCTGCTCAAACCATTCACTAAATACTTTCACAGCCTTTGCAGTATCAAAAATGTCTTTTGATGTCGGCAAGCCTACTACTAAGAGATCATCCACAACAAGTGCTTTTGAATATCCGCTGTCTTTTTCATATCCTGCATTTTTGCTATATAATTCACTCAATTTTGAGTTCAAAATATTTATAGACCTCATTTTTTGAGTGTAGAAATTTTTATCAATTATGTTTTCTCGTAATGATTTCTCAAGCAAATCAATAGCTTTATCTTTCTCTCCAAATTTTACATAAGCAAGAGAAAGACGATCAACCACATCCAAATTTGTGTAATGGGCAGATACCTTCTCTAAAATATATATCCTGTGTTTCAAAGGTAGCATACTGAAGATTGTAAAAATATTTTCGCTACCAAATTTATGCTCTGGCTCAAGAAAATATCTAACAAATATGTCTTCCACAATATGCACTGCTTTATCTATAATTTGCTGTAGTTCATCATTGCTGACTTGCCCGTTAAAATGCGATCCATCACCTCCAACCCTGAAAATTTCTTGAATACTATCCGCAATTTCACTATCATATTTATCTCGAATGATTTTTATTTTTCTCCCCCAGCTTACCCCAGCGTAATCTTCAGTTGGTTTTAAATTAGGTACAATTTTATCCTTCAAGAGTAAATCAATAATACCTTCTACATATTGCCTTGTGTTGTTAGCACGAATTTTTGCTTTTTGATTATCGTCCATAAATATCTCAAATACATCCCAAAATTGTTCATTTATGGGCATTAAAATTTCATTGCTTGTTGCCATAATTCTCCACCTCAAATATCCTTTCTTGAATAGCGTTGTCAACTTCCATATTTACATGCGATTTTCAATTAAATCTGTTACAGTAATTATACGCTAAAATCAAAGAACTGTCTATCAACTAAACTGGGCACGACAGCCTGTTCTAAGCCGCCGTGCCCGGTTCATGCACCGCTATCAAATTGCTTTCAGCATACTGTTTACATCATCCACCCGTTTCGTCAGCCAGGACGCCGCCCCCGGCAATCCGTAGGGGCTGATTGCCCATGCCAGAAGGGAGAAGCCGATGAAGCCCTGCCACTTTCCAATGAACAGCATGAGAACGCCGAACAGGAAGAAAGCTCCTGCAATCACGCTCAGTACCATACCGGAGAACAGGCAAAAGAATCGGGCAAAAGCTACCAGCAAGGTCAGGGCAAGGGTTATGGGGAACAGCAGCACTTTTATGAAAAATCTCAGCATATCGGGAACCTCCTTGTCGGGATACAGTAGTTTTTATTTAGCGGACAAATTTGATGCACCGGAGTTTTTTTCAAATTTATTAAAAATACCTTGAAAATATTACTCATAAGCAATATCATGAGATAAACACAGGGTGATTGAATATAAACAGAAGGGAGCAGTGAAAATGTGGAGCTAAAGAAGATTGACATAAATGGTCTGAATGACATATACGCCGTTGATGTTTTTGAGAAAGAATTTAAAAAAGCTGTAGATGAATCATGGAAATCAGATCCACCATGGAAACGTTACCAGACTAAACTGATTAAAAACCTGGTCGTACTGGACACAGAAAAAGAACAGGCAGTACGTTTAAAACAATTTGAAAAACTGTCCGGAACGGAAGAACTTTACAGTATCCGTTATCCTGAAACAAATAAAAATTTCAGAGTAATATATACTGTTTATGAAGAGAATTTTATTATTTTGCTGGCTGCTTTTCAGGAAAAAAATGATGGGGATTATCGCAGAGCAGTTGCTGTAGCTGAAAAAAGACTTCGCCAGCTTGAAAATTGAGAAAAGGAAAGGTGATGGATATGAGTATAATGGATAAGATTATGAATGCAAAAACAACAGACTGGCTGACAGAAGGGATGTCTGAAGCTGAAATAAAAACAACTGTAGAACTGGCAAAGATTTCTGCACAAATAGAAAAGTGTAGGATCGAGCGGAAAATGACACAGAAAGAATTTGCAGAATATATGGGAGTGAACCAAAGTATGATATCAAAATGGGAAAGCAGGGAATATAATTTTACCATAAGATCTTTAAATGAGATCTGCCAGAAGTTGGGACTTTCTCTATCTGTAAATCTGGAAAAGAAATATACACCTAAAGATTATACGGTCATCAGATGGAACAATGAAAATTTTGCCAATTCTCAAAACAGCAGGTTAGATCTGGATAAATATATGAAAGCTACGGAGGCGATTGCATAATGAAATTAAATTCGATCACTACAGGAATTGAACTGGCCGGAACGACAGTAAAAAATCTGTATGTTAAAAACAATATTGTTGATATAGAATACGAAGGAGAAAGAAATTTTGGAATGAATATCAATGAACCCCTGTTTGAAAAAACGGATTCCGGATGGTTTGCGCAGATGGTCATTGATTTTGAAATAGAGGTAATCCAGGGGAACGACGAAAGCTGTAAGATACAATTGTCATTGGAGGGTGCTTTTTTGTCACAGGGTACTGTTTCAGAAGATACTTTTAAAGAACTTGTTATCATAAACGGCGCATCTGCTATTGTAGGGATTGCAAGGGGCAAGATTGAAGCCGTTTCTGGAAACATTTTTAATAATGGTAAAATTGTAATTCCGTTTGTTAATATTGTAGATTATTACAAAAACCTGAAGTGATACTTCCTTTTTAGCTTATCTCCCATAGAAATTTTTCGATATTTTCTGTTCAAATAAATACAAAATGGTTATGAAATATAAGCTCCTAAAAAAGAAAGGCTCCGGTCGCAATGACCGGAGTCTTCTTTTTTAGGAATCTGTATTAATTACCCAAATGGATTATCTTACAGTAGCTTTTTTCAGGTTTGACCATGGGCTGAAGACTTTCTTTCCGTCTTCGGAGGTTCTGTTGAATGCATGCATTCCAACTACCCATGTTCCCTTTGGTACGTTCTTGAATGTTGCTGTTACTGTACCTTCTTTGAGGTTCAGTTTCTTGTGAGCGCCATAGTTGTATGGACGTGTCTCACCGTTTTCTTTCTTGGAGCCAGTTCCCAGTACTACATCGTAACCAGTTGCATTTGCAGCTGCTTTGTATGTTACTTTGATAGTAGATCTGCTTACTTTAACGTTTGTGATAACTGGAGCATCCGGTGTGATTGCAGATACAACGAATGGATATGCGTTGGACCAGTCACTGAATACCTTCTTGCCATTTTCATCACGTTTCCAAGCATGGCAGTATGCGTAGTAGGTTCCCTGCTGTACATACTTGAAGGATGTAGAAGTTGTAGCCTGGTTCTTGCTTACACCATCATAAGCTTTATTTGTGATGCAGTCACGATCTGTAGCGATTACATAATCGTAACCTGCGGCGTCACTTGCTTCGCCGGAAAGAATAACAGTTGCTTTGTTTCCAACAACTTTCACATTGCTGATCATTGGAGCATCCGGTTTTTCTGCCGGTGCAACATCAGCACTTACTGTCTTGGAACCAGTATAGTTCTTGCTGTCTTTTGCTGCTGTTACAGTAACTTTATCTGCTGCTGCATCTTTTGTTACAGTGTAATCTGCAGCCGGTACAGTAATGCTTCCGCATTTTACAGTTACGTTTCCGTCTTTTACAGATACATCTGCATTAGCCAGATCGAATTTATCAATTCCCCAAGAGAATGCAAGACCAGTTCCTCTATATCCATTCTTAGGTACGACTGTTACAGTCAGAGATTTTTTCTCTGTTGCATTTACAAGATCTTTGTTACCAGCGAGATCCAGATCATAATCGATGCCTTCTACCAGTGTTCTTCCTTTTACGGTAATAACAACAGTAGGTTTTACAAGAAGTCCAGCTGCATAAGTACCGTTTTTAATGGATACATTTGATTTTGCTACACTCTCTGGATCAATTCCAAACTGTTCTGCATAAACAACATTTGTGATTTTATTTCCATTAGCATCTGTATAGATACCATCAACTACAAATGCTTTTGCAGGATCAGTATAATTACCTGCATAATTTCCTTTTGCAACAACTAAAACTGCGCCCATCTGAGTTGTTGTAGAAGTGCCCTTTATAGCTTTACCATAAACATTATCTACGTATTTGATTTCGTAGTCTGTACCTTCTGTTAATTTATCAGTTAAATTGCCGTTATTAAGTCTTGTGTTTGCAGTATTAAATACTGTTTTTGCTGCTGCGATTTCTTTGCCTGTATAACCAGTACCATTTAAATCAGTAGTCAATCCATTTGCATCATAGTATTTTAATGTACCACCACTAAGCATCTTTCCAGAAATCTTGAAGTTGATTGTTTTGGTTCCTGTAAAGTTACCGTTCTTTGGTGTAAGAGTAACAGTTCCTTCACCGATCTTAATGTTCTCGCCATAGGATAATGTAAAGTTATCATTTACATTAATCTTTACTCCATCAAGAGTCAGATCGATCTGGCTTGCTACTGGATCAATTGCATATCCTGTATATGGCTGGCTTGCGATAACACCTGTAAGTTTGGATGCATCCGCTGCAACGATTGAGAATGTTGCTTTTGCCTTTGCATCTGCACTGTAATTGCCCTTACCAACGATCTCTAATGTAGCAGTACCAACATTTACATTCTTAGAAATAGAACTTACTTCATAATCAGTACCTTCTACAAGAACTCTTCCGTCAACCACTACATCATATTTAGGTGTGATTCCTGCACCTGCATATGTATAGGAGGTCTGTTTCAGGCGGATATCGGCATCTTTGATTACCTTGTTAGTGATCTTTGGAGAAACTGAAAGTGTTGTATCTGTTTTTCCTATTAATCCTGATGATGTTGAATCTGCTGTATAATTACTGTTACCTTTTACTGTGATTGTTGTCTTTACAATATCTGTAACATCACCTGTTCCATCAGCTGTGTCATCTGCATTCCTGAATTTATATTTAACTGTATAGTCAGTTCCTTCTACTAATGTAAATTCTTTACCGTTAGCATTTTTAGCCTTTACAACAAGTCCAATAGCATCCTTGTATGCAGATGGTGTAGCAATATCTTTCTTTTCTACAACTTTGTTGTAAGTAACAGTATCTGCTGTTACAGCAGCTTTATTAATGTTAAATGTAACCTCTGCCACACTGTTTTTATAGCTGTTCTGTCCTACGATGCGGATAACACCTTTGTCTTTTCCGGCATCAACGTTTTTACCAAACTCAATCTTGTAATTGGAAGAATCCAATTTCTTATTGCCGATATATACATCTCCCAGTTTAGTAACGTCTTTTACAATTTGTTCACCAGTATATTCCTCAGCAGCTGTTGCATAATCATTTGCAAATTTAGCGCCACTTAATGATGTATCTGCAACACGTACAGTAGCTGTTGTTTCACCTGTAACATTTCCAGAATTAGGAGAAACTTTTACAGTATATGTTCCAGCTCCATTAATTGCACTTGTGTCAAATGTAACATCAGATGAAAGTGTTAACTCATCGTTGGTTGTTGTATCGTAGAATTTTACACCACTAAGGGTATATGGTGTACTACTTGGAATTTCTGGAACCACAATATTAACAGTGTTTAAATTTCTCTGTGTAATAGTCAGTGTATTTTCTGTATAAATATTAGGCACGCTGCTAGTATTAATGGTATAATTTTTTACTTTTCCATCATCATTGCTTGCTTTAAGATTGATTATAAGCTTATGAGATTTTCCTGCTTGATAATCAGCTTTCTGGGAAATTCCAGTAACAGAAGCAATATATCCTGATAAATCAGCGCCTGTTTTTTTATCAGTTAATTTTACATCTGTGTTTTTAGGAGCAATTGTATTTCCTGTATATGCAACTGTTTTATTTACAACTTCTGCTTTGATATATTCACCAATATTTTTGGAAGTTAATATTAATGGATTAATCTGATATTTACGTGTTAATACACCAGTAAATCCAGCTTTTTTAGGAACTAAAGTTACAGTAACACCATCATCTGTAACATTCTTGGTATCACCAGACACTTCACCGATAGTGAAATCGTTTTTATTCCAACCATTGCTTGTCCAGGTTGATGGAAGTTCGATCATGGAGTTGACAGGAGTATGATCTTCTCCATTGTAATCAATACCAGTAGAAGCAACTTTAACATTAGCACTGTCATTCACCTTGTTGATGTCTACTTTTTCAACAGAAATAGGATCTGATGTATAGCTCCACTCAATACCATTTGCATCTTTGGCATAAATGTAAAGAGTAAGTTTACTTCCTGCTTCTGCCATAGCTGCTGTTGGAAGAATTTCAACAGTCTCATTGCCTTTTGTAACAGTTGTAACACTTGTAGGATTAGTGTTAGGGTCTACCTGATTTCCATCTACCTTCCACAGGGCTTTTACTTCTGCAAAATCTCCTAATTTTGCTTCTCCAGAAGTAACATTTAATTTTGCAGTTAATTTTTTCTGTCCAAAGATATCCCAAGTTACAGAATTATTTTTTACTGCGTCTGAACCAAATGAAAAATCAACACTTGCATTTAACTTATTGTTTGTCGCAGCTTCTGCAACTGGTGCGACCTCTTCATTGTCTACAACCGGAGCTTCAGCAGTTTCATCAGAGAATGTTTCCGCAGCCGGAGCTTCAGTAGCTACAGCAGCATCTGTACCATCGCTGAACTCAGCAGCCCATACCGGCACATTAGAAGTAGCAAGCATTGCA
>OBWC01001295.1_pt1 | contig 12763 bp, 10 predicted proteins | sample 1501341 | NCBI WGS metagenome assembly OBWC01 (sample SAMEA2580033, study PRJEB22360) | human gut metagenome | biome: human gut; feature: human-associated habitat; material: faeces | place: Denmark | collected 2008/2010 | reverse complement strand
AACATAAATTTTACTGCAGGGAGAACCTATGTAGAATGACTACACATTATTATATTCACACGCGAGAGGAAGGGAAGGGAATGAGACTGTAGAGAAGAAATAAGTACTGTAAGCAAATTTATTCGGTTTCTCAAAAAACAATGCTGATACATAAAGTTGATAATAACCGATTCTGGCATTCACCTACCACCTCCCCCTACGGGGACTCCTCCTTCCAGAAGGAGGAGAATAGAGGATACTATCGACTATAAACTAGCAAATCATTATTTTACAGATTCAACTTACAAACAAATTGGAAGAAAAACTGATTCATCAAATTCATTTCTCATATTCTCATACTTTCGGAATAACGCGTTTATTATCAGATAAATGATGTATGAGAAATAAAATAACAGACAGCCATTTCTCATAGTATTCGGGATTATTTCTCATAGAATTCGTTGTGTTCTCATATAGCTTCATAAATCAAATTTCAATATACGACACATTTGAACTAATATTAAATTGTAGAATATAGACTGTTAAATAAATGGTAAATACCTTATAGTTAGAGACTTTTCACCTATTTATAACAGATAATCGATAAGACATATAATTCGTTCCACTACAGTGAATAGTTCTGCGCACTCTAGTAGCAAGAACCGGCTACTAGAGTGAAAAAGCCTGTGCACTGAAGTGGAACAAAAGAGATGATAGTAGAAATTCACAAGGATAAAGGCATAATATAACAAGGGCATTAGGATAGAATATGGTATGTAAAGGGAAGACTTCAGAAAAAGAAGCATATATCAGGAGAACAATATGGAGTAGTGAGAAAAAGAACGGGGGGGGCTATGAGAAATAAAGAAGAAAGAGTATGAGAAATGACTGAATTATGAGGGAAAACAACAGAAAAACTATGAGAAATACCTCTGTGTTATTTTAGTTCTCATACATCATTTATCTGATAATAAACAAGTTATCCCGAAAGTATGAGAATATGAGAAATGAATTTGATAAATTCGGTTCTTCTTCAAATTTGGTGGTAATTTAACCAGTCGGTGGTATCTCTATTCCCCTCCTTCGGGGAGTGGCTGAAAGCCGGGGTGGTAAGTAGATACACAATGCTGATAATAACAGACTTACGCATTCACCTACCACCTCCCCCTACGGGGACTCCTCCTTCCCGAAGGAGGAGAATGGAGAATACTATCGATTATCAAATTATTATTTTCCTAATTAATTTTGCCACCAAATCTGAAAAAGAACCTTTACTACATGAATCAGACGAGAAACCAAAGAATTATTCTTTCTGTTAAAACCTCCACAAGCGATAAACAAAAATATCCCCCGGCTGTTACATAGGCAACTTAAACATATTAACCTAAACATAAAAATTATGGCTAGAGAAAGTGTAAAAATCCTACAAGGGAAATTGGATGTAGAAAGTTTGATTTCACAGTTGAACGCAGCATTAGCTGAGGAATGGTTAGCATACTACCAGTATTGGGTAGGTGCATTAGTAGTGGAAGGCGCTATGCGTGCCGATGTACAAAGTGAGTTCGAGGAACATGCCGAGGAGGAACGCCGCCATGCACAACTACTCGCCAACCGTATCATCGAGTTAGAAGGAGTTCCGGTACTGGACCCTCAAAAATGGTTCGAACTAGCCAGATGCAAATATGATGCTCCGCAAGAGTTTGATTCAGTAAGTTTATTGAAAGACAATGTGGCTTCCGAACGTTGTGCAATCATTCGTTACCAAGAAATCGCCGACTTTACTAACGGGAAAGATTTTACCACCTGTGACATCGCAAAACATATTCTTGCTGAAGAAGAAGAACATGAACAGGATTTGCAGGATTATCTGACGGATATTGTCAGAATGAAGAAATCATTTCTCGAAAAGTAAATTCTAATTTAATAATGATTAGGTGAGAGAGGGTGCATCCGAAATACAGGATATGCCCTCTTTTATGTAATAGTACGATAAAAACCAAACTATTTTCAAACAAATCAAGAAGAAATCTTTCTTTTTTCGTATTTTTGTCCCAATATGCACGTTTAATCCAAGTAGATAACGAACATTAGCAAAAAAAGAATGAAAGTAATTGATTTAATACATAGCAACAAGAAAACTGCTTTTTCTTTCGAGATACTTCCACCGCTGAAAGGAACGGGAATAGAAAAGTTATATCAGACAATCGATACGCTTCGGGAATTTGACCCGAAATATATCAATATCACTACTCACCGCAGCGAATATGTGTATAAAGACCTCGGTAACGGATTGTTTCAGAGAAACCGCTTGAGAAGGCGTCCAGGAACGGTTGCCGTGGCTGCCGCCATCCAGAACAAATACAATATTACGGTAGTCCCGCATATTTTGTGCAGCGGATTCACACGTGAAGAAACCGAGTATGTGTTGCTCGACCTGCAATTTCTGAATATCACGGAATTACTGGTGTTGCGTGGTGACAAAGCGAAACATGAGTCGGTATTTACACCGGAAGGTGACGGTTATCATCATGCTATCGAGTTGCAGGAGCAAATCAATAATTTCAATAAAGGTATTTTTGTGGACGGTTCGGAGATGAAAGTCAGCAGTACGCCTTTTTCATACGGGGTGGCTTGTTATCCGGAGAAGCACGAAGAAGCGCCTAATATCGAGACTGACCTTTACTGGCTGAAGAAAAAAGTGGAGAACGGGGCGGAATATGCCGTGACACAGTTGTTCTACGATAACAGGAAATATTTTGAATTTGTGGAGCAGGCGAAGGCGGCAGGTATCAATATACCTATCATTCCGGGAATCAAACCGTTCAAGAAGCTGTCTCAATTGAGCATGATTCCAAAGACTTTCAAAGTGGACTTGCCGGAAGACTTGGTGAAAGAGGCTTTGAAATGCAAAAATGACGCAGAAGCCGAGCAAGTAGGTATCGAATGGTGTGTAGCCCAGTGCAAGGAGTTGATGGCTCACGGAGTGCCGAGTATTCATTTCTACTCTATCGGAGCAGTAGACAGTATCAAAGAAGTAGCCAAAATCATTTATTGATATGTTTTTCAGAGACGTAATCGGACAGGAAGAAATCAAGCAACGGCTCATTCAGGAAGTGAATGAGGGGCGTATTCCACATGCCCAGCTTATTTGCGGACCGGAAGGGGTCGGGAAAATGCCGTTAGCTATTGCATACGCACGTTACATCAGTTGCACCAATCGGGGGGAGACTGATGCCTGCGGAACGTGTCCGTCCTGCGTGAAATTCAATAAACTGGTGCATCCCGACGTACATTTCGTATTCCCTATCGTGAAAAGCGCAAAGGGGAAAAAGGAAGTATGCGATGATTATATAGCCGACTGGCGACCGTTTGTTATCAATCATCCTTACTTTAATCTCAATCACTGGTTAGGAGAGATGGATGCGGAGAACTCACAAGCATTGATCTATGCCAAAGAGAGTGACGAGATTCTGAAAAAACTTAGTTTGAAATCCAGTGAAGGGGGATTTAAGATTACGATTGTATGGCTGCCGGAAAAAATGCATCCGGTGTGTGCCAACAAACTGCTGAAGTTGCTTGAGGAACCGCCCGAAAAAACGGTTTTCTTATTGGTATCGGAAGCGCCGGACATGATTCTGCCCACTATCCTAAGCCGTACCCAGCGCATGAATGTGCGGAAGATTGATGAAGCCAGCATCGACCGGGTATTACAGACTAAATATAACATTTTGCCTGCCGACAGTATTTCCATTGCCCATCTGGCAAACGGGAATTTTATCAAGGCACTCGAAACAATTCATCTGAATGAAGAGAACCAGTTGTTTTTTGACTTGTTTGTCAGCCTGATGCGGTTGTCTTACCAACGGAAAATCAGGGAGATGAAAATGTGGAGCGAGCAAGTGGCGGGCATGGGACGTGAACGTCAGAAGAACTTCCTGGAATATTGCCAGCGCATGATTCGGGAGAATTTTATCTTCAACTTGCACCAGCGCAATTTGACGTATATGACGATTAATGAACAGAATTTTGCAACCCGCTTTGCGCCTTTTGTCAACGAACGTAACGTGATGGGCATCATGGACGAATTAAGCGAAGCGCAACTACATATAGAACAGAATGTAAATGCTAAAATGGTATTCTTCGACTTCTCGCTGAAGATGATTGTACTGTTGAAGCAATAATAAATATATAAACTTATGGAATATAAACTTCATAATGGAAGCGGTGGCCTTTGTTGCAAAGGATGCTCCCGACAAGATAAAAAGCTGAACACCTACGATTGGCTGGCAGACATACCGGGCAATGCGGAAGAAAGTGATATGGTAGAGGTACAATTCAAAAATACCCGCAAAGGGTATTATCGCAACAGCAATAAAATCAAACTGGAAAAGGGAGACATTGTTGCCGTTGAAGCTGCCCCCGGACATGACATTGGCGTAGTAACTCTTACCGGCAGACTTGTCCCCCTGCAAATGAAGAAAGCCAACTTCAAAGCGGATGCGGAAATCAAACGAATCTACCGGAAAGCCAAACCGGTGGACATGGAGAAGTTCAACGAAGCAAAAGATAAAGAACACGCTACCATGATCCGTGCACGCCAGATTGCATTGAACTTGAATCTGAACATGAAAATCGGAGATGTGGAATATCAAGGAGACGGTAACAAGGCTATCTTCTATTACATCGCCGACGAACGGGTAGACTTCCGCCAACTGATTAAGGTATTAGCCGAAGCTTTCCGAGTACGCATCGAGATGAAGCAGATCGGTGCCCGTCAGGAAGCCGGACGTATCGGTGGAATCGGTCCTTGCGGACGTGAACTTTGTTGTGCTACCTGGATGACGAGTTTTGTTTCCGTATCTACCAGCGCCGCACGTTTCCAGGATATCTCACTCAATCCCCAGAAACTTGCCGGACAGTGTGCAAAACTGAAATGCTGCCTGAACTACGAAGTAGACTGTTACGTAGAAGCACAGAAACGTCTGCCTTCTAAAGAGATTGAGCTGGAAACCAAGGAGGGTACTTTCTATTTCTTCAAGGCCGACATCCTCAGCAACCAAGTTTCTTATTCTACAGATAAGAACTTCCCTGCCAACTTAGTCACTATTAGCGGGAAACGTGCTTTTGAAGTGATCGGCATGAATAAGAAGGGTATGAAACCGGACAGCCTGCTTGAAGAAGAAAGGAAAGCGGAGCCGAAGAAACCGATAGACTTGTTGGAACAGGAAAGTGTAACCCGTTTCGACCGTAGCCGTAATAACAGTAAGGAAGGCAATAACGCCAACCGAAACAAGAAAAAGAAAAAAGGAACTCCCAACAACCGACCGCAACAACAAGTAGAAGGGACTAATCGTCCGCAGCAACCGCAACGGGAAAACGAGGGTCGTCCACAACCTGCGGAAAACGGAAACAGAGGAGATCGGGAAAACAGACCAAGAAATAATAATAACAACCGGAACAGAGGACAAAACCAGGGACGGAATAATGAGAACAGACGTCCGGAGAGAAGACAGGAACGGCCACAAAACCAGGAACGCCCGCAAGGTCAGGAACGTGAACGCCCTGCAAGACCAGAACCCAGACCGGAAAGAAACCCAAATCAAGCGAAACCGCAAAATAATGAAAAGCCTTCTCAGGAATAGTTTATTCTGTCTGCTCGGTATTTGCCTAATGGCTGCCTGCAATGAGAATACCGTGTATCACTCCTATCAGTCCCTTCCCGACGAAGGGTGGGGAAAGAGTGATACACTCTCTTTTCTGATTCCTGTCACCGACAGTATTCCGCCTACACTCAGATTATTCGCGGAGGTTCGCAACAGAACAGATTACCCTTATCATAACCTGTATCTATTTATCAGTCAAAACCTGCAAGACTCTACGGTATGGCGGACGGATACTATTACTATAAACCTGGCTGATTCCACGGGAAGGTGGATCGGAAATGGTTGGGGAAGTATCTATCAATCAGCGGTCTTTATCAAATCCGTACGTCCTTTGTATCCTGCTAATTACACCTTCAAAATTATGAACGGGATGAAAGATGAGAAGTTGTCCGGAATCAATGACATTGGTATCCGAATTGAAAGACAGGAGAATTAGAAAATAAACGAACTAGAGTCTCCTGCCGCGCCCTGCATCTATCCGCAGGAAAATAAACAGCAATATCGTAAATCCCCATAAAGAAGAACCTCCGTAACTAAAGAAGGGTAATGGGATACCAATTACAGGAGTCAGCCCTAACACCATCCCTATATTGATAAATAGGTGAAAGAGGAAAATACTCACGACCGAATACCCATATACGCGACCGAAAGCAGACGGTTGCCTTTCGGAAAGGAATATCAATCTCAATATCAAAATAAGAAAAGCCAGCAAGACCGCGGCCGAACCTACAAACCCTTGTTCCTCTCCCACCGTACAGAAAATGAAGTCGGTATCCTGCTCAGGGACGTATTTCAATTTGGTTTGCGTTCCGTTTAAAAAGCCTTTCCCTGTCAATCCGCCGGAACCGATAGCAATCTTGGACTGGTTTACATTGTAGCCGGCACCGGTTAAATCTTCTTCCAAACCCAATACTACTTTAATACGGATTTGCTGATGCGACTCTAATATATTATCGAAGACATAGTTACTGGAATATAAGAATCCAATGGAGCCGATTGAGAATAAAGCAATCAGGAAATAAGAGCGCTGACGCTCGCTCAATGCCAAGTAAATCAAATAACCTACCACAACGACACAAAGCCCCCACTGCACCCAGACCAGACTGAAATGGATCCAATATTCGGATATCAGATAAGCGATAAGCAAGACAATCAAACTTCCTCCGATAATATTCCGGGCAGGTTCCCACCGCTTGCGGTATACCCACACCATACCACCGGCAAATAATAAGATCAGCAGCAACACAATAAACTCTCCCAACGGAGTCGGTGTATCGGCTATGAATACTTCATCGAAGCGGATGCCTACCACAAAATAGATGACCGCACATACCCCCGAAAAAAGTACCACACCCGGCATTCCCTCCCGGTAAAGCACCAAGAAGAAAGCAAGATAGACCAAGGCAGAACCTGTCTCCCGCTGACCGATAATCAACAACATCGGAAGGAGGATAATAAAACCCAGTACCAGAGCACATTTCTCTTTCTTTATGCTGAATGAATAGGAGTTTATATATTTGGCCAATGCCAATGCGGTAGCAAACTTGGCAAACTCGGCTGGCTGCAGGCTGACAGGCCCCATTACCAACCAAGAACGGGAACCTTTGGTATCCGGCGCGATAAAAATAGTAACGATAAGCAAAATTATCATTCCTATATATATAATGTACGCGAACATATCATACATCCGGTCTTCCAACATCAACAACACGAAACCGAGACCGAAGGAACAGATAATCCAGACAAATTGCTTGCCGGCACGGGTAGAGAAGTCGAGGAAGTCACGATCACCATAGTCATAGCTGGCTCCACAGACACTGAACCACCCGCCGACAATCAGAAGCAAGTAAATGCAAATCGTTACCCAATCCAGTGATTTCCACAAACTATCGTTCCTCGTTACCATACAATATCACTCTGTTACTAAATTCTTCTGCTCTCAATTCATTCTCGGGAGATAGTTTGCCTTTCAAGTACTGCTCCATAAGCAATGCCCCGAAAGGTACTCCGTATGTAGCTCCCCAACCTCCATTCTCCACATACACAGCAATGGCTATCTTCGGCTTGTTCATCGGCGCAAAGCCCATAAATACAGAATGGTCATGTCCGCGGTTCTGTGCCGTACCTGTCTTTCCACAAGCTTCCAAGTCCGGAACCATTACCGACAACATACGGCAAGTTCCGCCTGTGGCAGCTCCGCGCATCCCTTCCACCACCGATTCATAATGCCGTTTCTCAATTGTAGTATAACGTGGCGTACGATAAATACTATCCAACTGATTATCTTGAATCTCCTTCACAATATGCGGTGTGATAAAATATCCGCGATTGGCAATCGTTGCACCTAGATTGGCTATCTGGAGAGGAGTAGCCAGAATTTCTCCCTGCCCGATCGAAATACTGATTACCGTCAGTCCATTCCAATGGCCGCGATAAGCCTTATCATAGAACTGTGCATTCGGAATCAAACCACGTTTCTCTCCGGGCAAATCAACACCTAACTTATAACCGAAGCCTTGGGAAACCATGTGATCTTTCCAGACTGTAATTGCGTTTTGCGGTGAACCGTATTTACGGTCGCCGAACATACGGAACAGTCCCCAACAAAAATAAGAGTTGCACGATGTAGCAATAGCAGGAATAAGTGGTATCGGTGCTCCGTGGGCATGACATCCCACCGTCAGCCTGCCGTAATGGAAACCGCGCGAACAAGGGAAAGAAGGAGCCTGCTCAGTCACAATGCCTTCCTGCAAAAAAGTTAATCCCTGTGCCGTCTTAAAAGTAGAACCCGGAGGATATACTCCCATCAATGCACGATTCAGAAGCGGTTTCATCTTATCACGCTGCAACATCAGATGGTTCTTTCCACGCTGACGGCCAATCATCAAATGCGGGTCGTAATTCGGTGAAGATACCAGACAAAGAATCTCTCCTGTCTCCGGCTCAATAGCAACAATACTTCCGATCTTATTTTTCAGTAACCGTTCACCCAACATCTGCAAGTCAATATCCAAACTGAGTGTCAAGTTCTTTCCGGGTACGGAAGGACGGTCATATTCTCCGTCCATATAATGCCCCTGAATACGTCCGTGAGCATCACGAAGCAGAATTTCAATGCCTTTCTCTCCACGCAGATACTTCTCATACGATTTCTCTACACCCAACTTGCCGACATAATCGCCACGAATGTAGTAGCCTTCTTCATCGGCTTCCATTTCTTTTGCCGAGACTTCTCCAATATCACCCAAGGCATGCGCGGCAGCATCATAAGAGTATTGGCGAATCGTACGCCGCTGGATATAGAAGCCACGGAATTTAAACAACTTCTCCTGAAAGACGCCACATTCTTCCGCCGAAAGTTGCGACATAAACAATTGATTAGTGTATCTGGAATATCCCGGATTCCGGCGACGGTCTTTCATGTCGCTCATGATTTTCAGGAATTGAGCACGAGTAATATTCAACGACTGGCACAGGTCGAGTGTATCCAAGTTCTCTACTTCTTTCGGGACAATCGTTATATCATAAGCAGGCTGGTTAAAAACCAGCAACTTACCTGTACGGTCATAGATAGCTCCGCGTGAAGGATATTGAATTTTATTCAGGAACGCATTGCTATCGGCGTTCTTCTTATAATCATCGGTAGTAATCTGCAATACAAAAAGACGGATCAGATAAATCAGCACAATAGACAGTGCAATTCCCCCGATAACAAATTTCCGTTTCTCCAGTCTATAATCTTTTGCCATCGCTATCTCCTTATGCCTTCCACAGCTACAATACAAGTTACAGTCAGAACGGTACACAATGCCACCCGCAGCAGCAACAGCCAAATGCCGGAAAACGAGAAGAACTCAATAGAGAGTAAAGCCAGACTATGTATAAAAACACTTGCAGTAGTATATTTCAGAAAAGGAGTGATTCCCATACTCTTGAAAGAAGGTACGAGATTGTCCTGATTATCGCGGGGAGTGAACAAACGCAATAAAGAAGGACGAAGAAAAGCAAGCAACACGGTTGCTGCTGCATTCATTCCCGGAGTATCGGAAAACACGTCAATGGTAAGCCCGAAAAAGAAGGCCCACAACATCAGTTCATTCCGGGAAGTGCCGGAATTGAACTTCAAAATAAAATAAATATAGAGAAAAGGCGTAGCATATCCGGCTATATGCACATTATTCAGAATTAGCACCTGAAGAAGCACCAACCCGATAAACCAACCGATTCTATGTATATAGGTAATAATCATTGTTTCGTTGTCTTGTTTTCGAGTTCTTTCTGCTCCTGCTGACCGTTCCGCGCTATCACCCGCACATCACTAAGCTTGCCGAAATCGGTAGCCAGCTTGATCTTCAGCAGATAGGATAATCCATCATGAGAGTCGGACATATCATCCACCGTCCCCACCATAATTCCTTCGGGAAATACAGTCGAGAAACCGCTTGTCACTACGGTATCTCCCAGATTAAACTCGGCATGACGAGGCAAATCTTTCAGATAAGCGTATCGCGAATCTCCGTGTTCCCACTTCAGATAACCAAAATAATCGCTTCCTACAATCTTGCAACTGATGTTTGATTTGCTATTCAGTACAGAAATCACCACCGAATAGGAAGGAGATGTTTCGTAAACAATTCCCACAATCCCGTTTCCATCTACCACGCCCATTTCGGAATGAATGCCGGAAGAAGAACCTTTATCAAGCGTTATATAATTATCGGCCAGGTTCAGGCTATTCTTAATCACACGTGCCTTAAACAGTTGATAATCTTTCTGAGGCATCTTCCGGATACTGTTCACCGCGATAGAATCGAGTTGACGTTCTTTCAACGCTTTTTCCAAATTATTGATCTGCTCTTCCAATAACATATTCCGGTCCAGCAGGTCTTCATTGACCGATTTCAGGTGGAAATAGGAAGATATACCTCCCGAAACTTCATAAACCGCCCCCACAACTGTATTGGCAGAAGTGAAATAAGCACTCTGCTGGTAATTGTTGAACCGAAATAACAAAACAAAACTGGCTACCTCCAATATGACAAAGAGGAACCAGTAATTGTATTTCAAAAGGAAGTTTATTAAATTCCGCATGAATCAGAGTCCGTGATTTTATCTCATTAGGAAAGAGAAACGATCTACATTCTTTAATGCTACCCCTGTCCCCTTGGCAACAGCGTGTAAAGGATCTTCCGCAATATGGAACGGGATATTTATCTTATCAGTCAGTCGCTTATCCAAACCACGGAGTAACGCACCACCACCGGCCAGATAGATACCATTATGAACGATATCCGCATAAAGTTCGGGAGGAGTATTCTCCAATGCACTCAAGATAGCCGTTTCAATCTTGGAAATCGATTTCTCCAGACAGTGAGCCACTTCCTGATAACATACCGGCACTTCCATAGGAAGGGCAGTAATACGGTTCGGACCGTGAACGATATAATCTTCCGGAGCGTCTTCACCCAGTTCGGTCAAAGCCGCACCTACATTAATTTTGATACGTTCCGCCATACGCTCGCTGACCTTCACATTATGCTGACGGCTCATATATTCTTGAATATCCGCAGTCAAGTCATCACCGGCAATACGGATAGAGTTGTTGGAAACGATACCTCCCAAAGAGATAACGGCAATCTCCGTAGAGCCACCACCTATATCAACAATCATGTTTCCTTCCGGAGCTTCCACGTCAATACCGATACCGATAGCTGCAGCCATCGGTTCGAAAATCAGATAGACATCACGTCCGCCAGCATGCTCGGCAGAGTCGCGAACAGCACGGAGTTCAACTTCCGTACTTCCCGACGGTACGCCGATCACCATACGGAGAGAGGGTGAGAAAAGATGATTGCGGGTGTTTACCTGCTTAATCAGACCACGCATCATCTGCTCGCAAGCATAGAAGTCAGCGATTACCCCGTCTCTCAACGGACGAATTGTACGTATATTTTCGTGGGTCTTTTCATGCATCAACTTCGCCTTTTCTCCTACGGCGATCATCTTATCCGTACGGCGGTCCAAGGCTACAACCGAAGGCTCATCCACCACGATTTTCCCGTTCGTGATGATAATGGTATTGGCTGTACCCAAGTCCATTGCTATTTCTTGTGTAAAAGAGAATAATCCCATTCTTGATTCTTGTTTTTAATGTTTAAAATGACGGATACCGGTAGTCACCATTGCCATGCCATGTTCATTGCAGTAAGCAAAAGACAAATCATCTTTCACTGAACCACCCGGCTGAATTACAGCTGTAATTCCTTCTTTATCGGCAATTTCCACACAGTCAGGGAACGGGAAGAAAGCATCCGAAGCCATTACTGCACCATTCAGGTCGAAACCGAATGATTTAGCTTTTTCAATCGCTTGCTTCAATGCATCCACACGTGAAGTCTGTCCCACACCGCTTGCCAACAGTTGTTTACCCTTCGCCAGTACAATAGCGTTTGATTTACTATTCTTGACAATCTTGTTAGCAAACAGCATATCCTCTACTTCTTCCGGAGTAGGAATCTTGTCGGTCACTGTTTTCAAGTCGGCTACCGTTTCAATATTAGTATCTTTATCCTGCACCAATACGCCGTTCAACAAAGCACGGAACTGCTTCTTCGGCAGTTTGGCCTCCTTACGTACAAGAATGATGCGGTTCTTTTTCTGTCCCAGGATTTCGAGTGCATCCACATCATAATCCGGTGCGATAATCACTTCGAAGAAAATCTTGTTAATTTCTTCTGCTGCTGCCTTGTCAATGACACCGTTAGTAATCAGTACACCACCGAAAGCAGATACAGGATCACCTGCCAATGCATCTTTCCAAGCCTCCAACACAGTAGGACGGGAAGCCAGGCCGCAAGCGTTATTATGTTTCAGGATAGCGAAAGTAAGATCCTCGAACTCGTCGATCAAGTCAACGGCAGCGTTGATATCAAGAAGATTGTTATAAGAAATTTCTTTTCCGTGAATCTGATCGAACATTGCCTCCAGGTGTCCGTAGAAATAACCTTTCTGATGTGGATTTTCACCGTAACGAAGTTGTTTCTGGCTGTTCACCGAACAACGGAAGGCAGAACCTTCGCCGGCATCGAAATAATTGAAGATAGCTGAATCGTAGTGAGAAG
>OBWC01001286.1_pt1 | contig 12865 bp, 10 predicted proteins | sample 1501341 | NCBI WGS metagenome assembly OBWC01 (sample SAMEA2580033, study PRJEB22360) | human gut metagenome | biome: human gut; feature: human-associated habitat; material: faeces | place: Denmark | collected 2008/2010 | reverse complement strand
GCGAAACCAGACCTTGTGAAATTTCGGTTCCGTAAATCTGCTTTAACGTATCTTCAATGTCACGTTGTGACATACCTTTCGCGTACATCTGCATGATTTTCTGTTCGATTTCGTCGGTTCTTGTCTGTCGCTTTTCGATGACTTTAGGCTCAAAATCGCCGTTTCTGTCGCGTGGAACAGCGATTTCACACTCGCCATAATCGCTGATTATCGTCTTTTTCCCGTAACCATTCCGACTGTTTCCGGAGTTGTTCCCGGCTACGGAGTTCTTCTCGTAGCCAAGATGTTCGTCCATTTCTGCCTCGAGCATCTGCTCTATAGTCCCGGCAAACAACTTTTTCAGTTTCGCCTGAATGTCTCCGGTGGTCTGACAGTCTGCCATCAGCAGCTTCACCAGTTCCATCTCTCGCTCGTCTAATCCGTGTGTTTTTTTCATGTGCAATACCTCACTTTCTGTGGGTATTATTGGCATTTACACGGTTCGGCATTCAGCCTCTGATGATAATGAGGAGCTTTTTCAGAAAGTTTTAGTCTATCTCTCAATTCTTTTTTTTGCCTTTTGTCCAATATCTATTGTAGCACTACAATTGACTTCACGCCAGATTACCTTTGCCTCTTGACAACGGCATAGTTTTAATGCTATAATAAATAATAGGACTTTAATGAATGCAAGGAATCGTCTTGAAAAAATCGAAAATGACTATGAGCTTTGTAATCCTTTTGTTCAATGTAATTACCGGAAAAATTATCATAGATAATTCATTTTGAAGCGCAGTTATAACAGATATGATGTTGTATGAACATGAAAACATCGACTTTGACATTGATGTCCTTTTCGATGGCAGGGAATTTAACGGCACATATTCAGATACAGTGGTTTTAAAAATAGCCGATTCTCATACATTCAGCACAAAATCCGAACCTGACTCTATCTATCATTCAATAATATTGAAATAGATTATAACTCTCTTCCAGTAAAAAAGGTCAGCAATAAGGCGGCAGTATTTCATGACGCGCCTGCTTCAATTAAAATGTAATTACAAATATGGCGGCTGAGTCTACTATCGTCAAATCAATTGGGATATTTTTTAATTACTATAGGTCGGAAATAGAATTCCGGGTGAGATTTCACATATTGGTTTTAGAGGTGATTATTTATGGCAGTACTGCTTTGCCGCTGCTGCGGAGCGCGGCTTGACATAAAACAAGGAGCATCAATAGTCAAGTGTGGCTACTGCGGCGTTCAGCAGACCGTTCCGATTCTTGGTTTTGATGAGGAAGCTCTGCTCTGGGATCGCGCTGAGGAACTCCGCAGAAGCGGAGAATACGACCGCGCTATGTCATTATACGAGCAGATAGCCGCATTATGCCCTGATGAGCCTGATGTTTACTGGTCTAAGGTTTTATGCAGATATGGTGTTGAATACGTCGAGGAAGCAGAATCTCACCGCCGTATTCCAACCATCAACCGAATACAGTACACCTCGGTAATAGACGACGAGGACTACCGAAAGGCGGTTCGGCTTGCACTGAACGGAGACCAGAGGCGCATTTATATTCTGGAAGCTCAGTCGCTTGACAGCCTTCGCGGAAAAATACTTTCCGTTTCGCTTCACGAGCAGCCTTATGACATCTTTATCTGCTATAAGGAAAGCGACCGGAACGGCAGGCGCACGGAGGATTCCGCGCTCGCCGCCGGCCTTTACAGGGCGCTTTGCGCCGAGGGATGGAGGGTGTTCTTTTCACGCATTACGCTTGAGGACAAGGCGGGCACAGAATTTGAACCGTACATATTTGCAGCGCTGAATTCCGCTAAAATCATGCTGGTTGTCGGAACTTCCCCGGAAAACATCAACGCTGTGTGGGTCAAAAACGAATGGAGCAGATATCTTGCACGAATGACCGAAAAAGGCGAGGGTACGCTTGTTCCGCTGTATAAGGGTATGCTGAAAGAACACCTACCCGCCGAGTTCAACCACTTTTATGCAATAGATATGTCCGAGCCGGGCTTTGAAGATGAGCTTATACGCGGAATACGAAAGGTTATTACTAAGACTCACACTCCAAAGCTGGAAACTAGGTCTCATGAACCCACGGATACATCGGGAATGCTCCGCAGAGCAGAATTGTATCTTGAGGACTGTGATTTCAAAAGGGCGGACGAAATTTGCGAAAAGATACTCGACCGCGAGCCGGAAAACGCCCGTGCGTACCTCATCGAGCTTCTTGCGGAATATCACATTACTGCGCCGGATAAGCTGCACGAATATGTCGGCGAGGATTTTTCAACTTCTGTAAACTACGCCAGAGTAATGCGCTTCGGCGACGAACCCCTGAAATCGTGGCTGGAAAATGAATATGCTCTTGCCAGGGCAGAATGTGCGCGGATTTCCGAGGAAAATATCAAAGTAAGAAACGAACAAGAATACGAACGTGCAAAGCAGCTTATTGAAACTGCTGAAAGCAAATCGGAACTGCTTGAGGCAAGGTCGCTTCTGACAGGGAAGGACGGCTACAAGGATTGCGCCGAGATTTACAAGCGCTGCAATTCCCTGATACAGTCGTTTGAGCAGCGGGAAGAATTCGAAAAATCAAATAATCGTTCAGGCGCCGAGAAATCCGCTTTCGACAAGCGCAGAAAAAAGCAGGTTAGGGGTAGAATTCTGGCAATTACATTAGCTGCGATTCTCGTTGTGTCTTTCAATGTGATTCGTGCAGCCAAATATGCCTCCAGGGCAAACAGTATTCAGCTTGCGAACGAATCGGCTCAGGGCTTTGTGCCGTATCAGGCAATGTCTGATGATTCTTATATTGCGAAACGCTATGACGCTGCTGTTGAAATGTATGACAGAGGCGATTACAGCGGAGCTGCGGATATATTCGACAAACTTTGGGATTACAAGGACAGCCGCAGATATGCGCTTCTGTCAAAATACAACTGCGCAGAGAAGCTGGCAGACAGTGGGAAATACTCCTTAGCAGCTGAGAAGTATTTGGAACTTGGTAACTTTTCCGACAGCCCGGAGCGTGCAAAGGCTTGCCGCTATATGGAGGCTAAGGAACTTTGCCAAAAGGGAAAATACGAAAACGCCATGAAAATATTCGGAGAACTGGAAAGCTACATGGATTCTGACGAGTTGTATGCTCAGGCAAAGTATAACTATGCGGTCCAGCTTCGTGACGCCGGGAATTACAATGAAGCAATAACAGCGTTTACTGAGCTTGGCGACTACTCCGACGCTGAAGCTCAGATAATCGAAACAATAAACCTCAGACGCGCCGACAGCAGTAAAGCAAGCGACTAAGAGGAAACTTCGAAAAGAATCGGGTGAATTATTATGGCAGCTTTTATTTGCAGATACTGCGGTGCTCCCTTGGAAACTGCCGAAATCTCTGTGTGCGAATGCAGAAGCTGCGGCAGGCTACAGAGCATTCCGCTCATCGACAGCGCGGAAAAGCGTGAGCTTCTGCTGAGAGCCGAACAGCTCCGCCGGGAACAGAGATACGACAAAGCAATTCAGCTCTACGAAAAAATGATCGCTATGTCGCCTGTGGACGCCGACCTCTACTGGGCTTTGGCGCTATGCAGGTATGGCGTGCTTTTTTTCGCGGACGGTGGCTTAACGCTTCAGAGGACGCAGGCTCATTCCTTTATTTCGGACAGCGACTATCAGCAGGCGCTGAAATTTGCCGATGAAAAACAGCGCAGGCTCATGGAAGACATCGCTGCGCTCATTGATGAAAAGCAGCGCAGAATATCGGAACTTTCTGTCGGAATAAGCTATGATGTACTGCTATGCTCCAGCACGGATGAAGAATCTGTCGGATATTCCATGACGCTATACAATAGAATGCGCTCCGAAGGAATCAATGTATTCTATCCCGATGTTACCCTTAAAACAACAGCCAAAAGCGAGTGGGAACCGTATTTGTTTTCAGCGGTAAACTCGGCAAAGGCGCTTATATTGACCGTGACCGATCCTGACATTTTGAATGATATTATGGTGATGAACCTCTGCGGTCGGTTTATGTCTGTGGATATGAGCGGCAGAGCGGTTATACCGGTGCTTTTTGGCGTGACGCCCGGAGAACTTCCGCCGGAGCTGTCAAAGTTTCAAGCACTGAATTCGGCAAATCTTGGCTTTGAGCAGGATCTTGTTTCAAGAGTTAAAGCGCTTTCCGGAGTTCATTTCAATGAACCGTCAGCGGAGGAAAATCCGCTTGTGCGCCGGGCATATATCATGCTTTCCGACAGCCAGTTCAGCGAGGCTGAAAGTATGTGCGCCCGTATCGAACCGCTTTTTCCTACTGAAGCTGCGCTTATTCGTCTTTTGTGTGAATATAGCGTTACAACTGAGGAAGCTCTTGGCACGCTCTCCGCTGATATAATGCAGTCGGAAAATTACCGTCTGGCAATGCAGTACGGAAATGAAGCGTTAAGGCTGAAGCTGAAAAAATACGCGCTTTCTGCGCAGGAGAATTTACATGCGGCTGACACGCAAAATAATGAGCGAAAATCCACATTTCCGAAGCTGGAAAGCGCAGACGGCGTTTATTCTGCAAAAATAAAGCCTGTAAAAAAGCGTTCAAGGTTATTTTTGCTGGCTGCAAGCCTGGTTATCGTAAGTTTAACAACGACCGCCGTAATTGTGATATCGCACTATGCCAATAATTCTGCAACAGGACTGCTTGAATCAGAGCCTGTGGTTTCTGGAAAAGAAGCTGAATTTGAGCGCGCCAAAGCTTTGTTTGACGAGGGAAATTACGTTGAAGCTGAAGCGGCGTTTATTTCTCTTGATAATTATGACGAAAGCGAAAAATGGGTGTATAAATGCCGTTATATGCAGGCAGAAAAACTGCTTGAGAATAACGACGCAGAAAATGCCAGAAATATATTTCTGCGGCTTGGAGATTACAAGGATTCAGCCGAAAAGGTTAAATTGTGCGATTACAAGACGGCAGAGCTAGTGGAAGAAAATGGTGAATACGAAGCCGCTGCGGAAGCGTTCGATTCGCTCGGATCGTTTTTTGATTCAAAAACGCGGAAGAAAGAGTGTATGTATAAGCAGGCGGCTGGACTGCTTGACCGCAGGGAGCTCGACTCTGCCGAAGCCATTTTCAAAGAGATAAAATCCTACTCCGACAGCGCCGAACAACTGAAAAAAATTGACTATCAACGCGCTGAAGCATTATTTGATAATGGAGAATATTCTTCCGCATATGAAAAGTTCAGCGAGCTTGACAGCTGGTCGGACAGCTATGCCCGGGCGAAGGATTCCCTATATCAGTATGCAAAAAAGTTATTTGAGGACGGGGATTATTACAATGCGGTCAGTCCGCTGAGCAAGCTGGGAGATTACCTCGACAGCCGCGATATGTTGAATGCCTCATGGCTTGCCCGGGCGCTTGAGAAAATTGAAGGTCACGACAAGCGCAAGGCATATGATACCCTGACATTTAGAGTAGATGAGGGATATGCTCCTGCTCAGCCGTATATCACCTCTTTGCGCAACGAAGTGTTGATGAGTTCGGACTGGGGTCGTGACATATACCTCGGAAAATATTTTAACGCCGACCCGGATGTTGCGTCGCATATTGAGTGGTTGGTCATAAAAAGAGAAGAAGGTATGGCGCTTGTTGTTTCGGAAAGCGCACTGGAGTACCTTCCGTTTGATACAGGCGGCAATTCCGCGTGGACAAACAGCTCGCTGCGTTCATGGCTGAACGGCGAATTCTATCAGTCTGCCTTTACTGATGAAGAAAAGGCGCTTATTGTCAGTGCAGGAAACGGCGGTTCAGAAGACAAGGTATTTTTGCTTAGCTGCGATGAGGCTGCGACGATGTTCACAAGAGCCGTTTCGCCCAACAAATCCACCGCAACTATTTACACGCAGCTAAAAATTCCAAAAGGGAATGAACTTTACTGCTGGCAGAAGGATGGATTCTTTTCTGAATCCGGAACAGACAGCATACCCTGTTCAGATCCTGGATTGATTTTTCCGGCTATGTGGATAAAGATTGAACGATAAAGCGGTTGACAGGTTTCAAAGCCTTACGCACGAAATGACAAAGGGGCTATCAGCCAATCAATGCAGCGTATTATTGGCTGAACTAGCCGCGCAATATGTGTACAATCTTTGTGCGGTATTGCCTTAGCATTTCACAACAATATGCTTAATATACGATTCTAATTTTAGTGTAGACAGGTTGTAAAACATATGGTCACCTCTAAAAACCTTGTTTGAGTGAAAATGTGTATAGCACATCGACTGCTTCTTCAAACCTCCTCGTAAGGCATACAGCCTTACTTCGTCGGCTTTCATCGCATTCGGCGCACTCTACCCATTTCCCCTTTTCAAACCGGTTTTTAGAGGTTCCCATATAATATGAGGTGGTGGTTAGGTGAAAAGAAACTGGGAATTATACTAACACTATGTTTGGTTATGTTGTCTATTGTTTCCTCACTTTATTTTTTCCCGAGAGTATTTGGAGATGCCGAAACCAAAGCTATGTATAAGATAGAAAGCATTTTGAAATCTTATGTAAATACTAAATCGTATAATCTTGTTGACTTAATGAATCATACATTTCATGCAGGCACTTATGAATACCAAAATGACAAACTTCAGTTTTCTTTTGGAATTAAGACTGATTAGGATATTACAGATGTGCTTGGCGCAGTTACGCCTATGTTGAATAAAATCAATACTTATACCAAAAGCAATTCTGACATAAGTGGAAAAGACATTGATATATCCATTCGTATTGAGCATTGGGGTGATTGGATTGTGATTTTAGAGCCATGTTTAAACCGTGTAGCCATAGGATTGAGTAATCAGATATCTATAACCAGAGTGTTAAGTTACTGCAAAGAGTATGAAATAATAGATATTGGGAGCAAAAGGGATATTACAAATGATTTTTTCAATGGTTTTAACGCTTTGAAAGAATTGAACATAAGCGATATCCAAATGCCTAAAATGGAACAATGTCTTAATGAAGCCGTTTCGGAGTTGCTTGAAAAAGGAGTAGCAATAACGACAAGGGTTCAGCAATCATATGGCTGACCCCCATACACACTATTTACAGATGCTTGAATATCAAAAAACAGAGAAATAACGATTGGCTTTCAGAAAAGTTTGTTCTAATTTTTGAAGATGTAAACAAACAACTAGGCGACAGTTTTTCGTATGAAAACTCTCTCTTTTCAAGCGGTAATTTAAAGAAACTTGGGCTACGACAGCGAATTTATTGAATGCTCTATAGAATTCTGCAATTGGTTCAGAAAGGCAATGACAGACGATATATACAGCGCTTATCGGTTGAGCAACGAATATATTCTGAGGGTAAAAAGTTCAGAGATGTTTTTGCACTGCTGGTATACCAAGGACTCAAGTTTTTTAACTGCATCAACTAACGTGCCAAACAATTTTTCGTTATTTGAAACCCTTAATGAAATAAGAAAACTGACTGTTGTCACGAAAGATTTTACGGAATAAGAAAAGGAATATGCGAAATCATTTCAAGATAATTGTTCGTTTGAACTTGCGTTTTCCGATGAAATTCTGTGGTGACGATTGTCAACTGTTGTGTAACCAAACTAAATGTTTCTGCAAAGTGGACAGCCGGCGAAGCTCATATCAGTTAGCATAAAGATTGATGGAAAGGATAACAATATGAAAAAACACCCGTTGCTTTTTAATTCCATTTTTACGATGGCAATTCAGATAATCATATATCTGATTAAAATATTTGAAGTGCAAATAATTGAACCTATGCTTCAAGCGATGGGAGTCAGAAGTGAAGGGATATTGCCGCCTACGGCAGTAGTAAGGCTCATTGTTTTCAGTGCAGTCTTGATAGCGGCGGCAATTGCGGCAGGTATTATTCGTTCAAAGGTTTATTTCTGGATACCATCATTCCTTTTGATATTTATTTGCTTTGCGATTTTTTATCCTGATAATCTTCCAAGATTTAAGGAAGACAACATAATCAATTTGCCATGGATTGCAGAATATTTAGGTTATGGTACTACAATATATTCTGCTATCTGTCACTGTATTTACGTTCCTTTTTCAGCTTCTGCCTTATACTATTACCCGTATATTAATATTTCGGAAAGAGCGCAAACAAAGCGAACGCACACATTGAATATAATATCATATCTGCATTTTATGCCTTTGATCACATATCCCAAATGAGGTGTAATGTATGGCATTTAAGAATTGGAACTGGCGCAAGATCCGAAAAAATCTCATCAAAAAAGGGCGAACTGAACGCGCCGTGGATAAGGCGATAGAGGATATCCGGTTATCCAGCGACCTTGAATACTGTCAATATCAGATAAGAACTGCGGCAGAATACAGAGCATTGAATAATCCAAAGAGAAACGAAATCATATTGGAACGTTGGAACAGCGGAGAAATAAGATGGAGATACCTGGGTAATTCGTATGAACTGAATGTGGAATTTGACAGATTTCATGAGGCTCAGACTCGTGATATGTTCTGTCTGGAAGTCCAGGAAGAAAAAATATATATGTTTTATGACGGCATGGGGAATCAGTTATTTACTTACAAATACGGCGATGAGGCAGTGTTTCCTGATGAATTGGGCGATACTGGCGTAAAATATATGTTGGATCGTTCAGAAGATGGCGTCTATTGGTGGATATATCGTGGTAAAAAGTATTCCATGGATCTTTCAGAATCCAGATATGCCTCGATCTGCGGTGCAGATGGTCAATATGTTGTCACTGCCCCTGTCTATAGCCGTGATTATACATTTTTTAGCCCGACTGGAATTCTTGAATGTGAGATTCGAGATAAAAATCGGCTGTATCTACATTCGATGATCATTCCATTTGAGAATGAAATCAGAATCCTGAAATATATGCCGATCCACAAGCTGTTTATTGTTGGTTCTGGCAGTGACTTCATTAAAGACCTTGTATTATACGACACATCTGGGGAATATAACTCGACAATAAAAGTTCCGTCAAATGTGTTTGCTGTGTATAGTATTGAAAATGCAGTCGGTTCAGAAATAATCAGAATTGGATATTATACAGAAAATCCAAGGGCGATTCCTGATTACTCTAAGAACACTCTGGACTATGCCTGCGAAAATCAATCCACATTATCCCTGGAATGGTTTGAACTTAACATATATGATGGCAGACCTGTATTGAGCCTTAACCCATATGCAAATGACGAGTATTATTATGGGTATTATCGTAGTTGAGCAGACGGCTGTTAATCATCAAGCACTGCTGAATTAAACCGCCGCAGCAATTTCACTTCAATTCGCTTCGGCGGTTTTTCAATTGTTTACATCGTGGAGGAAACTAAAATGAAGAAATTACTGAATGCAGTAACAATAATCTTCTGTATTTTTCTGACTGCTTGCACACACTCAGATAATACTGCTGCGAATCCAGCAGTTACAGAAATGTCTGAAACGCATGGCAATAGTGCTGAAGTAATAAGCAGCCAAGCCGTTCAAACAACTGAATCGGATTTACAGCATTCCAAAGTCAATGCCGAATGTGGAGAGGTAAAGCGGCTTCTTTCGGATTTTGCTGTGGAGTCAAGACGAGTCGGCGAGGCTGGACGAGATAATGCAACAAAATTCATATCCGATAAGCTGAAATCTGACGGGTGGTACGTTACGCAGCAGGAATTCCCAGTGTTCAGGTATAAGGACGTGTTTTCTGAACCGTATAATATTGGCGAAAATGGTGAGCCTGTCGGAACAGGGATAAATATTATTGCAGAACTGCCCGATTTCGACAGCAGCAAGCCTACACTTATCCTTTCGGCGCACTATGATACCACAAAAGAAAATATCGGGATAATAGATAATGGAAGTGGAACGGCATTTCTGCTTTCGGCAGGGAAATGGATTTCAAAATTCAACGGCGAATATAATTTGCGTTTGATATTCTTTGATGTTGAAGAGTCCAGAATGTACGGCTCAAAATATTATCTGGAAAACTTATCTCTGGAAGAACACAGCGGAATAATTGCTGATATCAACTTTGATATGCTTGGTGGAAATCACCTGAGTATCGGAACGGTAAACGGATTTGAAAGCGCGCTGTCGATATATCTGGAACAGCTTACCGGATATGAATATGAGCTGTCCGACAAAGGTTCAAGCTCTGACAGCGATCCTTTTATGTATTGGCAGATACCCGCTTTGACATTTATTGATTCAGACCTGCCAGCTGACCCCTGCGAGGACGTTTCATATCTTGATTATGTTTCAGATGAATCGTTTGATTCCCTTGCTTTACAGCTTGCTGATATTATCAACGGATTTGACATTGCTGAGTTTGCTGCTGCAAAAAGCAGTCAGATTGTAACGGAATACAATGAAAAAGATCCGGGAGAAAGATATCGTAAAATGGCAAGTCTGTCGGTCAAAGCATTCAGACTTACAAAGTCGTATACTGTCGTTTATGAAAATGGGATTTCATCTTGTTACTGCTGTGATTATATATCAGAAGATGGACGTAGCTTTTCAATACAGTCGTTATCCGAAGTAGGAAACGAGGATTTTGCACCTCTGAATGGAATTCCATACTTTGAGGATTGCATTGATGAAGCCTCTGATGAGGAATTACTTGTTGATAAATATATTCAGTATAAAATCGTTGGCGAGCTTTCAGACAATGAACTAATGGATGTGTGGTCGCAGATGAGGCTATAGGTTACAGAATGCTGCATTTGTGGAATATGCGCAATTGGGTAAATAAAATATTAGAAGCAATGCCAATAGACAAACTTCCAAGAACATGTTATAATATTCCTAAACCGAATATGACAATCATTCGTACCTGACATCAATGACTAATTCACGCAGGCGTTCCGCAGACGCTTGTAAGAGATCCAATGATGCAGTTCTCACAGCCTCAACGGCAGCCATGTGCGGGCTGCGCGCTGTATTCGGAAATCTTACGAAAGGATAAACTGCGGATGAAAAATCAGTTCGGGGATAAGTTTCCTGATGATGTAGTCAATGCGCTTGCTAGAATGCTGCTTCCGGAAATCCAGAAAGCCTACGAGAGCGCAGAGGGTCAGGCGGAGTTTGAGAAGTGGAAAGCGGAACAAGCTGATTCTCAAACCGACAAGCACAACCCAAAATAATTGAACAAAGTTTTACCCCGGCAGCTATTCTTTCGAATAGACTGTCGGGGTTAATAGTTTTCGGGAAAAATTCGATTTAATATAGACCCGTTTTACAAGAAAAACCGGGTTGATTTTTCTGGCTGTTCATGCTATACTTGTATTATTGGGATTGTTTTTCAGCAACATTATTTATCAATTAAGAAGTGTTTGTGGAACTAACAAAATACACACTGATGCATAAAAATATACCTACAATTGATATGTTTATAAATGATAAGTCAGGTTATATTGAAATTGTGGGAACTCTGGTTTCGGCTGAACATCTTCCAATTGGAATATCATGCAAAAACGATATTGTGAACGAAGAAGAATTGAACGAGTGGTGGTCTGAGCGCTGCATTCCTGCCAACCGCGAGGGTTTCAAGCAGCTTTTTTATTCTATGAACATGAATGTCAGAAGAAACATTCTTACACGCTGTATGGGGCTCAGCCTGTCCGACCAATATTGGATAAAGCCCGCTAATAGTGATATCAAATGGAGTGAAGTTAATTTCTTTGAAAACATATTTCCCGAGGATATGGGGAATCTATTGTTCGGGGAAATACACTCAGATCCTAGCCTGAATTTATTCTCTCCTGATAATACCACAGGTGGCTGCCTGAAAAAGCGTTGGAAAATCATTGATGGCAAACGCTGTCTGATCAAAGCGGGGACTCCGCCGTTTCATCAGCAAGCATTCAACGAAATAATCGCCGCCAAAATTATGAGCAGGCTTGGTATACGGCACGTTCCATATTCACTGATCTGGCGGAAAAACGAGCCGTATAGTGTCTGCGAGGATTTTATAACACCTGAAACCGAGCTTGTAAGCGCAAATCAGGTTATAAAATCTGAGACTTAGCCTAATAATTTAAATCTATATATGCACTATGTCAATTTGTGTGAGGAACACGGCATTAAAAACATAAGGCATTCTCTTGATGAAATGCTTGTGATCGATTATATAGTTGCAAATGAAGACAGGCATTTCAATAATTTCGGTGTGATTCGAAATGCTGAAACGCTTGAATGGCTCAGCGCAGCGCCTATATTTGACAGTGGAACATCTCTTGGTTATAACAGACTTGAAAGAAGTATAGCTGATATCAAAGTATGCAAGCCTTTCAAAAAGACACATAACGAACAGCTTCAGCTTGTAACATCGTTTGACTGGATTGAGTTTTCAAAGATCAACGGAATCGTCGATGAAATTTCAGCATTACTATCAGAGAAGAAAACATTGTCATATATTGAAGAAGCAAGGCGGGATGCCATTTCTGAGCTTGTTTCAGACAGAATCAGGAGATTGGAACGTTTTGCTTTGGATCATACTAAGAGTAAGTAATGATATCACATAAGTCCGGCATTAAACAGAATAGCATAGTGAATCTTATTAAACAAAATATCCCGGCAGTCCAGAACGAGCTGTCGGGGTTAGTAATTATATTTGGTGATATCCGGCTGCGAGCGGCAAAATCACAGAAAAACGACCACTCCAAACGCACCGGGAACATAGAATAGTTCGTCTGCGCAGCGGGCAGCGTCACCACACCACGAAACTCCCGAATGGCTTTACAGAGCCGTTTGGGAGTGTTTCATTCTGTACGGATTTTGGTCTTGGTCTTTATTTGGTCTTTATTTGAGTCTGAATACCGAACCGTGTAAATGCCAATAATACCCACAGAAAGTGAGG
>OBWC01001285.1_pt1 | contig 12888 bp, 9 predicted proteins | sample 1501341 | NCBI WGS metagenome assembly OBWC01 (sample SAMEA2580033, study PRJEB22360) | human gut metagenome | biome: human gut; feature: human-associated habitat; material: faeces | place: Denmark | collected 2008/2010 | reverse complement strand
GGTCGGCGTGGGAGTGCGTCAGGAACAGCTTTTTCAGCTCCCAGCCATGGGATCTTACCTGCTCCAGAACTCCCGCGGCTATGTCCCGGGAGCCTGCGTCTATCATGCAGACCTCCCGCCCGGAATAACGGAAAATTCCTATATTTGTAGGGGTCGGGGCGTACCAAGTATCCTCGCCGACCCTGATAAGACTATACAATTTACGACCTCCAGCCATAACTATCCGTATTTTAAAGGCATTATAATACGCGCAGTGCTGCAAAAACAGCTTCCGGACTTATTATACCCCATATATTTGTAATAGTCAAGCAGTAAGCTAAAAAAAGAAACCGCCCCGGAACGAATACTCTCCGGGGCGGTATATATTGAGGAAGAAACCTGTGAAAACAGCTTATTCAGCGAACATAACGGTGGAGAGGTATCTCTCGCCGGTATCGGGGAGGAGGACAACGATGTTCTTGCCCTTGTTCTCGGGGCGCTTTGCAAGCTGGATAGCAGCCCACATAGCCGCGCCGGAGGAAATACCTACCAGAACGCCCTGGGTGCGTGCGATACGTCTGCCTGTTGCGAAAGCGTCCTCGTTCTCAACGGGAATGATCTCGTCGTAGATCTTGGTGTCGAGGGTCTCCGGAACGAAGCCTGCGCCGATGCCCTGGATCTTGTGCGGGCCGGACTTGCCCTCGGAAAGAACCGGGGAGCTCTTCGGCTCAACGGCAACGACCTTGACGCCGGGATTCTTGGACTTGAGGTATCTGCCCACGCCGCTGACGGTTCCGCCGGTGCCTACGCCTGCAACGAAGATGTCTACCTTACCGTCGGTGTCCTCCCAGATCTCGGGGCCTGTGGAAGCCTCGTGCGCGGAGGGATTAGCCGGGTTGGTGAACTGCGAGGGAATGAAGCCGCCGGGGATCTCCTTGGCAAGCTCGTTCGCCTTCTCGATGGCGCCCTTCATGCCCTTTGCGCCGTCGGTAAGCACCAGCTCCGCGCCGTACGCCTTCATCAGGTTGCGGCGCTCGACGCTCATGGTCTCGGGCATTACGATGATTATGCGGTAGTTCCTTGCTGCGGCTACTGCTGCAAGGCCGATACCGGTGTTGCCGCTGGTCGGCTCGATGATCACGCTGTCGGGCTTGAGCACGCCGCGCTTCTCAGCGTCGTTGATCATTGCGACCGCTACTCTGTCCTTTACGCTGCCTGCCGGATTGAAAAGCTCCAGCTTTGCGAAGATCTTTGCTCCGGTCTGCTCCTCAGCCTCGATCTTTGTTACTTCGAGAAGGGGGGTGCGTCCTACGAGGTCGGTTATTGTCTGATAAACTTTCATGGTTGTTCTCCTTTTCTGTTACAATATATTTCCGACAGGCATCTTTTCTAATCACTAGATTACCTATCAACTTGATAGGATTATAGCATATTTTTTAGGATATGTCAAGGGGTTTGAGAAATTTTTTGAAAATTTTTTTCTCCCCTCTCTCTTTAATGGAATAAATACCCGTTTATAAAGATGACAAGTCTGCAAATAATAACTCTGTGCAGTCAGAAGCTGAGGAAACGCTCTCGATCACCTCGCGCTTCATCAGCTTCCGGTCTGCATACCTGAAGATATACGATAAAGAAAGGGATACTGATATGAGAAAGCTTTTAAGTCTTGCAGCAGCCCTCGCGGCGGCGGGAGCGCTCAGCATCGGCGCTTCGGCTAACGGCGGAGTAGTCGGCGGCGTGGTACGCGCGGGCGAGGACGTCGTAAACGGCGTAGTGGACGCAGGCGAGGATATCGTAAACGGCGTGACCGGAACAGCAAACGGTGCGAACGGTGCGGCGGGGGGAACAGGGGGAGGAGGGACAAAACGCGCCGAAGCAGGAACAAACGGAGCCGCAGGCGGCACGAACGGCACCACCGGCGCAGGAACAACCAACGGCACGAACGGCACTAATGGTACAACAGGCACAGCGGGCGCGACCGGAACCAACGGCACCAACGCGGCGAACGGTGCAAACGGAACCACCACAGCTCCCGGAAACCCGAACACAGGCGTTCCGTTCAGCATGGCGGCGGTAGGCGCGGCTGCGCTGGGTCTTGCCGGAGTGGCTCTTTCCTGCCGGAGAGACGGCTGATTTTAAGTCAATTAAGTAATTCTAAATGCACTTTCGTGAATGCGAAGGTGCATTTTATTATTAAGGTAAAAATATTATTGCTTTTCACTAAATTTTTCTGTAATTTGTGTTTAAAATGACAGTTGCTTTTTTTTGAAGTTTATTGTAAAATATAAAAGAGGATTTAGTGTTTGCTATCCGCTCAAAAATATCTAGGAGGATTTTTCTTATGAAGTTAAGAAATGTTATCGCTGCTGCTTCTGCTGTCGTAGTTGCTGCAGCAAGCACAATCACATCATTCGCAGCATCTCCATTCAAGGGCAGCATCAACAGCGCAGGTATGTTCGCATGCCTTCTGTCTGATGATGTTAATGTTCCTATGTTCACATCCTATGATCAGATTTCCGACCTTTGCGGTTTCACTCTGAACATCAAGGCTGTTGATAAGAGAGCTATCGAGTCCGCAGTTGCTGAGGGCGCATGGATCTCCGGTGATATGGGCTTCAACTCCCAGTCCACTGGCTGGAAGCAGTACGGTTGGGGCATCGAAGGCTCTTCCGCAAACGACAAGCCCTATCAGTTCAAGGCTGGCGCTAAGAGAGGCGAGTACTCTGTAACTTACATGCAGGATACACCTATCTTCGCTTCCACTGATACATATGCTCAGATCTGGCTCCAGAACTATTCTGATGCTTATGAGTTCGAGATCGTTGACTTCACTCTTCTGAACTCCAAGGGCGAGGACATCACAAAGGCTGTTGCTGAGACTACAGCTCCCGCTGAGACCACTGCTGCTCCCGAGGAGACCAAGGCTCCCGAGGAGACAACCGCTCCTGCTGAGGAGACCGTTGAGGTTTCCATCGACACAGCTGAGGTTGAGACCTTCGAGGTAGAGACCGCTGAGGTTGAGACTGCTGAAGTTGATACCGCTGAGGTAGCTATCACTGAGGCTGCTACCGCTGAGGCTGCTACCGCTGAGGCTCCTGCTGACAACGCTGCTGACGCTAACAAGGGCAACCCTGAGACTGGCGTTGCTGGCGTAGCTGTTGCTGCTGGCGTAGTTGCTCTGGCTGGCGCTGCTGTTGTAGCTTCCCGCAAGAGAAAGTAATCAACAATAAGTGACAGATAGTACAAACACTAACCGCACCCCCGGACGTAAGTCCGGGGGTGTTTTTATTGTGTTTCGGAATTTATCCAGGTTTATTCCGAGATAGTTACACTGTCCGGAGATTCAGCGCGGCAGAGGCTGTGCGGTTCGGAGCAGGCGGGACTGTACGAGCCGAAGATGTCAGCAGTACTCCGCGGGAGCTTACTTCATAAAAAACAGCCCCTCGGAGAGGAGCTGTTCAGTACGCCGCACTGGTTCGGGATAATCCCAGCCGCAGCGGAACGATTCACTTAACGAGGAGCTTCTCGAGCGGCTTCCGCACGAGCTTGTTCCAAAACTTGACGACGAATCCGGTGAGCACCGCCGCAATTATCGTACTGATAGCAACCCCCAGCGCCGAAATAAACAGGCTGATTATGAACAGCTCGTACCGTTTGGCAAGCTCTTTTACCGGGATAAGGGGTTTTCTCTCTTCCATTTGTTTTCCTTTTTCAACTTTTCCACAAAAAAACCTGCGTTTCCGCAGGCGCATTATTTATTTTAGCTGTGGAAATCCAATTACTATTTAACATATCTATTATACCACTTCTGATATAAGCAATCAAGCCCCCGATTTACTGAATCAGGGGCCGTTGCTATGCGTTTTTTTGTAATTTCCGATTCCTGAAGATTACAGAACTCTCGCGAGAAAGTCGCGCAGGCGCGGGTTCTTCGGGTCTGTGAAGATCTCCTGGGGAGTTCCCTGCTCCTGGATTTTGCCGTCTGCCATGAACAGCACGCGGCTTGCTACTTCCCTTGCGAAGCCCATCTCGTGGGTGACTACTATCATAGTCATGCCGCCCTCTGCGAGCTTCTTCATCAGCTCCAGCACCTCGCCGACCATCTCCGGGTCAAGCGCGGATGTAGGCTCGTCGAACAGGATAACGTCGGGGTTCATCGCCAGCGTGCGCGCTATCGCGATACGCTGCTTCTGACCGCCGGAGAGCTGCGCGGGGTACGCGTCAGCCTTGTCGGAAAGCCCTACCATCGCGAGAAGCTCGTCTGCGCGCTTGTCCGCCTGAGCCTGGGTCATTATCTTGTTCTTCACCGGAGCTATAGTGATGTTCCGGCGGATAGTCAGGTGCGGGAACAGGTTGAAATGCTGGAACACCATACCCATCTTCATGCGGACGGAGTTCAGCTCCCTGCCCTTTGCGTGGGTGATGTCCCTGCCCTCAAACTCGATAACGCCGCTTGTGGGCTGCTCGAGGAGGTTAAGGCAGCGCAGGAACGTACTCTTACCGGAGCCTGACGGCCCGATAACAACTACCTTCTCGCCCTTTTCGATGGTCTCGGTGATGCCGTCAAGGACGACCAGGTCGCCGAAGCTCTTTTTAAGATTACTTACGCTTATCATTCGACAGTCTCCTTTCCAGACGGTTAACAAGTGCGGACAGTCCCACTACCATCAGCAGGTAGATGAGAGCCACAGCGATCAGCGGCAGGAATGCCTCGTAGGTCTGCGAACGGATAGTATCGCCGCCCTTTGTGAGGTCGTTCAGCGCTATGTAGCCGGAAACGGAGGTCTCCTTCAGAAGCACGATGGCCTCGTTGCCGAGCGCGGGGAGGATATTCCTGATCGCCTGCGGGAGGATAATGGAGATCATCGTCCTCGTGTAGCCGAAGCCCAGCGAAGATCCCGCCTCGAACTGACCGCGGTCAACGGACATGATACCGGAGCGGACGATCTCAGCAACGTAAGCCGCAGAGTTCAGACCGAACGCGATAACCGCAACCAGTATCTTGCTGATGTTCACGGAGCTGAACACAACAAAGTAGATGATAAGAAGCTGTACGACCATAGGCGTACCGCGGACTACCGTCAGGTAAATGCGGCAGATGAAATTCGGTATCTTGAGCCTGCCGGTGAGCTGGTTAGTGGAGCGGATTATCGCAATTACGAATCCGAGCACGATACCTATAACAACCGCCAGAACGGTGATGAGCAGAGTGTTTCCGAGACCCTGCACCAGGTATACCCAGCGATCCTTGTCAAGGAAGGTGCTCTTGAGCTTTTCAACGAAATTCTGGGAGGAAGCGTTTCCGCTCTTGTAAATGATGACCTGGCTCGCCTCGGTGTAGCTGTCGGAGAAGTTGACGTTCTTCAGGCGGTCTTCGGTAACGGTCATGCCGGCTACGCCTACGTCAGCCTTGCCGGAATCAACCGCCGCAATAACGGAATCGAACGCCATATCGTCAATGACAAGCTCCTTGCCGAGGATATCGCATACGGCTCTCATCATGTCAACGTCGAAGCCGACTATCTCGCCCTCTTCCTTCAGCTCGTAGGGCGGGAACTCAGCGTTGGTAGCCATTACCAGCTTGCCGCTGTAAGTGATGCCCTCCGGGCTTTCGTAGGGGTGCTTGCCGTACTCGGCGTCAACCAGCCAGTTCTGCTCGATGAGGTTGAGCGTGCCGTTCTCGCGGAGCTGTGAGAGCGCGTCGTTTATCTGCTGGGTCAGCTCGTCGTTGCCCTTCTTTATCGCGCAGGCGTACTTCTCGACTGCAAACGGCTTCGGAGCGATGGAAAGCTCCGGGTTCTTGCTTACAAAGTACTTCGCCGGGGAGGAGTCGATGAGCACTACGTCGACCTTTCCCTGCTTGAGCGCTTCGATGGCGTCGGCGCCCTTGTTGTACTTCTCGACTGTCGCGCCCTCTACGCCCTCGGCGTAGGTCATGCCGGTGGTACCCATCTGAACGCCGATGGTCTTTCCGGTGAGGTCGGTGGACATGCCCTTTACAATGATGACCTGGCTCGCCTCGGTGTAGCTGTCGGTGAAGTTGACGTTCTTCAGACGGTCCTCAGTGACGGTCATACCGGCTACGCCTACGTCAGCCTTGCCGGAATCCACTGCGGCGATGATGGAATCGAACGCCATATCGTCGATGACAAGCTCCTTGCCGAGAATGTCGCACACGGCGGTCATCATGTCGACGTCGAAACCGACGATCTTGCCCTCTTCCTTGAACTCATACGGAGCAAACTCGGCGTTAGTAGCCATGACAAGCTTGCCGTCGTATGTGACGCCCTCGGGGCTTTCGTAGGGGTGCTTGCCGTACTCGGCGTCAACGAGCCAGTTCTGCTCGATTAGGGTCAGCGTGCCGTTTTCGCGGAGCTGTGAGAGCGCGTCGTTGATCTGCTGGGTCAGCTCGTCGTTGCCCTTCTTCACCGCGCAGGCGTATTCCTCGACTGCGAACGGATCGTCAAGCGCAACTATGTCGGAGTTTTTGCTTACAAAGTACTTCGCGGGGGAAGCGTCGATAAGTACCGCGTCGATCTTTCCCTGCTTGAGCGCTTCGATGGCGTCGGCACCCTTGTTGTACTTCTCGACGGTCGCGCCCTCCACGCCCTCGGCGTAGGTCATGCCGGTGGTTCCAATCTGGACGCCTATTTTCTTGCCGACAAGGTCGTCCGCGCATGTGACGGAGCTCTGCTGCGAGGACTGCTCCGCCGCGCAGCCCGTGAACATGCACAGCGTGAGCAGCAGCGCAGAAACCGCCGCTAAAAATTTCTTCATGGTGAGTAACTCTCCTTTTTTCAAAACTATCTATAATTATACATCATCGCGCACGCAATTGCAAGCGTTATTTCAAAAAATGGAGTGAAAAGAAGAGATTTAGTTTAATTCGGAGATGTGGAACACTATAAACTATAATTTAGCGGTGTAGTGTGCTTCCGAAACAGTCCACCGGACTGTTTCGGAGGATATGTACAATTAGATTTTATATGTTGCTTGTGGGGGAAAACTCTTACGTTTCTCAGACAAACTCCGTTTGTCTCCCCGACCCACACCCCTTTAGCGCTTTTTGGACGTTTAACTGCGCGCCGGCGCGCAGAGTAGCCGCACTCCGTGCGGAGTATTCGCGCTGGCGCGCGAAGTGTGAGGGCTTTGCCCTCACGCTCCCACTTCCTTTTGTAAGCAAAAGGAAGCGAAAACCAATTGCTGACGCAGTAGTTTCCATGTAGCGCTAAATTCTAGTTCATGGGTGAGTTCCTCCTGGTTAGCCATTGCTAATATTACAGCATGATAATGGCGTGCTGTCAATAGAGTCAGGTCAGCCGAGGGCGGTGTCGAGGCTCATCATGACGACGAACCCGGCGGCGAAGGCGATTGTGCCGACGTTGGAGTGCGGCTCGCCGGACATTTCTGGGATAAGCTCCTCAACGACGACGTAGACCATGGCGCCGGCGGCGAAGCTCAGCAGGTACGGCAGCACCGGGACTACCAGCCCGGAAAGCAGCACGGTCAGGACGGCGGCGAGGGGTTCCACGGCACCGGAGAGGGTTCCCAGCAGGAACGCCCTGCCCTTCCCCATTCCGGAGGAGCGCAGCGGCAGGGAGATTATGGCGCCCTCGGGGAAGTTTTGGATAGCAATGCCGAGGGAGAGCGCCGGCGCGGAGGCGGCGGCAATGCTGGCTCCGCCGCTGGCAAGCCCGGCATAGACCACTCCGACCGCCATTCCCTCGGGGATATTGTGGAGGGTCACGGCGAGGAGGAGCATGGTGTTTTTGCTGAGGGAGCTGCGGCCGCCCTCCGGGGCGTCGGAGTTCATGTGCTGGTGCGGAATAACGCAGTCGAGGAACAGCAGGAACAGTATTCCGAGCAGGAATCCCGCCGCCGCTGGAACAAATCCGAGCCGCCCCAGCCCCTCGGACTGCTCCATCGCGGGAATGAGCAGGCTCCATACGGAGGCCGCCGTCATGACCCCCGCCGCGAATCCGGTGAGGCTCCGCTGAACCAGGAAGTGCGGCTGTCTGCGCAGGAAGAATACGCAGGCGGCTCCGGCCGTGGTGCCGATGAAGGGGATAAGTATGCCGTAGATTATCTGGGTCTGCATTCATGCCTTCTTTCTAATTAATTCGGAATTCAGAATTCGGAATTCGGAATTTCGGTGCCGCCTCCGGCGGCGGATTCAAATTACGGGCAGGCTCAGCACCTGCATGTTTTCGCCGTGTGTAGTATATCTGTGAGATAGTTGCAACTAACCGTCACTCACGAGCACCGGTTAGTTATAACTACCTTAATATTGTACCACTAACTGCGGGATTTGTCAAGCGGTTTGTGATATCCGGGAAGAAATTGATAAATGACTGTGCAGTAAATTGCAGTCCGGGAGGCTCTACAATGGAGGTAAAACAAAGGAGGAAACGCCATGAAAACAGTATTTGAGCTTCTCAACCACGACAACACGATATCGGTGAACCGCCGGCTGGCGCATGCGCTGGGGCTGTCGGAGGCGGTGATATACGCGGCTCTGCTGGCGAAGCACGCCTGGTACGAACAGCACGGAAAGCTCTCCGACGGGTGGTTTTATTCCACGGTGGACGACATGGAGGAATCCACGTCGCTGACGAAGTGCCAGCAGTCCCGGTGCGTGAAGCGGCTGGTCAGCGCGGGACTTATCCGGTGCGCGGCGAAGGGTCTCCCGGCGCGGCGGTTCTTTTACATCGTGGACGACCCCCAGCTCCTGGAGGGAATAATCGGCGTCTGCGAGCCGTCCCCGGAAGAAAACGCTCCGGCAGTGCGCAGTGAAGCCTCCCCGCAGGAAGTAAGAAAATCCGACAGCTGGCAGTCGGGAATCACGGCGGCAGGCAGTGCGGAATCCTCACAGAAAACCAAAGACAATAAAACAAAAGAAAATAAACCTGAGAACATCAAACCCGACAGCGCGCAGCTGGAAGCGGCACGCTCCAGGATAAACCACGCGGGGCTTTCCAGGAAGTACGGAAGCGGATTCGCCGACCTTGCCGCAGAGGTCACGGCGGAGGGCATGGCGGGAGCCTTCACGCTTACGACTGACGGACGGACTTTATCAGCAGAGGAAATTTCTTCTGTTTTTTCCAGGATAGATTACAGCGCGGTGAGCCACGTTGCGGACTACATATCCGGCAAGAGCGGTATACGGAACCTGAAAGCGTACCTGCGCTCGGCGCTGTACAGGGCGGTCGGGGAGATTTCCCAGAAGCCCGCGCCGCCAAAGCGCGACTACAACGCGCCGCTGTGGGACGACGACAGGAGCGCGGCTCTGAACGAGGATATCCTAGGGGAACTGCGCGAGATGTACGGAGCGCCGGAAAGCTCCGGGAAGGACTACAACGAGCCGCTGTGGTAGCCTGCGGAGGCTCTCAGGCGGGGAACTTCACCGCCCCGGCGGTATTTCCCTTTGCGGGAGCTTCGTGGGCGGAGCGGTACAATCAGGAAGTTTTTTGAAACAATCAGGAAGTTTTGCTTGACGGCGAAATGTAATTGTTGTATAATTATTATAAATATAGTAGCGGGCGCGGCGGAAGCCGAAAAGCCCGGCACACAAGGAGGAAACAATGAAGCATAGATTATTCAAATGCGGCAGGCTGAGCGGAATGCTCCTGGGAGCCGCGGCGCTTCTGGCGATGGTGCCGCTGATGTCGGTTCCGGCTCTGGCGGAGGAGCCAGGTGCCGCTTACGCAGCGGCCTCAGCGCCGGCGGTGTCAAACTCAGACGGCATGGATTTCACCCCTACGGCGAACTACTGGAATTATTACGATGAGAGCGGCGCAAGAAAACAGTTTAGTCCTGACGATGTCGGCTGGAATATTTACGCCATGGACTGGAAGTGGTACGGAAAGGGCGAGGGCGATATTCAGCCCAATACCCTCGAGATACTGAACGGTTTTGATCTCTATACCACCGATAATTACGCGATAAAGCTCCCGGCGGGCAGCACCGTGATTTTCCATGCCGACGTCCTGCTTGAATCCAAGGTCAACTGCATATACTCCGATGGATCAATCACCCTTAAGGGCGTGAGCGAAAACAATGACAGGCACACGCTGACATTCGGCAGTGCGGGAATATCCTCCGGATTAGACGTTACAGTCGAGAACCTCAACCTCAAAACCGACCCGGAATCCGTTGAAAGCTACGAATACGCCATTGAAGCGAATAACAACCTCAGGCTTCAGGACTGCTGTTTCTACGCCGGCGACGAATGGAAGGGAAAGAACGTAGTAAACTGCAATACCTACAATATAAGCAGGGACGTTAACATTGATATCCCCGGCTCGTATTTCACTTCCATTTCCGGATCTGGGAACTATATCGCGGATATCGCTTATGTCAGCAACGTTATATTCGACGACGGCAACGAAATCAGAATCGGCGAAATCTACCTAAATATAACCAACACGTTAAGCCCGGCGGACGAATCCGCGCGCATGGAACTCGTCACAAATGCCTTCTGGACGGCGGACTACGGTCAGTATATTTACGAGGAAGCGATGTCCGACACCGACAGCGGCAGTTACAAGACCCTCGGCGGCAAGACCTATTCGATAAAGCTCTCAGACCTGATGAGCACAAACATCAACGAATATGAATGGGTCCTCGTTGACGCCGATTCGCTGAAATCAAAAGGTTACAAAATCGGTTTATATATCGGGCTTGACAATATCTGGTACCTTAACGTCACCGTACCGAACAAGGAACTGTTATCGAATACAAACGTTTACATTGACTTCTCTGACACAGAGTACGCATTCGGCACCGGGGAGACAAAGAGGCTTCACTTAATTATCGGCGAATCGTTAAAGACCAACAAGCTCGAAATAGTCAACCCGAGCAAAAATGACGCGGACGACCTGCTGAAACACGTTGATATATCCCTTAAATTAAACAACGAAGAGACCCCGTATATTAAGGATTCCAAGTTATACTACCTGATCCCGGAGTATTGTGAGTTCAAGCTGTCCCTCCTGCCGAAAAACTGCGAGCTGACAAGCGTATTCTACGGGGATTCAGATACGGACTGCAAACCGATAGGCCCCTCTATTGACGCGCTCTATACTAACTTTCTGGAAAGCGACAAGGGCGTGTATATCTGGTATTCCGAGTCAGACGAGAAGCAGTACAGCACTCTGAGTATCTCGGACGAGCTTATCAGCGCAGTGAAGGCGGGAAAGATCAACAGCGTTATCGCCTATGAGGACGTGAGCGACAAGGCATGGAGCCTTGACAGCGCAATAAATGAATTCCCGACCATCTTCCTGAACGGCAGATCAATAGAAATAACGATCTCCGCCGAGGATTACGGCGTAAGCGACATCTGCGGAAAAGAGCCGCGCTACAGCCGCTACAGCTCAGAACAAGGGATCAATCTCTATAAGCTGGACTACCTCTTTGTTGAGGGAGACACTGTGATAACCGCTCCGGTGCGCGAGCTGTGCAAGTTCAACGCATTTTCGATCAACGGTCCTCAGCCCACAATAAATGGCGACAGAGACCCATCCGGTATGGGCTACCTCGGCGTGGAGTACACGATAACCGTTCCGTACTCCGAAGGGAAGCTCCTTGTCGGCGCTGACTTCAACGGCACGCCTATAGAGCCGTACACGGCGGACGATAATGGCTGGAACTACAAGATTACCACGATCAGCGGAGCAGAAAACAAGTTCGTGTTCACATACACCGACGTTGCGACCCTCAGGATCCCCAAGCCTGAGAACGGCAAGGTGGAGTTCACCGGAACTTTGGACGGCGGCAGGGGCGTTAACACCCTGGAAGACGGCACCAGCGTCTACACACTGGCGACAAACGACACGGTGACGCTCAAGTTTGTTCCGGACGACGGGTACAAGTTCGTATCTGCGGCGCAGGACGGCTCTGAGCTGAAGGTCGGTTCTGACGGCACCTGTGTTATAACAATGGATCAGCTCGCTGACTGGACCATCACGGCAAAGTTCGAGAAGAAGTCCGGAGATTCAACAGGCGGTTCCACTGGAGGTTCTACAGGCGGTTCCACTGGAGGTTCTACGGGCGGAAGCCACAGACCTTCCACTAACTCTGACAAGACGGTGGAGAGCACTCCGACGATGGACGGCAAGTCGATGAGCTGGAACGACATCGGTAATCATCTGAGCAAGCTTCCGGAAAACAGCTCCGCGAAGATCTCGCTGAACGGCAAGACCACCCTGCCAGAAGCGGTTATCAGCGCGATAAAGGACAGAAAGCTCACTGTTGAGTTCGTATACGACAGCGTTAAGAGCTGGGTAGTACGCGGCGACAAGATCGGCACAGTTTCTGCGGCTGAGTTTGCGGCTTTCCCGGGCAACGCTGACTCCAGCGCTCTTCGCGGCGTGTTCGGAGTTGACCTCAAGGTCGGCGGCACAAAGGTTCCGGCAGAGCTGAAGCTCGCGTTCCGCAAGGGATTCGCGGGTCAGTTCGCGAACGTATACAAGCTGAACGGCGGCGTTCTGGAATTCCAGCGCTGCGTAAAGGTAGGCGCGGACGCCACTGCGGTGATCCCCGGCGCTGACGCGGCTGGCGAGTACGTTGTTATGGTTTGCGAATTCAGCGACGTTCCCGGCGACGCCGATAACGACGGCGTACTCAGCGCCCTCGACGCCTCCGCAGTACTCAAGGAGGCGGTAGGCATGGCGAAGTCCGCGAACGCGGCTGTGTGCGACTTTAACGGCGACGGAGAAGTCAACGCGCTGGACGCGGCGGCAGTGCTGAAGGCGGTCGTAGGAGTAAGGTAATTCGTATCGCGAGATAAATTACGGGCAGGCGCTAAGCCTGCCCGTTTTTTGTTAAACTATAATTTAGCGGCGAGTGTTCCGCTTACCGCAATCCCTAATCGGGAGTCAAGGGGGACGCGTCCCCCTTGCGAGTCGA
>OBWC01001257.1_pt1 | contig 13256 bp, 9 predicted proteins | sample 1501341 | NCBI WGS metagenome assembly OBWC01 (sample SAMEA2580033, study PRJEB22360) | human gut metagenome | biome: human gut; feature: human-associated habitat; material: faeces | place: Denmark | collected 2008/2010 | reverse complement strand
ATCATGCTCCGTGCCCCACGCGCCCCCCCCCCCCCCTTCCATATGCCCTGAAAAGAATCAGACCTGCATCTGCATGGCCTGCGAGCGACGTGCACGCATCGCGCGCCGCTTGAGCGCGCGCCGCTCGTCTTCGCTCAGACCGCCCCAAACGCCGTAGTCCTGATTGGTGTCGAGCGCGCATTTCAGACACGCGTCAATCACCTTGCAGGTACGGCAAACGGCCTTGGCTTCTTCGATTTGCTGATAGGCGGCACCGGGGTTGCCGACCGGGAAAAACAGTTCCGGATCCTTATCCCGGCACGCGGCCTTGGCTCGCCAATCGAAAGCACTGCTCATGTAATCGCCTTCCTCTTGCCATAAGTGGCGTTCTATCCGTTATTTAGATAACCACGAATCGGATGATTTTTCAAGACTTTTTCGCAAAAGAAGCCAGGTTTTTTTTAGAATCCTTGGAATTCCGCGCATTGCACGGGACATGCCCGTGCTTGTTGGATGAAGACCCCACGCCCGGCAATGGCATAGTCATCGACGCCGAAACCGTCGAGAACCGCGCTGGGAATCCCCATCATCACATCGGTGGCTCTCTCTCCGCAAGGAAACGCAACACGTGTGAGGCAACGTTCAAGTAGGGTGCTTTGCGGCTTTTCCACAGCTGCGATTACCGTGACGGACGGATCGGCGAGTGCGGTCTTGAGCTTATCGGCTTCGGGCATGGCTGCGAAAGGGGAGAGCAATTCGTCGGCGTCATCCACGAACCATATGGTGCGTTCGTGCTGCGGCGATATTCTGCCGTCGTCGGTGGTCCATTCGCTGTTCGTCTTGCGTGTGAACCGGATGGTGCAGCGACCGGATTCATAGAGACGGCTGGCGCAGCAGAGCAGCAGATTGGTTTTGCCGCTTCCGCATGCGCCAATCACGGCGATGTTGCCGTGTCCTACGTCAAGGAATGCGGTGGAGATGAGTACACCGTCGTCGCTCAAAGCAAAAGGCACATGGTGCCATGCCTCTCGCTGTGGCGCCGTCAAATCGTCTTTGCCTGCATGTGGTGCGAGCGGCGCGGAGAACAAAGGGGAGGGATTGGTGGTGCCGCTGAATGCCGATGCGGTGTTGATGGCATGCACCAAGGAATCAATGTCATGGACCGCGCTGCAGCGGAAAGGAACAGTGCGTTGACCGTCATGACAGTAAGCGGCACCGGGGAAGGCCGGTGGAATCAAAGCTGCATCCTTGGTGCCGATCAGTTCATTCGATTGCATTTGGTCGGTGACGCGTAGGCAGATGCTCAGCGATATGTTGGCCTTCATATCGGCATGGACCTGACCCATGGGATTTTGCGTGCATACGATGAGATGCATACCCAAAGAGCGTCCGAGCGACGCCAATCGATTGAGTCGCTGCATATAGTCGGGTAGACGGTCGCGCAATGCATGGAATTCGTCAATGACCACCACGAGCCGTGCAGGGGGATGGGAAAGCTGGTCGAATCTGGAAACGCGTTCGGCACTTACCAAGGCCTCCCTGCGTGCCAATTCTTGTTCTATGGCGTTCAGCGCACGGACGGCATGGGCGAGGTCAAGATCGCAGACGTTGCCCACGGTATGCGGCAGACGCTCCAAAGCGTTGAAGGTCGATCCTCCTTTGAAATCCAGAAAGACGAAATGGAGGGTTTGAGGACTATGCCGAATCGCCAATGCCATGCACCAACTGATCAGCAGTTCGGATTTCCCCGAGCCTGTGGTCCCCGCGACCATGGCATGTGGTCCGGATGATGCCAGATCTATATGGAATATGCCATGTTCTGACATGCCGATGCCGTTCGTTGGGGAACGGACAAGCCAATTACGCACGATGGTGCGCCATATGAGCGGGTCGTTGTCCAGGCCATGCAGATGCTCAAAACTTATGGACGGCATGTCGGCGAAAAGCTGAGCATGGTCGATTTCGTTTCCGTTATGATGCGTTGGAACCGGCGAATCGCTTCCAGTAATGGTGTTGCTGTTCGTTTCTTCATGCCTGACGCGCATGATCATGGTGATGAGCATCAATGCGCTGCCGAGCAGACTCGGAGCGAGCATCGCCGCATAGAGCCAATGACGTTGCATACACATGACAATCAGCATGATGAGCTGCGCCAGCAAAGGCGCGCTCCAACTCAATACAGTGAGATGTTGTTCGCTTATACGGTGAGGGCCCTTTTTGTTCATACGGCCAGCATGGGCAAGAGCGGCGGCATGCCGCAAGCCAATATGAGGGTTGTGGTCGGAGGATGTGGGTTATCCACATCCTCCGGCGTGTCGTCAGTTTTGCTGTTCGGCCAGCGTGCCCACGGTTCCTGCGGAATGCGTGCCGTGTGAGAGTTCGGAGAAAAGCTGGATGTTCTTCGCGTCATTCAGCAGAACGCACGATCCGACCCCATCGACGTAATAGTCCGGATCGGTCCAATACACGCTTCCCGAAATGCCATCCTTGCCTGAGGCGCTTTTGAAAGCCAACGCCATCCGAAGCAGAGAGGAAGTCGATGCTTTCTCATCCACGGTTACGGAGCTCAACGCCGCTGCGGCGACCTTTTTGGTCTTGTTGAAATTCGTGAGCGTCTGTTTGGAAGCGCCCTTCTTGACGATGGCGTTGATCACCTGGTGCTGACGTGCGGCACGGCCGAAATCGCCTTGCACATCGGCATATCGCATACGGGAGAACGCCAAAGCGGTGTTGCCGTCCACGGTGTGGCATCCGGCGGTCCAGTTCATACCCGAATAAGGGTCATTCACATTCTGGTCGTAGCATAGGTCCACGCCTCCCAAGGCATCGACCACTTTGACGAGTCCGCCGAAGCGGACCATTGCCACATGGTTGATTTTCTGGCCGGTGATGTCCTCCACCTCGTTGACCAACTGTTTGCGGCTGTACAGCTGCGCCACGGCGTTGATCTTCATATAGCTCCCATCGATTTCCACCAGGGAATCGCGAGGAATGGAAATCAGCGAGGACGATCCTGTCTTCGGCTTGGTGAGTACAAGAATGGTGTCGGTTCTGAAACCTTCGACGTCGCCGGCGTCTCCGATGGTGCCCTCACGTTCGTCGGAGCCAAGAATAAGCCAGCTTTCGCCGGCGGTGTCCGCTTTGGATGTCAGCCAGGTCTGTTTGTTGAGCTGGTCATCGACCCAGTTCCAAGCGGAGAATACCCCTATTCCCAGTGCGAGAATCAGTACAAGGAAAATGGAAAGGACGATACGTCCGACGCGAGGTCTTCTTTTTGGCACGGAAGCCGTCGCTGGAGAGGATGGAACAGATCGGAGCGCCGTGGAGACGGAGGATGACCCCCGGAACTGCTGCGTTGGATTGGCCGTGCGGGTATGTTCTGGAGCGAAGGACACCGGAGATGATGAAGGGTTTCTTCTTGTCTCGCTCGTTGCCCGTGCCGCAGGCTGGAAGCTTTGCGGAACCGAGGAAGAAGGACGCGCCGTGCGTTTGGCCGGTTTTACAGATGATGCATGGTCAGAACGTTTCGCCGGTGCGAAACTCGCTGGCTGGCTCGGTGCGCTTTGCGAGCGGGAGGAATCCGTGGACGGCATGGTTTTTTTGCGTCTTGATGACGGAATGAAACTTGGTGGCACGCTCGTAGGCTCTTTTGCTCCTTTGCCTTCACTCATGGTTCCTCCAAAAAGATTCGTCCCTGCGTCATACGTTGAAAGGGGACGTGATTGCGTGGTCTACGTCAGTTCTTTGCCGGAACGGCACATACGGTCGCATTAAGGTATCGATCCGCAAGGCCGATATACTGGCCCGTGGTCGCGTCATGAATGGAGCCGTCATCCGGGTCGACGGTGCCGCCAGTGCTTGGATCGACCAACGTGCCGTCGGATTTGGTGATCAGTCCCGTGACGGGATCGGGAGTCTCGGCAGTGGTGTCCGACTGGTTGCTGTCGGTCGTGCCGGAATCGTCGGAGCTGGCTGAATTATCTGAACTGGTGTCGGAGGAGTCGCCCGAGTTTGAATCGGCGGTATCGAAAATCGGCTTGCCCGCTCGCATCTTCTCCCAGAGATTGTCGGCTTCGTCGGTCCAGACGGAACGGTTGGGGTCGGACGGTGCTGGGACCACGGGGACGGTCTGGGTCTGCAGGTTGGTCATGGTGAAATTCTTCAGGCTCATGGCAAGTCCCGCCAAAGCCGCGGTATCAGCCATGCCTTGGGATATGTTGAGCGATTTCAGCGCGGATTTCGCCAGCTGGTACAGCTGCGCGGTATCAGTGAACAGATTCTTGCTGAGCGCCTCGCTCATCAGCTGCTTGATGAGATACTGCTGACGTGTGGTACGCGAGGTGTCGGATCCGTCTCCTATGCCGTGACGGATCCGGGCGTACTGCGTCGCCGCAACGCCGTCAAGATGGTGCATGCCCTTGTCGAGATTGAGTCCGGTGTACGGGTCGTTGACGTTCTGCGGAATGCACAGGTCCACGCCGCCGACTGAATCAATCATCTTGACCAGGCCGGCGAAGTCCACGACGATGAAGTTCTGAATATTCAACCCGGTGAGACTGTTCACGGCGTTCAGCGTGCAGCTGGCCGCCGAGGAGAGATCTCCGCCGGTTTTGTAGGCACCTGCGAAGATGGAATTGAACATGACGTTATACTGTGCGGGAATCGTGCCCTTCGACGTTTCGCACTGAGGCACGTCCACCAGGGAATCTCGTGGAATGGAGACCAGGTTGATTTCCTTGCGGTCGGCGGAGATCTGCACAATCATGGCGGTGTCGGCCTGATGGTTGCCGATGACGTCATCGAAACTGCCTCCGATGGCTTGGTTCTCCGCGCCGTCACGGGAATCCTGTCCGATCAGCACGAACTCGATCGGCTTGCCGGAGTTCGGATCGATGATGGATGCGTCCGTATTCAGGGAACCCTGGCCGATCACGCCGACCGAATTGTTCTTGATGATGCCATTGACGTCCATCCAAGTAGCGGCAGGGGGAGGGGCGCGGCAAAACAGAGGCGTCGCAGAATCGACGAACACCAGAGTCGCGGCGATTGCCGCGGCGACTGCGGTCCTGACGTGATGCTGCACGCGATATCCCAGGCTGTGACGTGGTTTCGCATCCTGAAGACCATTGATGTTAGGAAGCTTATTGCCGGTTGATGACGTTGCCACGGTGTTGCCTTCCTGATTGAGATGCGCGTTTGACGCAATGCTTTTAGAACCTACCACTATCCAAATGGGCAATTATAGGGTTAATGGCCGATTTTCACCGATTCTGCGACTGTAGACCCCAGATTGGGCTGAACTTTAGCATGGATTTTCTGAAATATAGGCATTGACACGGGGAAACTTGACAAAATTACATTGCGTGTGTGTAATTTGAAGCGGTGTGAAAGTATGCGCATAAAAGGTGCGCACACAATTATGGGAGGACTCATGTGGGGCGTGACTGATGAGTCTTCTGAGAATCCGCTTGCTGAACTGTGGGGTTTGTTCAAGCGGGATGATGACGTGTCTTGGCAGCACAAAGCGCTGTGCTCGCAGACCGATCCCGAAGCATTCTTCCCGGAAAAAGGCGGTTCCACCAGGGATGCGAAGAGGGTTTGCGCCCAGTGTGAAGTCCGTGAACAGTGTCTGAAATGGGCCATCGACCATGATGAGCGTTTCGGTATCTGGGGCGGTATGAGCGAGCGTGAGCGTCGTCGCTACAAAAAAGAGCACAAGGAACGGGCTTGAAGGCATGGTGCGTCCCGTGCGTACACTTAAATTATGAATTCTAACGCCAGCAGCGATATCCAGACAATCGTGACCGATGTGCTGAACAGCAGACCGTATACGCATCGGCAGGACGTCGATATGTCCGTGGCTGCGGTGATCACCGCGCAGCATGACCTTCGATTCCTCGCTTCTACCGTTGGAGCGGTGCTTGCGCAGCGCATGCTTCCAGGAATGATCGTTATCGCCGATTGCACGGGGCAGATCGAGCAGCCCATGCAGATGACCTTCGATGTCATTCACTCATCACAGGATGTGCTTACGGAAGTGCCGGAAGCCAAAACGGTGAGGGTCATTCTGGTGGGAGTGAAGCAGGCGGCGTCCTTCATGGACGCTGTAACGCGTGCGATGGATCAGATCGGCATTGATGCCGGCATCCGCGCGTTGTGGACCTTGCATGACGATTCGCGGCCGGCGGATGACCGGTGCTTCGAGACGTTGCTGGATGCGTGGAGAAACACGCCGACAGCCGCGCTGCTCGGTGCCAAGCAGTTGGATTGGCAGGCGAAGAACCTGCACAATGTGGGTTTGTATGCCGGGCACCATGATGTCGTTTCCTTGGTGGTCGACGGCGAGCCTGACCAGGAGCAATATGACGGGCGTCAGGATGTGCTGTCGGTCTCCCTATCGGGCGCGTTGGTGCCGTTGGCTACGTTGCGTGCGTTCGAAGGGGCTGACCCCTGGTTCGGCACCTTCGCGGAATCCACGGACCTGTGCCGCCGCATATGTCTTGGCGGTGGGCGTGTCGTAGTGGTTCCCCAGGCTCGCATCGCCCACAGAAGAGCCCGATTCGAAGGAATCCGTTCCAAGAACGGGCGCCCTGTGGAAGACGAGGACGGTCGCATCGATCCGTATCTTGCCGTACGCGAGGCGAATGCCAAATACGCGTACACTGACATGCACCGTTCATGGTGGCCGTTGCTTTGGCTGTGGTCCATCATCCAGTCGTTGGGATTGGCCGTGCTTTGCTTGGCGCGCAAACAGCCGTATCATGCATGCTGCGAGCTGGCGATGCCGTGGCGTGCGCTGCTGCGTCTGCGGGGTGCTTGGCGCGCCCATGCGCGGTTGCGCAGGCAAAGCAAGGTCACGCTTAAATCGCTATCCACGCTGTCTGCGAATCATCGGCAGGTCAGGGAATGGCTCGACCGTCGCCGTGCGTTGCGCGACCAGAGGGATGTCGTGCTGCTCAGTCCTCTTGAGAAGGACCATCTGCGTAAACGGTTGCTGCGTAGATGGGGATTGGCCTTCGGCGCGGCGCTGATTGCCGGCATATGGATAGTCGTGCTGTATTGGGACGTGCTTCGTTCCGTATGTTCGGGTGCGTCGATGTATTCCGCACAGCTGTTGCCCACGGGCGCGAGCTTCACCCAGTTGCTTCATACCGCGACCACGTCATGGTCGTATGCCTCAGGCACGGGCATCAGTGCGCCTAACGCGCCATGGCTGTTGGTGCTTGCGCTGGCGTCGGTGCTCACTGGTGGACATGTTGCCGGAGCTGTCGGACTGATGTTCTTCCTTGCAGCCCCGCTCATGGTGTTTTCCTTCTGGGCGCTGGCCGGCATCTTCACCCGCTCGGATGCGGTGCGCTGCGTGGTCGCGTTGGCGTGGTTCGCGTTGGCGTTGTCCATGGGACTTTATGATGACGCGGATGTCACGATGCTGACGGTCATGGTGTTTCTTCCGGCCGCTTTCGCCTTCTCGTTCCGTGCGGTCGGCATGTATCGGACGGAGGATCTGGTCAATCCCCACGCGTCGGTCCAGGCGGCGGCGGTTGCGGCGCTGTGTTTCATTCCGGTCGTCGCCGCGCAGCCGCAGTTGTTGCTGCCGCTGATGCTCACCTTCCTGGGATTCCTGCTGTTCGTCCGCTCCCATAAGCCCGCGTTGCTTCTGATTCCGCTTCCGGCGGCGTTCGTATGCGCGCCGACGTTGGTCAATGCCGTTCGTTTCGCTTCCGACGGTACATGGCGTCAGCTGTTCGGCAGCGTCATGCTGCCCTCCTCCGCGCATGATGGCAAACCGGTCGTCGCGAATCTGTCCGATCTGTTGCTGCGGGTGTTCGGCATCGGCGCCGACGGTGGCGCATGGCGGTATGTGGCGGTTTCCATACTGGCGTTGATCGTATTGCTGGCCGCGGTGTCATTGGTGTTGCCTTTCGTGCTGCGCGTGTCCCGTATGATGTGGGTCGCCGTGTTCGCGGGATTGGCGACGGCCTTGCTGTCCGCGGCGATTGCGGTGGCCGTCGATGTGGATGGTCCGGTCTCCGGTTCCATGCTTCCGGGAACCACATATGCGATGATGGGCTTGCTCGCCTGCATCTGCATGATGTCGGGCGGCGCGGTTCGACGTTTCGTCATGCTGAGACAGCATGAGAAGACCGGCGCCGTCGAAATCGAAGGACGCGGCTCGAAGGCAGTGTCGATTGCCTCGCATGTGGGTCGTGCCGTATTGGTTTGCCTGCTGGCCGTCTCCGTCGTGGCCTGTGCGGGATTCAACTATGTCGAATGCGATCACAGCCAGGTAAAGACCAGCGATGCTGGACTGCCGATGGTGGCGACCGATTTCCTTGGGCAGGATGATGCACGTCGCGTGCTTGCCTTGCGTGCCGATAGCGCCGAATCGGTCAGCTACAGTGTGATGCGTACCGGTCGTGGCGACTTGATTGACAGCTCTCCCGCGCAACGCGTCGAAGTGGTTTCGGGACGTTCCGACGGGTCCAGCAGAACCATTGCGCAGGATTGCGCCCAGTTGCTGGCCAATGCCGATTCCGATGCCATCAACGAGCTTGGCAAGTTGGGCTTCGGCGGCATTTACGTTATCAAGCAGAACGGCGACAAAGCGCAGCGAGAGGCCTCGAACCAGCTCAATTCGAACATTGGAGCCTCTGACGGGACACAGAATGTCGTCAGTCTGGATAATGGCACGTATTATCGTTTGACGGTTCAGGATCTATCCAAGCAGCATATCGATCGAAGCGGGCTTGATAAGGCCGGCTCAAGTGTGTGGCGTCGTTCATGGCTGTGGTGCATGGGCGTCGTTCTTGTAGCGTATTGCCTGGTGGCGCTTCCGCGCATTCGTCGTCAGGGTCTGGAGGAAGCATGAGCAGACATTCTCGTCCCAATACGCCTTTGCGTATTGCGCTTGCCGTAATCTCGGTGTTGCTCATCGTGGTCCTGATGGCCGTGACGCTCATATACCGGCCATCATGGCTGCATGCGGACACGCCCACGGTGGAACGCTCCTCGGTGGGTCGTACCGTCAGCCCCCGGCAGCGGCAGACGTACTGCCCGTCTCGCATGACCATTGCCGATACCGATGCCTATGGAGATAGCGAATACCAGGCATCCAACGGCAATATCGCGTCTTCCGCGAGATACGCCGCCTTCGGTTCGGTGTTCCATTCATCCGTCGCCTCGATGGGAGCCGACATGACGGCATCCGTGTCGATGCTGGACAAAAAAGACGACTCGTCCGATGACATCTTTGTGGCTTCCGGCAATGTCGATGACGGCTCCCGATTGCAAGACACGCGTCTGCTGACGGCTTCGAACGGTACCGGCGCGGTTTCCTCAGTGATGTCATGGGCCACGGACGGTGATTTGAAGGGCGTATCAGCAGCCTCCTGCGTCGTGCCGGCGCTGAAACAGGCGTTCCTGCTTTCCGGTACGAAGACCGGCTTGACGCAACAGCTTGTTGTGGCCAATCCCTCCGCCAAGGACACATCGGTGACCATCAGAATCTGGGGCTCCGACAAATCCGGCGCGCTGGCGCTCTCCACCGGATCGACGCTGACCGTGGCCTCAGGCAAGGAAACGGTACTGAATCTTTCCGCAGCTGCTTCCGGCCAAGACGCGCTGTATGCCACGGTGACTGGAACTGACACTCCTGTGGCCGCAATCGTCCGCACCGTCTCCATGGACGGATTGACCTCAAAGGGATCGGATTACGCGCTTCCGAATAACGCTTCCGCGAAATCTCTGGCCCTCTACGGCTTGAATGGCGGAGACCATGCGACACTGTACCTGTATACGTCCCGCAAAACGGATGTCACCGTATCCTGGATCGACTCCAAGGGGGCACAGCAGACCAATCAGCAGGAGCTGAAGGCGAACCGCGCGTCCGCCATCGATCTTGGAGACGTTCCAAAATCCGCTACCGGCATCGCCATAGCCGCTTCCGAACCGGTGTCTGCCACGGCGAAGATTTCAGACGATGGCCCCGATGGGCAGTCCGATTTCGCCCTAGTCAATGCGTCCGTTCCGGCGAAGATCTCCGCCATCGCGGTTCCTGACCAATCCACCGCGACGGTAGGCTTCGTCAACACCGCGGATGGGGATCGGACCGCGATCGTGACGGCTTACGACACGGACGGCAAACAAGTGGACAGGCGTGAAATCGCCATCCGTCCCTCGGCCTCGACGTCGGTGCGCATCGCCGATATTAATGATGGCGATGTCGCCGCCATCCGTTTGAAGGATCCCGCCCAAGCCGTGGTCTGGAATCTTCGTGTCGGACAGAAAGATGTGTCCGGTGCGAAACTCGCCGGACTTGCCATCATCGGCGCCGTCGATTTGAAGGAGGCCAGAGAGCAGGTCTGGGCGAATCAGGATATGACTGTTGTCCGTTGAAAGTCACATGCCCCAATCAGGATCTATTTCTTCCGGACGGCGTCCGTAGATTTCCGCCAGACGTGAGACCACCTCGTCCCTGATTGCGAATTGCAGGTCCATACGGTTACGGGCATGCGATTGCAGCGGCATGCGGTACAGCACGATACGGGGTGGAATGCCGTGCCCGGCGGGAAATGACTGCGATCCAAGATGCGGAACGTCCTCCCAAGGCGCGGGATCGGATGGCGGAACATCCTCCACAGCGAATTGGACCGGAGCTATGAGCTCAGGCCATGCCCCGTTGAGTCTGCGGATTTGCGCCACCAGCATATCGTCGAACATACCGCTTCTGGTACGGTACCGGGGCAGTCTGGTACCAAACATGGGCGTACGCGTGCCACGTCCATGGCGGTTGCGGTATATCGGGGTCTCCCAAGGCATCTGTTGCATGGTTTCTACCTTATCAGGGCTTATTCGAAACATGCGATACCATGGTATGGGCTGCTCGACAAGGGGAGAAATGATCATGGCGGATATTTCCGTACCTTATTGGAACATCGTTGATGTCAACATGCTGTGCGAAGGCGCGCGGCTGATTGGGTTTGACCTCGACAACACGTTGGCGCGGTCCAAGAAACCTATGAAAGCGGACATGGCCGAATGCTTCTCTGCATTGACATCATTGATTGACGTCGCGGTGATCACCGGCGGCAAATACTCGTTGCTGCAAAGTCAGGTGGTGGACAGGCTGTCCGACCATGCCGACAAGTCGAAACTTCACCTCATGCCGACCAGCGGAACCCGCTACTACCGGTGGGACGGGCAACGGTGGGGGAAAGTGTTCTCCCACGATCTAAGCGACGAGGACCGTGCCAAGGCGAAGGAATCGCTGGAACGGAATGCTCGTGAGCAAGGCATTTGGGCCACTCATGTCTGGGGCGAGCGCATCGAGGACAGAGGCGGTCAGATCACCTTTTCCGCATTGGGGCAGCTTGCCCCCGTCGAGGCCAAGGAGGCTTGGGACCCCACCAACGAGAAGAAGAACCGATTGGCCTGTGCAGTTGCTGCCGAACTACCGAATCTTGAAGTAAGACCTGGAGGCTCCAGCAGTGTTGATATCTCACAGCGTGGCGTCGATAAGTCGTTCGCCGTCCGTGAACTCGCGGATATTCTCGATATCGAGGTCGGCCAGATCGTGTTCATCGGAGACCGGATGGAACCCGACGGCAATGATTATCCCGCGGCGAAGGCCGGCACAAGGGCTGTCAAAGTGAACGGTCCCGCGGATACCGTGAAATTATGCGGCGAGATCATTGCCAGATTGTCCCGATGACGGAGCCGGCGTGAATCTGATGGCGGGTTCATTCGCGCATATGGCGAATCTGTTGTTCCCACGAGGCTGTGCGGGATGCGACAAGCCTGATGACGTGTTGTGCGATGCCTGTCTTGCGTCATTCGACTGCGAACTGTCCCAACCATTGGAAACGGCTGAGATGGGTCGATGGTTCGCGTGCGGATGGTATCGGGGTGCCGCCAGACAGTCGATTCTGGCATGGAAAGACCACGGAGACGAGGAATGCGACCGTCCGTTCTCGGATGCGTTGTGCAGGCTTGCGGAACGCGCCGGTGTGATTGACGCCATGGATGGCGTTCGTGAGATCTGCGATACCATACTGGTCGTTCCCGCGCCGTCGTCGATTGCTTCCATGCGTCAGCGCGGACGACGGCACATGATGCCGCTGGCAAAACGGTTGTCGGCGTTTCTACGGTGCCGGACAGGTTTCCGCGTACAGGTATGCGATGCGTTGACGAACAAAGGAATCAAAGGCAAATCCGTCGAGACCAAGGGCACGGAACAGAGGGCGCAACGCCTTAAGGGGCATGTCATGGTTCGTCCGGGCGTCACCCTTCAAAACAAGGCGGTGATTCTGGTGGATGACATCGTCACCTCTGGAGCCACCATGCGTCGTTGTGTTGACGCTCTAACTTCACAGGGAGCTTTGGTCATTACCGTGCTGGCGTTGGCACACACTCCGGCCGGCAGACCTTTGACGGCGTAAATCGTCACTCGTCATCGGAAATGTGATATTTCGGCAAAGTGATTTCGAAATCGGCGCCGCGCGGATCATCCACCACTCGTACCGTGCCGCCATGCAACTGCGCCGCCCATCGGGCGATTGACAGTCCAAGACCGGTTCCTCCCGATTCGGTACCTGGTCCCGTCTTGCCTTTGACGAATCGACGGAAGATATCGGACCGCGCTTCTTGGGGAATCTGCGAGCCGAAGTTGACGACATTCGTCACAATCGTGCCGAAATCCTTGTTTTCATGCGCTTCGATGAGCACCGCGGTATTGTCTGCGGAGTGTTTGAGCGCATTGGCGATGATATTGGTGAACAACTGGCGCAGACGATCCTGATCGCCTTCCATTTCGATGTTGTCGGGCACGTGGATTTCGATATTGTGGGCATGCCCGGCATCGGCGATTTCCAACGGTTCCACGGTTTCGTCGATGAAATCCGCGAAATTGAATTTATCGATCTGCAGGCTCGCCGCACCGGCTTCCATGCGGGACAAATCAAGCAGAAACGCGATCAGATCCGACAAACGGTGCGTTTGGTTGAGAATGCTTTCCAGATTCGATGGGGTCGGTTCCACAACGCCGTCGGCCATGTTCTCGACCATGGCCTGCAACGCGGATACAGGCGTACGCAGCTCGTGGCTCACATTGGCTACCATGTCCCGTCTCATCTGGTCGGCATGCTGCAGTTCCTCCGCCATCTCATTGAAAGACAAAGCCAGCTGTCCGACTTCGTCGCGGCTGTTGGCATCGACATGCACCCGGACGGTGTAGTCGCCGTCCGCCATCACCTCCCCGGACTCCCGCATCATGCGTACCA
>OBWC01001256.1_pt1 | contig 13258 bp, 20 predicted proteins | sample 1501341 | NCBI WGS metagenome assembly OBWC01 (sample SAMEA2580033, study PRJEB22360) | human gut metagenome | biome: human gut; feature: human-associated habitat; material: faeces | place: Denmark | collected 2008/2010 | reverse complement strand
TTTCTCTTTTACGCAATAGGCTGTATTTTTATGTAACTCTTCCCTCGTTACATTATATCACACATCTGACTGAGTTTCAAGACGTCTGGTACAATAGTAACAATATGCACATTGAAAAGAATATTCGCAAGCTTCACAATCTCCATCACATTCAATATCTGCATTGCAATCAAATTCATATCTACAGTCTGAACAGTCGTGATAATAATCCATCATTTAAATCACCTCCATTAATCCCGTTTACCTCCGTGAGTGTTCCGCCTGATGTACTGTTGAACCGTCTCCAGGTTCTCACCGTGCCGGATCTCCCGGACGAGCCGCCGGAACATGTTCGGCAGCCACTTAACCACAAGATCGCAGCACTCTATATAATGCGCGCACACCTCGCAGCCGTCGAACTTCGGACAACCTGCACAAGGCGGACGAGGATAAACCGGGCTTTTCGCCGGGCAGTTCTCCCGGTATCTGCACTCCCAATAATCACACGTCAAGACGATACCCCCTATATTTTACGCTATCAGGACGAGCCCACCAGCACCGAACACGTTCATACATGCTATGAGTATACACAAACTTCCCAGCTCTGGCCGCCTGCGTAAACGTTCCATGCGTGGCGTTATCCTTATAGACAACATAGAGGAAAGCTAATACAAATTCCTCCTCGGTCTGGACTACAAATTTATACGGAAAATCAGCACCTTTTGACCCGACGAATACAACACCTTCGGCCGTTCTATGTATCCACATACTATGGAAAAGCTCAGCACTAAAAGAAGGCTTAAAGATCGGCGCCGATTTCTTCGGAGTTCCGGAGCTTCCGCCGATCTCATACAAAAACAGCTTACTTTTATTCATTCTGAAGATCCTCCATCTCTGTAGCAAGCATAGCACATTCATCTAGAGCAGATTCAAGGTTATTCGGGCAACCGTTGCAGGGCGGGTATTTCCTATCCGGATACTTCCTCTTACACTCCGCGAACAACGGACACTTTGGAACGTCCGCAAGATACATGAAATTGCTTTCATACTTGAATTGAAGATTATCGTTGAAGGCCAGAGGCTGGAACACCTCCGCATTTACGGCATTGAAATCTGTGTCAGTAAGAATAACATGTGGCTCACGCTGTATATTCTTCGAACTCCAGAAGTATTTCCCGAATATTTTATCACTGCCTTTTGTAATGTACTTTGTGACATAATTCGCGACCCGGAATTTTTGGTCATCAAGCTTTATGCAGGTAGACCAACCATAGCGCCAATCAACTACATTGTAAATCGTCTGACCGTTCTTAGCTTTACGCACAGTTCCATTATCACGAACGGACGGAACAAGCGTAAACACGTCATTAACGAGCGCATGCGCGTGTATACGTCTGCTTTCGTGGTATTCCGGAATAAGGACGTATTGCAACCCCTTGCGCTTTACCTGATCTTTAAGCCACTGATTAAGCTTTTTCCGGACTATATCGACATCAAAGCTATCGAATTTCTGCGGGTCAATGGTTATCGTCAAAAAATGCGTGAAGTCGTTCATAATTACGATATCCCGAACACGGTCACGATGAATACGGATCATTTCAGAAGTCCTATCCCTCGCGGGCTTTTCGCGCTCGTTCTGCTCTTCCCTTTTCAAGGTTAATTCGTCTGTTTCCTGTCTCTGTGCTTTTACTTCGGCTTTAACGTCCTCCCGGACGTTCTCGCGGATCTCTGTGCCGCTGTCCTTAAAAATCGCCTGCCTGCAGTATGTAATATTTGTGCTTCCATCTGGATATACCTTGATTTTCGTATTATGAAAAACCTGATTTTCTGACAAGGATAGATTATTTATAGGCATTTAATCATTTTCCTTATCTATTTATTTTTTATTTGCGCTGTCGCGCAATTCTTAATGAGCACATTTCATGGCTAATATCAAGTATAAGGAAGCGACCGTTTTTTTCGGTGCCCTCGTCGCGCTGGCGCGCTCCGAGGAGCGCCGAAAAAAAGCGGGTCACTTCCTATTTTTCTTTTGATTATCAGTCACAACTATTGGTGAGGGGTCATTATCTGATGTATATTGCTCAGATCTGGGCTTGAAACCCTTCATTGAAAGACGTTTGATCTTAGCGAATGTATCGAAGCAGTCGCGCAGTTCATCATCATGAACGAAGAAGTATGTTTTAATGCCTCTCAGCTTGATTATTTCGCCAGTATCAGTAATTCGGGGCTTGTATACCCTGCATATAGTCAAACACCCTGCAAGCGTTATCGGCTTTATTATATAGCCTGTCTGCTGCCGGATCGCTTTACTTATTCTATCAAACCTCTGAGCAGTTCCAATTATTAAGCTGAATTGCTTCCGCTGCTGAGACACCTCAGACAGCATTTCAGGGGGGAAGTACTGACTTTCGGAACTGTTAAACCAGGAATGTATTTCATCGAGGAACTTTATACAGCCCAATGTACCATTGTTGCAGAATATAATATCGTCAGGGCTTGTAATTTCGCCGTCTGCGAACGATAGAGGAGTATTAGAGAGTATCTTCACATGAGGATATTTATCCTTCATACAGCGTAGAAGGTGAGCCGCACAGGTCGTTTTTCCCGCGCCCTGCTCGCCTACTATCATCACTATACCGGAATGCGGAAAGCTGTCCGGATCCTTATGGAGCATATCCAGAACTACACGTTTTGGGAAGTCCTTGAACAGCCTCACAAAAATGTTACGCCGTCTTACAGTCGGGGTATATTTGCGCTGCTTAAAGCGCAATCCCTTATGTCTGTAATATATCAAGTGAATAAGGCCGCTTATCACGAAAGGCAATGCTACAGCACTGCCGATAATAAGAACCCATTTGAGAAGGCCTACAATGAAATGCAGCGACACCATAAACAAATTACTAAGCATATTTATTAGCCTCCAATAAACGGAATGAAAGATTTAATACGCAGAATAATAGCCAGGATCAGCCGGAACGCCCATAAAGAGAGCGTAGCCCAGAGAAGCGGGAACAGGGAGCCAAACGGAATAAGACAGCCGAGGCCGGTAAAGATATTAACCAGGACAGATTTTATATACTGCCACTGCTCCATAAAGGAAGTATCCACATTCGGAAGCAGGTTCAAGAAAAATTCCGCAGACTTGATTATATTTCCGTAAAGTGCCTCTAAAATCATTTAATCACCGCCCTTCTCCTTCTTCGGAGGATTAACAGTAGAATATACTCCAGTACCCATATCAATAACGCCGCCGATCAGAGTAGGAAGATATTTCATAAGGTTGACGAAGTACACCGCATATATAAACACGCAGACTATAAGACGGACGTATGAAAGAGGCTCCGCATACATACTGAAGTCAAGTATAGTCAACTCCATTTCCTTCCCGAAAAAAGAAAGATCTATAGTCCACTTTGGATATATTATTGACTCCTCGCGAACAGAGCCGGAGGAACCGGAAGCTTCGGCGGTTCCCCCTGAATCAGGTTCAGAGCCAGGAGACGAATACGAAGGCTTTATATCACCTGCATACACAAAATTATTATCAACGATATCTACAAACAAGCTCTTGAATATATCGCCGAAATCATTCACGAAAGGAAGTTTTTTATTGAAAGTGTCCTGAAGCTCGGAGTTATAATTGTTTATAACATCAACATCAGCAACAAACACGTTTGTTATAGCCGTCTCGATAGACGTGGTTATATTCGTGATGAAGTCAGGGAAATCAATATTCCAGACGTTATTTGTAGTATCTCCGCCAGAGCCTCCGCCGGAATCGTCACCACCAATAATATAGTTATTTGTTATGTAGTTATTGATAGTGGTAGATTTACCTGTTGAAGGATCCGTAATAGGATAATCATATATAGTATCGCCGTCTATAGTTATTACATAATCATCGGGAATGCGGTCATATTCAATTGAGGTCTGATTACCGTAAAGCGTAAAAGGTGACGAACTAATTATAAAGCCGTAATCATCTTTTTTATTTGTATTCGGAGTAAATGAAGAGCGCCGAACATAATCCGTAATATAAGCGGAAGAGGTGGAATAATCAGAAGCTACAAAATACCATGTGTAACCGCCTCGAGGAACAAGACCCCAGCCATCATATTGATTACTTTTATAGCTATCATAATCCCGATACCTGAACCAGCGCAAAAACTCCATAGAAGAAGCCGAACAATCAAAATTCAAAGCAAAATACGGTGTAGTCGAAGGATCCCAAGGAATAGTTGAAGAATAATGATGGCTGTCGTCAGATATGCTATAATAATCTACAGCCATGCAAGAGCCGCCAGAAGCTAATGTGCTGGCGTGCATATGACAATAATACTTAGAATAAAACGGAGATGAAGAAACATTATCATCTTGAAAGAAAATTATGAAATAAATATCATTTTTACGATTATACAGAGACAAAGGAGAACTCAGTATATAGGGAGAAGCAGAAGTGCTCGAGGTGCTTTGATAGCTGAATACTGATTGATCCTTATTTGCATGAGGCATAAAACGATCGCTGTAATAATTATTAAGCTGCTTGCCTGTGTTACCATCAATAACCGGTTTTAGCCTTGAGGCTAGACCGGTATCGGCCTCCTTGCCCTGCTTGCGTGTGGACTGCAATACACCATCATTGAGGAAGTATATTACATCATCACAGGGGGACAGAACAAGCCGGCCATCAGAGAGGAGCTTCAGCCATTTAATAGGAACGTCAACGCCCTTGCCCAGAGCACCAATAAAATCACCCTCGCCGACCTCGCGCAGGTATTTAACATATGCGTCCTTTAAAGCAATAGCATCCTCGCCTACATCGTCCCAGTCGTTCCAGGTCTTGACCGTATCAGCCGCAGAAGCAATTATAGATATGCTGTAAGCAGTTCCGAAGAACGACAGGACAGCCGCAAGCACAAAACTAAATATTCGGATCCTTAAAGTTTTACTCATTTATATTATACCTCCAAAAAAAATTAAGCTCCCATCCGCCTATAGATGGGAGCTTGCAGGCGGCTAGAGATCAGACACCGCGAATAAAGGACAGGATAAACGAGATACCCTTGCGGAAGGCTATGCAGCTAACCGCGACCGGAAGCATAACCGGAAGCAGGGCAACCATCTCATTCAGCACAGACGTAAAATCAACTGCTGATACGTCGATCATAGTCTTTGCGGCAACGGCTCCAGCGTCAGAGAGAAGAAGCATATTTCCCATATGTATTAACCTCCTTAGAATTTAGTTGTATCGTTGAAAACTCTGCCTAGGAAAGAGATCAACCATCTGAATAATGTGACCGCGATAAACGAACCGAGGATAAGCCAGGACACTTTGAAGAACTCCGGAAGATAGGTCTGAAGATATTCAGTCCGAGTGCTTTCAAGCTCGTGAATACTCTGAAGAAGCTCCGTCTGATACTGTGCTTCGCTCCTGATATCTTCCAGAATATCCGAGTAATCCGGCTCGCCGTAGACGTCAAACGTCTGTGTCGTTTCCTCCGTCATCGTTTACCACCTCCGCAGCTTTCTCAAGCTCAGCGACTTTATTTGAAAGCTTTTTCATCTTCGAATCAGTGATACACGTAGAAATAAACGCAATCACAGCGATGATCACAGCGGATACACCCCAATCGATCATTTCTTACCGCCCTTCTTGAACGAGCCGTTGTCAAAGACATCATCAACCGGATTAATCTTTTCAGCAGGTTCATTTTCTGCGGCCATCTCAGAAGGAGACTTTGCAAGCTCATCAGCCTTATTGCTGTCAAGTGCTCCGACAGGTGCAGCAGATTCAGCATGTGAGTAATCGGAAATACCCTCGTCAACAGTAAGCGCCGCGCCGTTGGGATCCTCGCCCTTCATGGGATCATCAGGACCATAGAACATTATGCGCGCTATACGTTTCTTTTCGTCGTAGAATACATCAGCGTACCAGTTGAGACGATCTTTAAGCCACTTCATTGTTATCATCTCGCCGAACACCCTGAGGATCTCTTCACGGGTATTCTTGACCTTTACCAGCGGGGCGCGGTCATTCGCCATTACGCCCACATTTCCAGGCTTTACGAAGGTAAGAAGAAGATTGTTGTAGGCGACCGGCTTTCCGGTCTTTTCATCTGTGAAGCTTCCGGCGCGTACCTCTGCGCCAATGAACATTTCAGGCATTTTGTTTTCCTCCTAAAGATTTTTGATTTTTATGCCAAGGTATCTTATATTTGCCCCTCGGGGCTGGATGCGGTTTTATTTATACTCGCAACCGCTAAACGAGATAAGGGGGGAATAAGAGAGATGGAATATATCAACAATCCGAACCAGGTTCGGAACTGGACTTCAATGCTTTAATTTCGGCTTTAAGCTTTCGATTTTCAGAACGAAGCTTTTTGACCTGCTGCTTGAATTCGTCAATATCCTGCAAAGCTTTATCACGTTCGGCGGTCATATTACAGAGTTTAATATTTATCCGGTGATTACTATCGCGTTCAGCTTCATACTTTTCGTTAGCTTCATTGATATCATCATAAAGTTTATCAATTCGAGCATCATAATCACATAAAACACGCTCAAATTCATCTTTACTAACGACATCAGCCGGAGCAGGTGCAGCGGGTTCAGATTCTACAACCTCAGCCGGAGCAGGCGAAGCGGATTCATCAATCACTATTTCAGCCGGAGCAGTTTCAGAAGATTCTGCCGAATTGTTTTCCAAACGTTTGGAATCCGTTTTCAATCGCTTTATTTCCCTGGCGCTCATTTCCGGCGTTGCCTGCTCGCGCTGCTTATCTGAAAGCGATAACATAGCGACTAACTGCGAATAACTCCACTGCCTGACCGCATTAAAGAAATCGTTAAACCCTACATACTGCAATTTTGGCTTTGATTTTACCATACCAACATTATCTGCAAACTGCTCAACGATGTTGATAAAATTGTAGGTCGTCGACTTCTTGAAACCGAAATTCGCCTGACAGCAATCAACTATGTTGTCGAAGTGCTTTTTGTAATAGCCGAAGTAATTAAGCTCATACACGTAATACGCGATATGTAACCAATTATCGGCAGCACATTCAACCTCTTTGCGGATCTTGTCAATGTAACTGACGAACATTTCTTCATCCGTTTCAGGCGGATTTATTATCTCTGTTGTCATTGTTTCATCTCCTCCACAGATGATATTTTTATTTCAGAGTTGAGCTTCAACCCTTTTCAGCACAATTGCAACAAGTGCCAAATAAAGGGAGATTAAACCTATCGGCCGTTGCGAATGGAACACAACAAACCACACCGCAATACCAACAGCGGACAAACCGCAGACAGCCAGAAACAGGGGTTATAACATAAAAGGGTCTATCCCATTCGGTCGGATCATTTTCAGCCTTTACAAAAGCATTAGAAATAACCTCTTCTGTAAGCTCTTCGGATAAGTCAGGTACATTTATCACCATTTTTACCACCTCCTCCACAGATGATATTTATTTCACCGTCTGCCGGAGCAGGCGGGGATTTTCGTGTAGCCCAGCTTTAGCGGCTGTATTTACAAGGTTGTTACGGTTCAGAGTGGAGGTCTTTACCTACCTCGCTTTGCTGGGCTACGCAATCAACCTGTTTACCGGCTTAGCACTCGTTTTTTATTCTTCGAGTTTGAGCATTTCCGGTTTCATGGTATTTTCTCTAAACGGTCACGGCATGTACATTATACTGTCACCGCTTATTGACATTTGAAACCCGACCGTGTGGTATAATTATGTTGGAAATAAAATTTAACACACAGAAAGGAGCTGTTTAAATGCACTCAATCAAATACTTTGCCCTTAGTCTTGCAAAAGATATCGGCATTGTCTGCGGTATGATGATACTTTTGTACATCATTTTCCGCTAACCTTTTTCCCTCAAGCTCTCGCAGTTCTGCGGGAGCTTCCCTTTTTTCGGTCGGGATAAAACACATATATGTGCTTTACGATAATATAATAACACATGTATGTGCGTTTGTCAACACATATATGTGCTTTTGTGATAAAATCGTGTAAAATGAACAAAATACGGAGGTGTTATTTTATGAAAACAAACAAAATTAACACGGTTTATCAAAGAATTACAGATTTAAGAGAAGATGCAGATAAAACACAAAACGAGGTAGCCAAAGACCTTAATATGCACAACACACAATATAGACGATATGAAAAAGCTGAAACACCAGTAACAGCAGATTTTATTGTAAAGATAGCAAAATACTACAATGTGAGTGCAGATTACATTTTAGGATTAACGAATACAATCAGAAAATTATAAAGAAAAGGCACTGCCGGAGCTCGGAAGTGCCTTAAACTATTTAACGAAACTTTACGGCTGACGTTTCAGCCGTTCATCTCTCCCCTGCTGCCCCCTCTCATCTTGAAAGGGGGCATTTATTTTTCTTGTATCTTCGCCCTTATCCCTTTTCTGAGCGCGTGCCGAATAATCCGCCTTTTTAACTTCCAGACCGTCCCGCATTTATTCCACGGTCCCCCTTGACAGCGAGCGCTCGTAGTGTTACCTACAAAATCGCCATGGGACCCCGAACCCATGACGATTTTGTAGAACACTACGGCTTGAAACCCTGCGCTGGCGCTGTCTATGGGGGTGGCGGAAATGCGGACGGCTGGCGGTCTGTTGTCTTTTTTGCCGCCTCCCCTTGCGCGCAGGGTAGCACAGGTTTTCATCTCTGTCAAGGGGGCTTTCGCGGCATAAACGCGGGACGGGCTTTACTTGATGTCCTTTTATCAGATTTTTTACTCCGAAGTCTGGCGGCTCGGCGGATTATTCGGCAGGATTTATTGCTTGAAGCCGGCGGGATCAGGGCGAAGATCTTCGGTTTTTCTGCTTTCCACACTAATAGAGTTTCGTAGAGTTTTCCAAACGTTTGGACTTTTACTTGTGATTTTCTGCGTACTCCTCCAGGAGCTTATTAATTAAAGCATTGAGGCTTAGTCCTTCCGTTCTGGCTAGATCCTAATACTCTTCCTTCTTCCCTTTGGGAAACGTAATTTTCCAAACGTTTAGACTTTTACTTGTGATTTTCTGCGTACTCCTCCAGGAGCTTATTAATTAGAGCATTGAGGCTAAGTCCTTCCATTCTGGCTAATTCCTGATACTCTTCCTTCTTCCCTTTGGGAAACGTAATTTTCCAAACGTTTGGAATAAAAGAAGTGGCAGAACGTTTCCGATCTACCACTATATCATTATCTTTTACTATAATGCCCTTTGCATGCGATTATCTCGACACTTTCAGAAGTACACCGAAAAATCAGTCTATTGCAATCATCTATACGAACACTCCACCAACCTTGCAAATTCCCCTTTAAAGGTTCAGGCTTACCAATGCAATGATATCCGTTACGTTCGATATCCTCAATAAGCTGATTTATTCTCTTTAGTGTTTTCTTATCTTCACTTTGCCAGGATTTATATTCGTCCCATGCCTCGGACTGCCAAACTATATTCATTTACTTATCTCCTAACAGCTTATGAGCAACACCCTTTCCATTATCGAGATCATCAGCACGCCGCCGAAGTTCCACGGACTCGGAAGAGGTCAAACCGTTTTCATCATACAATGATACCGAAAACGGTATACCACCTTCACGAACGGACTTAGTAAGAAACATCGTAATTGCAGTGCTCATATCAATACCAAGTTCCTCAAACAAATTCCTGGACTTTTCCTTTAATTCATCATTGACCCTAATTGAAATAGTAGCCATATTATCACCCCCACTATTATTATATCATTATTGTACTACAATGTCAATACATTTGCGTGAATTTAATAGATTAATATTAAATATAGTATAAAATCTTGCACAAGAAAAATACCCGGCTCATCGTGAAGATCTCACAAAAAACCGGGTTATCAATTTTCTCTTTTACGCAATAGGCTGTATTTTTATGTAACTCTTCCCTCGTTACATTATATCACACATCTGACTGAGTTTCAAGACGTCTGGTACAATAGTAACAATATGCACATTGAAAAGAATATTCGCAAGCTTCACAATCTCCATCACATTCAATATCTGCATTGCAATCAAATTCATATCTACAGTCTGAACAGTCGTGATAATAATCCATCATTTAAATCACCTCCATTAATCCCGTTTACCTCCGTGAGTGTTCCGCCTGATGTACTGTTGAACCGTCTCCAGGTTCTCACCGTGCCGGATCTCCCGGACGAGCCGCCGGAACATGTTCGGCAGCCACTTAACCACAAGATCGCAGCACTCTATATAATGCGCGCACACCTCGCAGCCGTCAAACTTCGGACAGCCTGCACAAGGCGGACGAGGATAAACCGGACTCTTCGCCGGGCAGTTCTCCCGGTATCTACATTCCCAATAATCACACGTCACTACATAACACCCCTTGATGATCAACCCGCTTCGGCTTCCGAACGATCATATAATACTGTTGATAATAGTCAAAATGCTGATGGCTTATGTTCTCCCTCAGTTCCTCAGAGCTGAGATCGGAAGTATATAATCAAAGCGTTTAAATCCGGTCTGTTCCTCATAGTAGCGCTTACCGTCCCGGAGGTTCTGCTGTAGTTCCTCTTTAACCATAACGCGCCCCTTTGAGATCTCATCGTTAACGGACTTCTCAAGCCAATCCGCAAAATACTCCATACCCCAGGTATCAATAACTGTGTAGATACTGGAAAGCCACTGTTTCCGGAATCCTCGGGAGAACCTGACGAATGCCGACTTTGCAAGCTTGACTTTGTGGAATTCAACCTTCTTTGTAGCGTCGTTCAGAAAAGCTTTCCACCAACGTTTTGTAGCACATCGGCTCACATTGTCGGAGGTTCTTTCGACGAAGCGAACGAAATTTAGAGCGCTGCCGCACATGTACTCGCTGAATTGTTCATCGTCCTTACTGTCGATAAAAGCATTAAACACGCACATTGCATTGCTGTTCTTGAATTCAAATTCACAGCGCGTCCAGGCAGAACAGCCCTCCGGAAGCTCCTTACCTTTCTGAATCTGTTCGGTTTTCTTGTCGTAGAATCTACAGATTGTATCACTTTGACGTGATCCAAGCTGAACCGTAAGACCTTCAAGCTCATCACCGTTAACGCGCTTCCTGTTCTTCTTATAGCTAAACAGTCTGCGGAAATCGTCGCCTTGATCAGACCATACACGAGCCTTGCAGCACATTTCGCCATCACGGATAGCCCAGATCACACGCTTTAAAGAAATCTGTGTCTCTTCCCCGCTTTTGGTTATTCCGTCCATAGCGTAATCAAAACGAGTGACCGCGATCTGATAACCCCTGAAGCACAATGCCCGAAGCATTCCACACCAGCACTTGAAAGAGATCCCCAGATCGTCAAGATATCCATTAAAGTAGTCGAGACCCTGAGCTGAAAACTCAAGGCAAACGCCTTGAATTGAATAATGCTCCTCTGTCGGAACCTTTAAGCTGATATTCTCATATGAAAACCGCCGACCATAATGAAGGCAGCGCCCACAATCAACCATCTTCTTTATAAGGTCGCCAAGCAGAAGCGTGTTTTTGAGAGTGCTCATGCAGTGTTCAAATGGTGTCTTGCCGTACTGATCGCGTTCATTCGGCAGCTCATGCTCAGGTTTCAAAGTTACCCGGAAGTAATCAAACCTCGCTCTAGTCATTATATTATCGCTCCTCATTTTTTTGAAAGTTAACTTTCAAATTATCTGTTGCGCAGATTATTGCGCAGCTTCTTTTCTCCTTTTTTGTCCATAGGTGCAGGCAGTCCCAAAGCTTCAAACTGTCTGTTGCGTTCTATGTCCTCATCGCTGATATATTCCATAGTCAGCAGCGTATTTACCATTTCCTGAGTATCGTAAAGATTCCGGAAGAAATCAGACTGTATCCAGACTTCGCCCGACAGAGGCGCAAGCGGTCTAATCGGCGACTGATAGAACAGATTGTATTCCTCAGCGTCATAGACCCAATTAGTGATCATACGCGAGAACGGATGAAATGGAAAAGCACTACACACCGTAACATCATTAGTGATCTCCCTAAGCTGCTTTTCTAGGAAACCCCACCGCTGAACCGTTCCATAGATTACAAGGTGTCGGTGACGGCACTGGCATATGTGCTGAAAAAGGATCTTCGGCAGACCGCCCTCGCCGTCCTTCGTCTTTCCGTTGGCAAAATCCCGGCTATTGAAAATCGTTCCGATCTCGTCGATCAGGACGACCGTATCATCTGGAGCGTTCAGAATATCCTGAATGCACGTAAGCGGAAGTATCTTCGTGTCCTCAGGGAAATTCTCAAGCTTGAGATTTGTTATGATCGTAACGTCAGGATAGCGTTTACAGATGAAATAAGCGTCGCGAACCATGCTGCACGTTTTACCAGCACCGAACTTTCCAAGATAGATATGTAATCCCCACTGATGGAAGTGCTTGCCTTCATGGTTCTTGAAGTACCAATAAACGTCCTTTACAAGCCAGAAAATCAATGCGGGAAGCTTCCGGAGACGAGACAGAAAAACACCCAGATGTATCATCTTAAACCGCCTTTCTTCCTGTTAAGCTCAATAAGGATAGAATAAATCCATTTAGCCACCCAGAGCAGCACAGTCAAATTGATAAATGCTAACCCTACCTGAGCCGCAAGCGTTCCGAAAGTTGCCGAACCCCCCATAAACCAATCACCGAAATGCATGATTTCAGTTCCGGTAACTTCGGCAGTAGCTTCTAAAGTTGGCATGATTACTCTCCTTTCACTCCAGCAGCTATAAGCACAACTTTCCGGATCATGGACATAAGAAGGTTAATGCCCCAGATCAGAAAAAGAGTACCGACACCCCAGTTGATAATTTTCCCGATGAAAAAGGAAAAGCTGAGATATTCCGTAGGGAAACCAAGTAAATTGCCTATATCTGCAAGATTCATCTGAATACGTCCTTTCTTCTGAACAGATCTCTAATGAAGAAGCAGCCGGAGATCAGCAGCAGGAGAAGCAGCAGCCCCTCAGAAACTGAATAGTCATCTAGGGCAACACCGCACAAAGTCCACAAATTAGAAATTAAGCACGATTAGTAAACAAACCGGTTGCATAGCAAAACAAAAAATGGTATAATAAAAGTATGAATAAGCAGATAAGTTTATCGAACCTGGAGGACGAACTGTCACAGGTACGAACAAAGAAAAAAGAATTTCTGGAGCAGATAGAGCGAATAGTTCCGTGGAACGAATGGGTAGCAATGATAAAGCCGTGCTATTACAAAGGAGAGCGTGGGAATAAGCCATACGAC
>OBWC01001239.1_pt1 | contig 13446 bp, 7 predicted proteins | sample 1501341 | NCBI WGS metagenome assembly OBWC01 (sample SAMEA2580033, study PRJEB22360) | human gut metagenome | biome: human gut; feature: human-associated habitat; material: faeces | place: Denmark | collected 2008/2010 | reverse complement strand
GCCAGCTCTTCAGCCATCAGGCGGGTGGCCGCCACCGAGACGCCCGCCGTCGCCAGCGTGACAAAGAGCGAATAGACCGCCAGCACCAGCTGGTACAATCCCATCCCCTCGCCGCCCAGGGCGTTCGCCAGCCAGATGCGCAGCCCCATGCCCGCCAGACGGAGCAGGACGTCCGCCCCGGTCATCAGGGCTGCGTTTTTCAGATAGCTCTGCCGCACAGCGCACCCCTCCCTTTCCCCAGTGTATCTTTTTATAAATATGTAAACTGCTCTGGGAAATATGAGCGGGGCCGTGGGTTGTTTCTTTCCCAGTTTTATGATATGATATATATCGTATCTGGCGGGAATGTTCCGCCAGACCGGATCTAAGAATGCAAGGAGGAAGCGCACCCCGGTACCACGGCCGTGCGCAACGAGACAATGAGCGAAGAATGTACCCATGACTGCTCCAACTGCGGGGCAGCGTGTTCTTCCCGCAATGCTGCGCCCCAGCATGACGCACCCAACCCGCACAGCAGCGTCAAGAAGGTCATCGGCGTCGTATCCGGCAAGGGCGGCGTCGGCAAGAGCATGACCAGCGCCCTGCTGGCCTGTGCAATGGCACGCCGCGGCTACCACTGCGGCATCCTCGACGCCGACATCACCGGCCCGTCCATCCCCAAGCTGTTCGGCATCCATGGCCGTGCCATGGCTGACGACAAGGGCTGCTGGCCCATCCAGAGCCGGATGGGCATCGACGTGATGAGCATCAACCTGCTGGTGGAGAACGAGGAAGACCCCGTCGTCTGGCGCGGCCCCGTCATCGCCGGTGCGGTCAAGCAGTTCTGGACCGATGTGGTCTGGAAAGACGTCGATTTCCTGTTCGTGGATATGCCTCCGGGAACCGGTGACGTCCCCCTGACCGTCTTCCAGAGCCTGCCCGTGGACGGCATCGTCGTCGTGGCAAGCCCGCAGGAGCTGGTGAGCATGATCGTGGCCAAGGCCGTGAACATGGCCGAGATGATGAAGGTGCCGATGCTGGGCATCGTCGAGAACATGAGCTATATCGTCTGCCCCGACTGCGGCAAGCACATCAACGTGTTCGGCGACAGCCATGTGGACGAGGTGGCCGCAAAGCATCACCTGCCCGTTCTGGCCAAATGCCCCATCGACCCGCAGCTGGCTGCGCTGTCCGACGCCGGCATGATCGAGACCTACGGCGGACAATTCCTCGAGGGTGCCGCTGACGCCTGCGAGAAGCTGCTGAAGTAAGACTTTTCCTCCCTGCACCGCCTGTTCCGAGCCGGTGCAGGGATTTTTTGTTTCTTTACAAAAGCAGGTTTTATCGCAATTTTTTGATGTGTCCCGTCTTTTTCGTGAAGTGCATTCATCTTTTCCATTGTATTTTGAAAGATTTTCCGGTTTTTGCGGGGCGGGCCATCTTGTAAATCGGCAGATAAAGCTTTATAATAGCAAAGTGGTCAGAGGCTTATCGCACCCGCCGTGGGAAACGGGAAAGACGGAGCCTCCACACAATAGAGTTAAGGGAAAAGGAGTATATCATTATGCTGACGAATGAATATCTGAAGCGTGTCTACGAGGGCCTGGAAAAGCGCAATGCCAACGAGCCCGAATTCCTGCAGGCTGTCCGCGAGGTTCTGGAGAGCATCCAGCCCGTCGTGGAGAAGCATCCCGAGTACGAGAAGGCCGCCCTCATCGAGCGTCTGGTCGAGCCTGAGCGCATCATCACCTTCCGTGTACCCTGGGTCGATGACCAGGGCAAGGTCCAGGTGAACCGCGGCTACCGCGTCCAGTTCAACAGCGCCATCGGCCCCTACAAGGGCGGTCTGCGCTTCCATCCTTCTGTCAATCAGGGCATCCTGAAGTTCCTCGGCTTCGAGCAGACCTTCAAGAACAGCCTGACCACCCTGCCCATGGGCGGCGGCAAGGGCGGCTCTGACTTCGATCCCCACGGCAAGAGCGACATGGAAGTCATGCGCTTCTGCCAGAGCTTCATGACCGAGCTGTACCGCCACATCGGCCAGTTCGTGGACTGCCCCGCCGGTGATATTGGCGTCGGCGGCCGCGAGGTCGGCTATATGTTCGGCCAGTACAAGCGTCTGACCAACAGCTTCCAGGGCGGTATGCTCACCGGCAAGGGCCTGACCTTCGGCGGTTCTCTGGCCCGTACCGAGGCTACCGGCTACGGCCTGTGCTACTTCACCGCTGAGGCTCTGAAGTGTATGCGCAACGACAGCTTCGAGGGCAAGACCGTGGTCATCTCCGGCTCCGGCAATGTCGCTATCTACGCCTGTGAGAAGGCTACCCAGCTGGGTGCCAAGGTCGTCACCATGTCCGACTCCAACGGCTATGTCTACGACCCCAACGGCATCGACCTGGCTTACGTCAAGGATCTGAAGGAAGTCCGCCGTGGCCGTATCAAGGAATATGCTGAGACCCACAAGGATGCAACCTACGTTGCTGACTGCACCAAGGTCTGGACTGTCCCCTGCGACATCGCCCTGCCCTGCGCTACCCAGAACGAGATCAACAAGGAGTCCGCAGAGGCTCTGGTGAAGGGCGGCTGCACCGTGGTCTGCGAGGGCGCTAACATGCCCAGCACTCCCGAGGCCATCGAGGTCTACCTGTCCAACGGCATCCTGTACGGACCCGCAAAGGCTTCCAACGCCGGCGGCGTGGCTACCTCCGGTCTGGAGATGAGCCAGAACTCCGAGCGTCTGAGCTGGAGCTTCGAAGAGGTCGATGCAAAGCTGAAGGGCATCATGGAGGGCATCTTCCACGCCTCCTACGATGCATCCGTGGCCGCTGGCTCCGAGGGCAACCTGATGGTCGGTGCAAACTGCGCTGGCTTCCTGAAGGTCGCTACTGCCATGATGGCTCAGGGCATCACCTACTAAGCTTTTCCTGATCTACAAGGGCCGCATCCGCGAGGGTGCGGCTTTTTTTGGTTTGCCCCGCCTGCCTGCATAACCGTCTGCCGCCCCGCTCATACTCCTTTCATCAAACGAAAAGAGGTTTTTGCATGGACGAAATGATGTTCTGTTATCAATGCGAGCAGGCGGCAAACTGCACGGCCTGCACCGGAAAAGCGGGTGTCTGCGGCAAATCAGCCGAGACAGCCGACGCGCAGGACAAGCTCACCGGAGCACTCATCGGCTTTGCCACCCTGCTGCTGGACATCGGCAGACCCATCCGGCCCCCGCAGGCACTCCTGCTGACGGAAGGATTGTTCACCACCATCACCAATGTTGATTTCGACCCCCAGACGGTGGCGCAGCTGACCGATAAGGTCTGGAAGGCCAAGCAGGAAGCCTTTGCCTCGGCCAGCCCTGCACCTGCACCAGTGTCCGACTACGATATGCAGAAGCTGTGGCAGGAGCCGGACCCCGACCGGAAGAGCCTGTGCTCCTTTGTCCTCTTTGGGCTGCGCGGCATGGCAGCTTACTCCTACCACGCGCGGGTGCTGGGCTATACCGATGGCGAGATCGACCTGTTTTTCTGCACGGCGCTGCGGGCCATCGCACAGGAGCGGGACAAGGACAAGCTCTTCCAGCTGGTGGAGGACACCGGGCGGATGGCCTACCGGGTCATGGCTGAGCTGGACAAGGCCAACACCGGCGCGTTTGGCGACCCAGAGCCGGTGGAGGTGTCCCTGACCATCGAGAAAGGGCCTTTCATCGTCATCTCCGGCCACGACCTCTACGACGCCAAGTGCCTGTTGGAGCAGACCGAGGGCAAGGGCATCAATGTCTACACCCACTCCGAGATGCTGCCTGCCCACGGCTATCCGGAGCTGAAAAAGCGCTTTCCTCATCTGAAAGGCAACTTTGGCACCGCATGGCAGAACCAGCAGCGGGAGTTTGAGGACATCCCTGCACCGGTGCTCTTCACCACCAACTGCATCATGCCCCTCCGGCCCAGCTATGCCGACCGGGTATTCACCACCTCTGTCGTCTCCTATCCCGGCGTCACCCACATCGGGGAGGACCGGGATTTTTCGCCGGTCATCGCCAAGGCGCTTGAGCTGGGCGGCTACCCGGAGGACACCCTCATCCCGGGCATGAACGGCGGCAGTGTGGTCGCCACCGGCTTTGCCCACCATGCCGTACTGAGCCATGCGGAGGAGATTGTCCAAGCCGTCCACGAGGGTGCCATCCGGCACTTTTTCCTCATCGGCGGCTGCGACGGCACCCGCCCCTCCCGCCGGTACTACACGGATTTTGCCAAGCTGACCCCGCCCGACACCGTCATCCTGACGCTGGCCTGCGGCAAGTTCCGGCTCAACGACCTGCCGCTGGGTACGGTGGCGGGTCTGCCCCGCATCCTCGACGTGGGCCAGTGCAACGACGCCTACAGTGCCATCCGGATCGCGCTGGGTCTGGCCGAAGCTTTTGACTGCTCGGTCAACGAGCTGCCCCTCTCCATCATCCTCTGCTGGTTCGAGCAGAAGGCGGTCTGTGTGCTGATGGCCCTGCTGGCGCTGGGCATCCGGGGCATCCGTCTCGGCCCCACCCTGCCCGCCTTCCTCTCCCCCGGGGTGGCCGCTGTTTTGCAGGAGAAGTATGACCTCCAGCCCATCACCACGCCGGAGGACGATCTTGCCGCCTGTCTGGGCCGACACTGAGCCGGAAAAGGCATACTATTTCCTACTCTGCGTGTCTGTTTTTCACAAGAAGAACCGTCGCCGTGTACCCACATTTGGTGCAGCTGTCACTTGAATCTCTTTCAGCACCTTTGTATAATATTCTTGTTATCCGGAACAAGGGCGTTCTAGATGAGTCTTCGCCGACCCATCTGGGACGCCTTTTCTTTTTACCGGCATTAAGAGGGACTCTGCGGAATGTGCCGCAGCATTGCCAGGATATTCTCCGGAAAATCGAAAAAAGGATGGGAAAGTCTATGGAAAATTTCACGGAGCAAAAAGGGCCTCTGGGCCTCTATGACCCCCAGTTCGAGCACGACGCCTGCGGCATCGGTGCCGTCGTGGACATCAAGGGCCGCAAGAGCCACCAGACCGTCAGCGACGCGCTGTCCATCGTGGAGCGCCTTGAGCACCGCGCCGGCAAGGACGCCGAGGGCAAGACCGGCGACGGCGTGGGCATCATGCTGCAGATCAGCCACCGCTTCTTTGCCAAGGTAGCCGACGAGCTGAACATCAGCCTTGGCAACGAGCGCGAATACGGCGTAGGTATGTTCTTCTTCCCTCAAAACGAACACCTGCGCGCCCAGGCCATGAAGCTTTTTGAGCTTGTCACCCGCAAAGAGGGCCTCGAGTTTCTGGCATGGCGCGAAGTGCCTGTAGACCCCGACGCCGTGGGCCAGAAAGCCCGCGACTGTATGCCCGCCATCTGGCAGTGCTTCATCAAAAAGCCCGCCAAGGTGAGCAAGGGCATCGACTTTGACCGCAAGCTCTACATCGTCCGCCGGGTCTTCGAGCAGGCCAGCAACGGCACCTATGTCCCCAGCCTGTCCAGCCGCACCATCGTGTACAAGGGCATGTTCCTCGTCCACGACCTGCGCCAGTTCTACCTCGATCTGCAGGACGAGGACTATGAATCCGCCATCGGCATGGTCCACAGCCGCTTCTCCACCAACACCAACCCCAGCTGGATGCGCGCCCACCCCAACCGCTTCATCCTCCACAACGGCGAGATCAACACCATCAAGGGCAACACCGACGCCATGCTGGCCCGTGAAGAGACCATCTCCTCCCCCATCATGAAGGAAGACATGAACAAGATTCTGCCCATCATCAACACCTCCGGCTCCGACTCCGCCATGCTGGACAACGCCCTCGAGTTCATGGTGATGAACGGCATGGACCTGCCGCTGGCTGTCATGATCACCATCCCGGAGCCCTGGGAGAACAACAAGAACATCAGCCAGAAAAAGCGGGACTTCTACCAGTATTACGCCACCATGCTGGAACCCTGGGACGGCCCTGCCGCCATCCTCTTCTCCGATGGCGACGTGGTGGGCGCTGTGCTGGACCGCAACGGTCTGCGCCCCAGCCGCTACTACATCACCAAAGACGGCAGGATGATTCTCTCTTCCGAGGTGGGCGTGCTGCCCTGTGAGCCGGAGAACATTCTGGTCAAAGACCGTCTCCGCCCCGGCAAGATGCTGCTGGTGGACACCGTCAAGGGCGAAGTCGTGGACGACGAGAAGCTGAAGGAATACTACGCCAGCCGTGAGCCGTACGGCGAGTGGATAGACCGCAACCTCGTCCAGCTGAAGGACCTCAAGATTCCCAACATCAAGACCCCCAGCTACACCGGCGACGACCTGCTGCGCCTGCAGAAGGTGTTCGGCTACAAGTATGAGGACATCAGCACCCTCATCCTGCCCATGGCACGTCAGGGCGCAGAGCCTTCCGGCGCAATGGGTACCGATACCCCGCTTGCCGTCCTCAGCGGCCAGCACCCGCCGCTCTTCAATTATTTCAAGCAGCGTTTTGCACAGGTCACGAACCCGCCCATCGACGCCATCCGCGAGAAGATCGTCACCTCCACCAGCGTCTATGTGGGCGCACACGGCAACCTGCTGGAAGACAAGCCCGAAAACTGCAAGGTGCTCAAGGTCAACAATCCCATCCTCACGTCCACTGACCTTCTCCGTATCAAGTACATGAACGTCCCGGGCTTCAAAGTCTCCACTGTCTCCATCAACTACTACAAGAACACCAGCCTCGAAAAGGCCATCGACCGCGTTTTTCTGGAGGTAGACCGCGCTTATAAAGAGGGTGCCAACATCATCATCCTGTCCGACCGGGACATTGACGAGTACCATGTGGCCATCCCCAGCCTGCTGGCGGTTTCTGCCGTGTCCCAGTACCTCATCCGCACCAAGAAGAGCACCGCACTGGCTCTCATCCTCGAGAGCGCAGAGCCTCATGAAGTGCATCACTTTGCCGCTCTGCTGGGCTACGGCGCCTGTGCCGTCAACCCCTATCTGGCCCATGAGACCATCGGCCAGCTCATCGACGACGGCCTGCTGGACAAAGATTATTACGCCGCCGTGGACGACTACAACAAGGCTGTGCTGGGCGGCATCGTGAAGATTGCCTCCAAGATGGGCATCTCCACCATCCAGAGCTACCAGAGCAGCCAGATCTTCGAGGCCGTCGGCATCTCCAGGGACGTCATCGACAAGTATTTCACCGGCACGGTGAGCCGTGTGGGCGGCATCGGCCTCGAGGACATTCAGGCTGACGTGGAGGCCCTGCACAACGCAGCCTTCGACCCGCTGGGCCTTGACATCAACATGCAGCTGGAAGACGGCGGCGCCCACAAGTTCCGCAGCGGCAAGGAAGAGCACCTCTTCAATCCCCAGACCATCCACCTGTTCCAGAAAGCCTGCTTCACCGGTGACTACGACACCTTCAAGCAGTTCACCCACACCGTGGACAACATGGGCCAGAACGGCGTCCATCTGCGCAGTCTGCTGGACTTCAACTATGCCCCCGACGGCGGCATCCCGCTGGACGAGGTAGAGCCGGTGAGCTCCATCGTCAAGCGGTTCAAGGCCGCTGCCATGAGCTACGGCGCACTGAGCAGCGAGGCCCACGAGACCATCGCCATCGCGCTGAACCGCCTCGGCGGCCGGAGCAACACCGGCGAGGGCGGTGAGCCCGAAGAGCGCTACCACAGCGAGAGCAATTCCAAGATAAAGCAGGTGGCTTCCGCCCGCTTCGGCGTCACCAGCAAGTATCTTGTCTCGGCAGAGGAGATCCAAATCAAGCTGGCACAGGGCGCAAAGCCCGGCGAGGGCGGCAATCTGCCCGGCGCAAAAGTGTACCCGTGGATCGCCAAGACCCGTCACAGCACTACGGGTGTCGGCCTCATTTCTCCCCCGCCGCACCACGACATCTACTCCATCGAAGACCTTGCAGAGCTTATCTACGACCTCAAGAATGCCAACCGCCACGCCAACATCAACGTCAAGCTGGTCAGTGAGGCCGGCGTCGGCACCATCGCTGCCGGTGTCGCCAAGGGCGGCGCACAGGTCATCCTCGTCTCCGGCTACGACGGCGGCACGGGCGCAGCGCCCCGCAACTCCATCAAAGATGCCGGTCTGCCCTGGGAGCTTGGCATCGCCGAGACCCACCAGACCCTTATCCTCAACGGTCTGCGCACCCGTGTGCGCATCGAGAGCGATTCCAAGCTGCTCTCCGGCCGCGATGTGGCCATCAGCTGTATGCTGGGCGCTGAGGAGTTCGGCTTCGGCACCTCTCTGCTGATGACCATGGGCTGCGTCATGATGCGTGTCTGCAACCTCGACACCTGCCCCATGGGCATCTGCACCCAGAACCCCGAGCTGCGCAAGCACTTCCGCGGCAAGCCCGAGTATATCATCAACTACCTGACCTTCGTGGCGCAGGAGCTGCGCGAATACATGGCAAAGCTGGGCATCCGTACCATCGACGAGCTGGTGGGCCGCACCGACCTGCTCCATGTCAAGTCTGCCCCTGCCGACAGCCGGATGTCCAAGATGGACCTCGACTGCATCCTGCACAACCCCGCCATCGTCAACAGCAATGTCCACTTCCAGAAGGAAGACACCTACGACTTCCATCTGGAAGACACTCTGGACATGAAGGTGCTGATGAAGAAATTTAAGCTCAGCAGCAAGACCCCTCAGAGCGTGAAGCTGGATGTCTCCAACACCGACCGCGCCTTTGGTGCCATCTTCGGCAGCGAGATCACCTGCAAGTACGGCAGCGACCTGCCCGATGACGTCTACACCGTCCACTGCACCGGTGCAGGCGGCCAGAGCTTCGGCGCATTCATTCCCAAGGGCCTGACGCTGGAACTGACCGGCGACTGCAACGACTACATGGGCAAGGGCCTCTCCGGCGGCAAGCTCGTCGTCCGCCCGCCCGAGGGCATCACCTTCAAGCCCGAGGAGAACATCATCATCGGCAACGTGGCACTCTACGGTGCCACCAGCGGCAAAGCCTTTGTTTCCGGTGTAGCCGGTGAGCGCTTCTGCGTCCGCAACTCGGGCGCTGTGGCCGTCGTCGAGGGCGTGGGCGACCACGGCTGCGAGTACATGACCGGCGGCACCGTCGTCGTTCTGGGCCAGACCGGCAAGAACTTTGCAGCCGGCATGACCGGCGGCATCGCCTATGTGCTGGATGAGAACTGGGACTTCTACCAGCGAGTGAACAAGGAGACCGTCAGCCTCGAGCCGGTGGAGCACAAGTACGACGTCGCCACCCTGAAAGAGCTCATCCGTGAGCACGTCGAGCTGACCGGCTCGCCCCGCGGCAAGGAGATCCTGGACAATTTCAGCGAGTTCCTGCCCAAGTTCAAGAAAGTCCTCCCCTACGATTACGACCATATGCTGCGGGTCATCGCCTCGATGGAAGAGCGCGGACTCGACGGCGAGCAGGCGCAGATCGAAGCATTCTACGCCGTGCAGAAGAACAAGTAAGGAGGGGAACATCATGGCAAAACTCACTGGTTTTATGGATTACACGCGCAAGACCAGCACGGATGTTCCGCCGCTGGAGCGCATTGAAAACTTTAACGAATTTCACATCTGGCTCTCCCGGGAGGAGCAGCAGACCCAGGCAGCCCGCTGCATGGACTGCGGCGTCCCCTTCTGCCAGGCAGGCATGATGATCGGCGGCATGGCCTCCGGCTGCCCGCTGAACAACCTCATCCCCGAGTGGAACGATTTGGTCTATCAGGGCAAATGGGAGCTGGCACTCCGCCGCCTGCGCACCACCAACCGTTTTCCGGAGTTCACGAGCCGGGTCTGCCCTGCCCTGTGTGAGGCCGCCTGCACCTGCGGCGACGTCACCGGCAGCAGCGTCACTGTCCGGGAGAACGAACACGCCATCGTGGAGACGGGCTACGCCAAGGGCTGGCTCCATGCCGCCCCGCCTCCGGCCCGCACCGGCAAGAGCGTAGCCGTCATCGGCAGGGGGGCCCCCGGCCGGCCGGCGGCCGGCGAACTTTCTTGGCGGCCCTTCGGGCCTGTCGGTGGCCGAATACCTCAACATCCGGGGCCATGCCGTCACCGTCTTCGAGCGTGCTGACCGTGTGGGCGGTCTGCTGATGTACGGCATCCCCAACATGAAGCTGGACAAATCCGTCATCGAGCGCCGCATCAAAATTATGCAGGCTGAGGGCGTCGAGTTCCGCACCAACATGGATGTGGGCGGGGCTGTGGATGCCGCTGAGATTTTGAACAGCTATGACGCCATCGTGCTCTGCTGCGGTGCCAAGAAAGCCCGCGATTTGAACGTCCCCGGCCGCGACGCGAAGGGCGTGTACCTCGCAGTGGACTACCTTACCAGCGTGACCAGGAGTCTGCTGGACAGCAAGTTTGCCGACGGCAGGGCCATCAACGCGGCAGGCAGGAATGTCCTCGTCATCGGCGGCGGCGACACCGGCAACGACTGTCAGGGTACCGCCCTGCGGCAGGGCTGCACCGACCTCGTGGCACTGGAAATGATGCCCCAGCCCCCGAAAGAGCGGGCCGCGAATAACCCCTGGCCCGAGTGGCCCAAGGTGCTGAAGGTGGACTACGGCCAGACTGAGTGCCTTGCCAAGTTCGACAAAGACCCCCGCGTCTACCAGACCACCGTCAAAGAGTTTCTGAAGGACGACGCCGGCAACCTGACCGGCGCGGTCATCTCCTATCTCAAGCCCCAGCGTGACCCCGACACCGGCCGTACCAGCATGGTACCCACCGGCGAAGAGTTCACCTACGACTGCCAGCTGGCCTTTATCGCCGCCGGTTTCGTGGGCTGCGAGGACTATGTGGCCGAGGCGTTCGGCGTGGAGCGGAACGCCCGGGGCAATGTGGCCGACCACGGCTTCCGCACCAATGTAGACAAAGTCTTTGTCTGCGGCGATATGCGCCGGGGCCAGAGCCTCGTGGTCTGGGGCCTGCGGGAGGGCCGCGACTGCGCCGCCGAGGTGGACCGCTATCTGATGGGTTACACCAATCTGTGACCCTCTCCCCTATTTATGACATTCTCTTTCCTATCCTAAACAGAAACGGGAGCTTTCCTTCACCGGGAGGCTCCCGTTTCTGCATTTCGGGGCTTTTATTTTCACAAATTTTTCACAGTCAGCATTTTCTACCCACTTGAAACAGATACCCCCAAGTGGTAAAATCAGAGTGTCGGGAGATTTACCCCCACAGGGTACATTTCCTCTTCACACCGATACACCCGGAAAGGAGTTATCTGCTATGACTGATGCTGAAAAAAAGCCCTGCTGCTGCGCCGCTGAGCCTGCCGAAAAGGACACTGCCCCCTCCTGCTGCCGCCACAAGGACCGTACCCCTGAGGAGTACCGCGCCCTTGCCAACCGGCTGAGCCGCATTGAGGGCCAGGTACGCGGCATCCGCGCGATGCTGGACAAGGACGTCTACTGCGCCGATATTCTGGTGCAGGTGGCTGCGGTGAACGCTGCACTGAACGGCTTTTCCAAAGAGCTGCTGGGCCAGCATATCCGCACCTGCGTGGCCGACGATTTGAAAGCCGGCGAGACGCAGAAGCTGGACGAACTGCTGCAGCTGCTGCCCCGGCTCATGAAATGACCCCGTTCCGGGCATCCTATAAGAGGGAAAGGAATCTGCAATGGAACAATACAATGTCACGGGCATGAGCTGCGCGGCCTGCTCTGCCCGAGTGGAAAAGGCCGTGAAGAAGGTGCCGGGCGTCACAAGCTGCTCGGTGAGCCTTCTGACAAACTCCATGGGCGTGGAAGGCACAGCCTCCCCTGCCGCCATCCTCTCGGCTGTGCAGGAGGCAGGCTATGGCGCAAGCCCGAAGAATGCCTCTTCCAGTAAGGCTTCGGACGCCAGCGCCGACCTCGATGCACTGGCCGACCACGAGACACCGAAGCTCAAGCGCCGTCTCATCGCCTCGCTGGGCTTCCTGCTGGTGCTGATGTACTTCTCCATGGGCCACATGATGTGGGGCTGGCCCCTGCCCCACTGGTTCGACGGCAACCACGTCGCCATGGGCCTTGTCCAGCTGCTGCTGGCGGGCATCGTCATGGTCATCAACCAGAAGTTCTTCATCAACGGATTTAAGGGCCTCATCCACGGCGCACCCAACATGGATACGCTGGTGGCCCTCGGCTCCATGGCAAGCTTCGTGTGGAGCACTTACGCCCTCTTCGCCATGACCCGCGCCCAGGTGGACGGAAACGACGAGCTCGTCATGCACTATATGATGGAGTTCTACTTCGAGTCTGCCGCCATGATCCTGACCCTCATCACGGTGGGCAAGATGCTGGAAGCCCGCTCCAAGGGCAAGACCACCGACGCCCTCAAGAGCCTGATGAAGCTGGCCCCCAAGACCGCCACGCTGGTGCGGGACGGCGCGGAAGTGACCGTGGCCATCGCCGACGTGCAGAAGGGCGACGTCTTTGTGGTCCGCCCCGGCGAGAATATCCCGGTGGACGGCGTGGTGCTGGAAGGCACCAGCGCAGTCAATGAGAGCGCCCTGACCGGCGAGAGCATCCCGGTGGACAAGGCCGTCGGCGACAAAGTCAGCGCCGCCACCACCAATCAGTCGGGCTTCCTCCGCTGTGAGGCTACCCGCGTGGGCGAGGATACCACGCTGGCTCAGATCATCAAGATGGTCAGCGATGCCGCCGCCACCAAAGCTCCTATCGCAAAAATCGCTGACACCGTGTCGGGCTTCTTCGTCCCGGCGGTCATCTCCATCGCCGTCGTCACCACCATCGTCTGGCTGCTGCTGGGCCATGAGCTGGGCTATGCACTGGCACGCGGCATCTCCGTTCTGGTCATCAGCTGCCCCTGCGCACTGGGCCTTGCAACACCTGTGGCTATTATGGTCGGCAATGGTCTCGGCGCAAAAAACGGCATCCTCTTCAAGACTGCTGCCTCGTTGGAAGCCGCAGGCCGCACCCAGATCGTGGCGCTGGACAAGACCGGCACCATCACCGAGGGCGCACCCCGCGTCACCGACCTGCTGCCCGCTGAGGGTGTCTCCGAGACGGAGCTTCTGACGCTGGCCGCAGCGCTGGAAAGCCGCAGCGAGCACCCTCTGGCAAAGGCAGTTCTGGCCGACGCCGAGGCAAAGGCCATCACTCCCCCGGAAGTCACTGACTTCGCGGCCCTGCCGGGCAATGGTCTGGCGGCCAAGCTGAACGGCATGGGCATCTATGCCGGCAATGCCGCCTTCATCCAGACCAAGCTCACTCTGCCCGCCGCACTGGCACAGCAGGCTGAAAAGCTGGCCTCTGAGGGCAAGACTCCCCTCTTCTTCGGCGGCGCAGGCCGTCTGCTGGGCGTTATCGCCGTGGCCGACACCATCAAGGAGGACAGCCCCGAAGCCATCCGTCAGCTGCAAAACATGGGCATTCGGGTCGTGATGCTCACCGGCGACAACCAGCGCACCGCCGACGCCATCGGCAGGCAGGCGGGCGTGGACGAGGTCATCGCGGGCGTCCTG
>OBWC01001207.1_pt1 | contig 13849 bp, 14 predicted proteins | sample 1501341 | NCBI WGS metagenome assembly OBWC01 (sample SAMEA2580033, study PRJEB22360) | human gut metagenome | biome: human gut; feature: human-associated habitat; material: faeces | place: Denmark | collected 2008/2010 | reverse complement strand
CTCCTGATACAAGCAAGTCCCCACCCACTGCTTATTGCTTTTCGCAATTGAAGCTAAGACTTACTTGATTCGGTTAAAAAGACAGGGGCAATAAAAGCTGATAATAAGCCCCGTGTTCCGGCACAGTGCGGTTTCCGGCGGTAATGGATCCGCCAAGATAGTGGATGCCGGTCCATACAATCGAAAGACCAATTCCATTTTTTCCACCATTACCCTTATAAAAACGTTCAAAAATATGAGGGAGATCTTTCTCCAGGAATCCCGGACCATCATCCTGTATCAGAAGGATCAGCGAGTTACCATCTGTACTCATACGGATCAGAATTTCGTGCTCGGCATATCGCAGACAGTTTGAAAGAATATTTTGTATCACCCGCTTCAACAATTCCGGATCCGTGCGGATCATTAGTGGGCGTTCAGCTTCAAGATGTATCACGCAGTCCCTTCGGATCGTACTCATGATATCCACACACTCATCAAGAAACTCTATTACTTCCAGATCTGTCGGATGCAGGTCAAATGTGTGACTGTCCATTTTTGAGAGAGAAAGAATACTTTCTACAAGGTCAGTCATGCGCAGACTTTCAGAAAGAATGATACCGGCAGCTTTCTGATGATCCTTTATGACATTGGAAACGATCCCCTGGGAATACCCGGTGATAGACGCAAGCGGCGTTTTCAGATCATGGGAAGCGTTTTGAAAAAACTGCCTTTTTTCTTCCTCGGATCTTCGGATCGTTTCTTCCATCTGGTTATAGGAGCGTTTTAAAGCTTCCAGTTCATTTAAAGAATAGGAATCCTGGATCTGTGCGGCTGTTTCTCCATTGATCCGCTGGATCTGGAGGCAAAGATGCTGGAGCGGGACAGAGATGGTTCTTGCAATTCCCCATACTAAAAAAGATGATAAAAACACAGAAGCGAGTAAAATCGCAAGATACAATTTCCATGTATAATTCCAGAAAACAGATGAATCCGGAATTTGGACAACAGAAACAAAATACTTTGCCCGTACAGGTGTACTGGACGGAAACACATACATACTGATGTACCAGAAGTCTTCAGAAAGTAAAATCCGGGACGTTTTTCCGGAAATCAGTTCACCTGACTGGATCATCTGTCGGCACTGTTCCTCTAAGGCAGATATCGGATAAATATTCTGGTCATTACTAGATTGAGGGAAGACAAGTTTTTGCTTGGAATTAAAAACCAGAAATATACCATTATAAGGCTGATCTCTGAGCTGCCGCCGGACAGAACGAAGCAAAGCTTTTGAAGATTCGCGCGTATTTTCCTTAGAATCTGAGTAAGTGTAAGCCGGGTCAGTGCTCAAACGATCCGACTCCGACTGAACCATCCTGATCAGATGCTCTGTTTCTTTCCTGGCAGTGTACTGTACATACCAGCGGGAAGAAAGGAAAAAGGTGATTCCGACTCCGAAAGTCATCATAAAAATCACGAGAAAAACTGCAGAAAATAAACGTGTCTGGATACTCTTTCCAATCATATTGATTCGATCCCTTCTGGCCTTCGTTCGCTCATTCGATAACCAAAGCCCCATACCGTCTCGATCAGGGCAGTAGATCCGAACGAAAGTAGTTTTTTTCGAAGTCGTTTAATAAAATCCTCCGGTATAGCTGCTTCCGGATCAGGACCTTGAAAATGCCAGACCTGTTCGGCTAATTCTTTTTTAGAAACAGCGTTATCTGCCCGTTGTATCATATACAGCAGAAAATCAAATTCTGTAGGAGTTACATTGAGATCACGTTCCTGAATTGTGACTCTGTGGCTGACAGGAAAAAGAACCAGATTTCCACATACAAACCGAGTGACAGGATCGGTCATGCCGGCATCGTAAAAGTGTGGATCAGACCGGCGGAATAATGCCTTTACCCGCGCAACGAACTCTAATGGAAGGAAGGGCTTTGTAATATAATCATCGCTTCCGAGAGTGATTCCCATAACACGGTCGAGCGGCGTATCTTTGGCAGATACAAAAATAATGGGAACATGGCTTTGACGACGGAAATAGGTACATAGACTGAGACCGTCGATTCCGGGCATCATGATATCGAGGATCAGCATATCGGGTTCTTTTGCGGAAAAGGCCTGACAGGCTTCCTGACCATCTTTAAACGTCTCTACTGTAAAGCCTTCATTTTCAAGAAATAGCTGCATCATTGTACGGATATTTGACTCATCATCTACTACATAGATCAGTTTTGACATGATAAATTACCTCATTTGTATTTATGTTTTCATATTAACAGGAAAGTTTAAAACCGTAAATGATTGCCGCATTTTTGCCACACAGGTGAACTGGTAATGCACACAGGGATAACAGTATGATAAACATATAAAATAATCTAATGATGGAGGTAACAAGATGAAGAAAGGTTTAAAAATTTTATGCGCGGCGTTATCGCTTACTGCAATCATGTCCTTCTCTGCGTTTGCGGCTGAGACAAGAAAAGAATATAGGGCGGAAGCAGAACCGATCCGTACTGAGATGAAAGCGATGGAGGAGCAGATGGATGCTCTCAGGGAATCCAATAAAAATTCCATGGAACATTTCAAGAATATTCATCTGAACAAAAAGGAGACAGGAGAGCTTCCGGTCGATAAGAGTGTGTGGAAAGAGGCAAAAACACTTCGTGGGAAAATAAAAATGATCCGTGAGGATAACGGGGATTCCCAGGTAAAGAATCTTCGTGCAGAAGCGAAAGCGGCGGCCGAGAACAAAGATTTTGATACAGCAATCCTAAAATTAAAAGAAGCAGAAAAAGAAAAGGAAAAACGTCTGGAAATGCTGAAAGAGATCAATAGCATTTGGAAACAGATTGATGATCTTCTTTCTTCCGGGCAATAAGTGGAGAAAACAAGAATGAAAAGAATTTATTTGGGCCTGGCAGCTTCTGTGCTTCTGGCGGTCAGACCCTAATTATTTGTCAGAGCTGAAAATTCCAAGTGCACACAATGGATATCTTATGGCAGAATGGCATTTTTACGCATCCGGTCCGGATAAGACAAATGAAAAGAAGCTGTGGACTACGGGAACGGATGCTGAGAAAAAGCTGATTACAGATAAGATCCAGACGGCGCTTGCATGGCAGCAGCAGACGGGGATTCCGACATGGGTTGGAGCCTGGATGCCGGGCAACTATAATAAAGGAAATACATATAGTGTAGAAGAACAGACAGTATTTGCAGGATTTATGACGAAAGCATTGAGTGATGCAGGAATTCCGTTTGCGGTAAATGCAGATACAAAGTATTATAATGCGGCAGAGAATACATGGATCTCGTCCATGCAGCCGGTTTTTAAAACAATATTTCAATAAAGGAAGAAACTGTTACGAGCAGCGGAACGCGATCCGCTGCTCGTAGTAAATGTGATGCAATAGATAGTTTATAAAAAAGTATTATTTTACAAATCTAAAGAGTGTTTTTTGTGAAAAATCATGCATAATTTCATTTGTCTAAAAAAGATATATTCACCAAAACATTAATCTAACATTAATCTTTTTGTAAATGAATCATCCCACGATCCAGTGATTTCGAGATAGGCCTGCAGGTATTCGACATTTTCGCCATCGATCTTGCAATTCAGGAGATGACGAGTAATTAAATAACCGGTAGTGGTATGGCGCTGTACTTCACCTACGATCTTTGGTGCTTCAAGTCCGGAATAATCATTTTCAATCATGGCTTTGACGGGAAAGCTGATGTAGCGACTGCCGGGCCTTTTTTCCCATATAAGATCCGAGCGGGAATAAGAACTGTTTTCAGATACAATGAGTCCTTTACGTCCAGAACATTCTGAGTTGGTATCTTTACACCAGACGTAGTATGAAGGATCGGATACGTATTGCCGGATCCGTTCTTTTTCACGGAAATCCCACGAGATGACGTGATGAAAGTCCGGAGTCTCAAGGATAAAGGGATTGACAAGCAGTCTCAGCAACCGATAATAGTTCCTTTTCAGACTTTGCGATCTTAGCAGCATCTGTTGATATTCTTCAATCTTTTTGTTGAGTTCCCGTTCCTGATTTTCCAGGAACTGATCATATTCAGATAATTCCAGAGAAGAAAATGCACGGATGTCTTTAACCGGTACTCCAAGATTCCGATAATACAGAATATCAGCTATGTCGATTAAATCCGTATTGGTATAGGTTCGGTAGTGATTGCTCTTTTTGCTGACATGAAAGAGGTTCTCCTTTTCCCAAAAACGAAGAGTTGAGGGAGTAATGTTCAATATTTCGGATATTTCTCCGATGGTAAGATTTTTTTTGCCCATTTTTAGAACTCCGGTGAATGTGGATAATGATCAAAAAGCAACTGTTATTATTATAACAATTTCACACTTGACATTCAAGTAACTTTAAGGATTTAAATATAAGAAAAGGCAATGCTGAAGGGACTGAATGTGTATTATAGTGTGGTGCTGCAAGGTGATGGATAAGCATTCAGAAAACATGCAGTGTTGCTTCAAAGATTATAAACTAAGGAGGTACTTATGAGAACTTTAAAGGAAAGGATCAAAAACTTTAAGATGCCGCATACATATGTGATACTTGTCACTATTATGTTTATCGTGCTGATTCTTACACACATCATTCCTGCCGGATCTTATGAGCGTGTAGAGGATGCGGTTACAGGAAAGATGGTCGTTGTGCCTGACTCTTACGCGTATGTAGATGCTGAGGCGCCGGGGCTGTTTGGTCTGTTTCAGGCTCTGGAAGCTGGTTATGTGGACGCTGCTGATATTATGTTCCTCATTATTTTTGCGTATGGTTTTGTTTATGTTTTAACCAAAAATGGAACGATGGATGCTGCGCTGGGAACTTTAGTACGGAAGATTGGCAATCGTGTCCAGCTATTGATTCTGAATATTACGGGTACTTTTACACCACTTGTCCGGATTGAGGAAACCATTGTTCCGGATTGATGGAAACCGCTCTTCCGGTCATTAGGGAACCACTCTTATAATGGATGTAAGCATCGAATTTGATGCTAATTCATTATGAGGGAGGTCTTCATATGACCAAATATCGTGAAATCCTAAGGCTGACAGCCTTGGGTCTGTCTCTTCGTGACATTGAGAAAAGCCTCAAGGTTTCAAGAAAGACAGTTGTAAAGGTCCAGAAACGTGCAGATGAATTATCTCTGAGCTGGCCACTGGACGAATCACTCACTGATGCTGAGTTGGAGCAGCGGATGTTTCCAAAAGATTTGTCTCCGAAATCCACCAAGCGGATGCCTGACTTCGACTACATCCGTAAGGAATTGCTCAAAAATGGTGTCAACAAGAAGCTCCTTTGGACAGAATACCTCGAAGAATGCAGTCAGAATGGTGATGATGCTTTGATGTATTCCCAGTTCTGTTATTACATTCAGCAGAACGAGCAAAAAAGCCGTGCTACCATGCACATCCCGCGGAAAGCAGGCCAGCAGATCGAGGTTGACTGGGCTGGTGATTCGGCAAAGCTTATTGATCCGGATACCGGTGAAATTACCGAAGCATGGATCTTTGTTGGTGTTATGACCTACAGCCAGTATGCTTTTGTCGAAGCGTTCATCAATGAACAACAAAAGTCATGGATTACCGCTCATGTCCATATGTACGAGTTCTTTGGCGGCGTTACGCCGATTCTGGTATCAGACAATGCTCCTACAGCAACGAACCGTAAACAAAGTGACAAATATGAGTCTGTCCTGATTAAGTCCTATGAGGAACTGGCACAGCATTACAACACTGCTATCATTCCGGCCCGGGTACGTGCCCCGAAGGATAAGCCAAGTGTAGAAGGAAATGTTGGTCATGTCTCTACATGGATCACAGCTGCGCTTCGTAATGAACAGTTTTTCTCTCTGGAAGAATTGAACCAGGAAATCAGGAAAAAGCTCAAAAAGTACAACGCGGCTTCTTTTCAAAAGAAAGAAGGCAGCCGACAGAAGCTGTTTCTCGAAGATGAGAAGCCATTGCTCATGCCCCTGCCTGCCACCCGCTTTGAATTAGCTGAACATCGTACCGCCACAGTACAGTTCAACTATCACATCGTCGTAGACAAAATGTACTACTCGGTGCCTTATCAGTATATCAAAGATAAGGTCGATGTGCGAGTGACAGATACCACAATTGAAATTTTTAAGGATTTCAGGAGAATTGCTTCCCACAAACGCCTGTACGGGCGTCCTGGGCAGTATTCCACAGTACTCGAACATATGCCGCCAGATCACCAGAAATATCTGGAGTGGAACGGTGACCGTTTCCGCAAATGGGCAGAAACAATCGGAATCAATACCTATAAAGTTGTAAACAGTATCCTTACCTCAGGCAGAGTGGAGCAGCAGTCTTACAGGGCCTGTATGGGCCTTTTGAAGCTTGCTGAGAGGAAGTCTTCACAGCAGCTTGAAAACGCCTGTGCAAAGGCTCTGCAGTACTCGAATTCACCCAGCTATAAAAGTATCAAGAACATCCTTGCTGCGGATCGTGGAACTAAATCTGAGGCACCTCAGAAGCAGACAAACGAGAGTTCCCAGTCCGGCATCACCCGTGGTGCCCGTTATTACGGAGGTAAGAGATCATGACAAATCAGAGTACAATTGACAAGCTTATTGAAATGCACATGACATCGATGGCCGATGCATTCCGTAACCAGATGCAGGATATCTCCATGAAGGAGATCCCTTTCGAGGATCGGTTTGGGATGATCGTTGATATCGAATATACATCCCGTAAAAACAGCCGTTTGAAAAGACTGATTAAGAATGCAGAGTTCGAGCAGCCAGACGCAACGATTGCGGCAGTTGATTACGGTCATAACCGCAAAATAAACCGCCACCTGATCGAACGGCTGGCAACCTGTGAGTACATCACAGAATACCGTAACATCTTCATTACCGGCGCAACAGGCAGTGGAAAAACATATCTGGCCTGTGCGTTTGGAATGGAGACATGTAAGCGTTATTACAGCGTTAAGTACGTCCGTGTGCCAGATCTGCTCCTGGACTTACAAGAGGCCAGAGATGAAGGCCGCTTTAAAGATGTATTGAAAAAATACATCAATCCCACGCTTCTAATCCTGGATGAGTGGCTGCTCATGAGAGTTACTGAAAAAGACTCAGCCAATCTGCTTGAGCTTATTCATAAGCGTCGCAAGCACTCATCCACGATCTTCTGTTCCCAGTATCTTGAGGAAGACTGGTACCAAAAACTTGGTGGTAAGGACAACCCTCTCACAGATGCCATCATGGATCGAATTTCATTCGATTCATACAAGATTCCGATTATGAGTCTTGACCCAGAAAAGGATATTTCCATGAGGGAGGTTTATGGACTTGATCCATCTCAGGCACAATAACATACAGGCGGCTTCGCCGCACATAGCAAGAACCTAAAGCGGTTTCCGCCTATCCGGACAGGTGGTTTCCATTTTTCCGGACAGACGGCTTCGCCGCAACGGAATATTCAGATTCCGATCACAATGCTGATTCTTGGTTTAATGGCATCTACCATGGGTATTTATGAGGAAGTCTATGGACTGTTTCCGGTTTTCGTAGGAATCTTTGTTGCCCTGGGTTATGATGCTGTCGTAGGCGGCGCAGTTATCTTTTTAGGCGTATCGATCGGATATGCCGCAGGCACCACGAATCCTTATACCATCGCTATTGCACAGGATATTGCAGGTGTTGAACTTTACTCAGGCATGGGATTCCGCTGGCTTATTTTTGTTGTCACAGAGATCATTGCCATTGCTTATGTGATGTACTATGCCCGCAAAGTCAAAAAAATCCGACAAAGTCTGTGGTTTATGGCACTGAGCTGGATGCAGTCAAGGCAAAATCCTTAGATGAATTACAGACAGCATCCATGAATATCCGTCAGGGGTTATGTTTAGTACTTTTCTTTGGAGTCATTATATTTTTATTCTATGCTATTTTGAATCTGGGCTGGTATGTAGATGAAATATCAGCATTTTTCTTAATGGCAATGGTGGTTGCAGGTATTATCAGCGGTTATTCTGCAACTGATATCTGTAAGACCTTTATTGAGTCTACTAAGAGCATGGTTTCTTCTATGCTAATTGTCGGATTTACCAGAGGAATCCTGATTTTAATGAAAGAGGGTATGATCACAGATACGATCGTATATGGACTGGTGAGCCTGCTTAAAAATACAGGTACATACCTCTCTGCCTACGGAATGATCATAATTGAGAACATTGTAAAACTCTTTATCAATGGTTCAACAAGCGCGGCAACGATCACAATGCCGATTTTGGCACCAACAGCCGAGCTGGTTGGTATGAGCCGTTCAATTGCCGTATTGGCATATCAGTTAGGACACAGCTTTGCAGATATATTCTGGCCGACTTCCTGCGCTCTTTGCTGTGGTCTGATGGGAGTGCCTATTAACAAATGGTACAAATTTATTACTCCGTTGTTTGGCATCCTGTTTATTATGGAGTTTGTATTTATGACGGCTGCTGTAATGATTGGTTATTAACTCCCATATATCGGAAAAAATATTATATTTAGAGGTAACACTGATGCTTATTAAAAACGGATATTTATTTACTACTTGTACAAATGACTTTGAAAAACTGGATGTTCGTATAGAAAATACGAAAATAACGGAAGTGGATTTCGATATTTCTCCAAAAGAAAATGAAGAAGTGATAGATGCGGCGGGAAAATATATAACGCCGGGTTTCATTGATGCTCACAGTCATATTTGTATCAGCGAAGAAGGTATGGGGGAAGTAGGTGACGATTGCTGCGATTACTCGGATGCGATTACCCCTCAGTTAGAAGTGCTGGACGGTCTGTATCCTTTTGACAGAGCGGTGGAACGATCTGTCCGGGCAGGGGTAACCTGTGCTTGTGTTTGCCCGGGCAGTGATGGCGTTATCGGAGGTGTTGCTTCGGTTATCCGGTTAACGGGTAAGATTGCAGATGAGATGATCGTGGCCCGCAAGGCAGCAGTGAAGGGCAGCCTTGGGGAAAACCCGAAGGCAGCTAAGCATGGATTCGCTTCACGTATGGGTACTGCTTATCACTTACGTAAATGTCTGGAAGATACGAAGGAATATCTTTTTGAGAAGGAAGAAGCGGAAAAGAATGGTGATCATTTCCGGTGTGATCCCGGCATGGAAAATATGGCTATGGTTCTGAGGAAAGAAATCCCGCTGCATATTCACGCTCACCGTTCGGATGATATCTGTACAGCGATCCGTATTGCCAAGGAATACGATATCAGGATCGTTATAGTCCATTGCACGGATGGGATTGAGATTGCTGAATATATAGCAGCCAGCGGTTTTCCGGCGATTGTCGGTCCAAGCATGAACCCGTGCAGCAAGCAGGAGGTTTGGAATAAGAGCTTTGAGACTGCCGGTGTCCTCAATAGGGCAGGTGTTAAAGTCTGCATCACTGCCGATCATGATGTAACACCGCTGTATTATTTGCCTATTTATGCTGCTATGGCTGTTCGCTTTGGCATGGATGATGCGGAAGCATTGCGCGCAGTAACATCATATCCTGCAGAGATTTTAGGTATCGATGATCGAAAAGGTGCGCTTGTCAGCGGAAAAGATGCGGATCTCGTTATCTGGAGTCATCATCCATTTGATATTCATGCGAAAGCAGAACATGTTTTTATTGAAGGAAAACAGGAATGTTAAAAAAACAAAGGAACTTGACTGAAAAGTGTAAAAAGTCATTTATCGGGTGGAAATTACCTCATACATATGTAATTTTAACGATTATTTTACTGGTCGTAGTAGGATTGACGTATATCATTCCCGGAGGAGAATATGATCGGGTAATTGATCCTGCGAATGGAAAAACGATCGTATTACCTGAGAGTTTCCATTTTGTTGAAGGAAACCGCCCAGGCTTCTTTGATATTTTTCTTTCGGTGTCTCGCGGCTATGTAAGTGCTGCGGATATCTTGTTTCTTATTGTTTTTGCATATGGTTTTGTTTATGTATTGAAAGACAACGGCACACTGGATGCTGCGGTGTCTGCGCTGCTTAAATTGATGGGGAAACGTACCGAATTATTGATACCTGTAGGAATGCTGTTGTTTGGCCTGCTTGGATCAACATTGGGTATATTTGAAGAAACCTATGGTCTTGTGCCGTTGTTTGCAAGCATAATGCTGGCATTAGGCTATGACAATCTTGTAGGTGGTGCCGTCGTTTATATTGGCGTGGCTACCGGATTTGCGGCAGCTATGACAAACCCGTTTTCAGTAGGAATTGCCCAGACCATCGCTGATGTACCGCTGAATTCCGGCGTCGCCTATCGCGCCGTGATTTTTGCAGTATTTGAAATGGTATCTATTTGGTATGTGATGCGCTATGCCAGAAAAGTAAAGCAGAATCCTGAACTTTCCGTTTTATATGGCTGTGATGAAGTGGAACAATCGGACAAAAAGCAGTATGATAAAGAGGTGAACTTTACATTTCGCCGCAAATTGTGTACGATTTTGTTTTTTGTTACGATAGGGATCCTGCTTTACGGAACGAGCATGCTTGGATGGTATATCGATGAGATATCTTCATTATTTTTAGCAATGATGGTAGTGGCGGGAGTCGTGGGAGGAAGCAGTCTGAATGAGATCTGGCTTACTTTTATTGAGTCAACTAAGAGTGTAGTATCCTCGATCCTTGTGATCGGATTTACCCGGGGTATTCTTATTGTCATGAAAGAAGCACTTATTTCTGATACAATTGTTTACTATCTTTCTTCTCTTTTAAATATCGGGAATCCCGTTATTTCTTCTATTGGAATGTTGTTTTTGCAGAGCATCATTAATATTTTCATTAATGGTTCCTCCAGTCAGGCTACGATCACTATGCCGATTATGGCACCTGTAGCTGACATTGTAGGCGTAAGCCGCCAGACAGCGGTATTGGCATATTGTTTTGGTGATGGCTTTTCGGACATGTTCTGGCCAACGAACTGTTCACTGGAATGCGGTCTGATGGGAATCCCTCTTGAGCGATGGTATAAATTTATTACACCTCTGTTTTTGATCATGACGATCCTGCAGGTATTTTTTATAGCATTGTCGGTTTACGTTTATTGATGTTCCCTGTGAGCAGGCGGGCAGGGAAAGCTCCGGGCTGTTTAACCGCCTGATCCTCTTTTTATAGTAAATTATCTGAACAAGTCCGCCTTTTTTTAGCGGAATCTTAACCTCTCAAAACATACTTTTCTCACAATTCCCATGTTATACTAAACATAATTCGCCGGTTACAGGATCGTGGCGCTGAAAGCCCGCATATCCTGTAACGGCATCCCCTGTTCGTGAAATACCTGGCGGAGAGAACACGAATGTGGAAAGAAACCAAGTAACAGGGCGGATTTTGAGAGAATGGGAATGTCCGCCTCAAAAAGACAGGAGAGTGGAATATTGGGAATGACAAAAAAACTGCGGGAGAAGTGGAATGAGGCGCTGCAGGCGGTACTGCCGATCATCGCGATCGTGCTGGTGCTCTGCTTTGTGATCGCGCCCATCTCCTCCAGCATCCTGCTCTGTTTCCTTTTGGGAGCAGTCCTTTTGCTTGCGGGAATGATGCTTTTTACACTTGGCGCAGAGCTTGCCATGTCACCGATGGGCGAGCGAGTGGGAACGTGCCTGACGAAGAGCCGGAAGCTTCCGGTGGTGATCGGGCTGTCCTTTCTCTTAGGCTTCATCATTACGATCTCGGAGCCGGATCTTCAGGTTCTGGCGAATCAGGTTCCGGCTGTGCCGAACATGACACTGATCTTGTCCGTAGCATGCGGAGTCGGCGCATTTCTTGTTGTGGCACTGCTGCGAATGCTGTTCTCCGTGGCACTTCCGCCGTTGCTGCTTGTCTTTTATGGCGTGGTGTTTGTACTGGCGATGTTCGTGCCGAAGGATTTTTTAAGCGTGGCCTTTGACTCCGGCGGCGTTACGACGGGACCGATGACCGTGCCGTTTATCATGGCTCTCGGTGTCGGAATCTCTGCAACGCGAAGCGACCGTCACGCGGCGGACGACAGCTTCGGCCTTGTGGCGCTCTGCTCCATCGGACCGATCCTCGCAGTCATGATCTTAAGTATGATCTTCAAGGCGGACAGCAGTGCCTACACACCGCCGGTGATCCCGGAGATCGGTGATTCAAAAGAACTGTTCCTGCTCTTTGCGAGGGAACTTCCAGCCTACATGAAGGAGATCGCGGTCTCCTTACTGCCTATTATCTTATTTTTCATGATTTTCCAGATTTTCATGTTAAAATTAACAACAAGAAAATTAAAGAAGATTGCGATCGGTCTCGTTTATACATATGCGGGGCTGGTGCTTTTTCTTACGGGAGTGAACGTGGGCTTCATGCCGGCGGGAAATTATCTCGGACAGGTGCTTGCGAAGTCTGCCCACCCGCTGTTCCTTGTTCCCATCGCAATGATCATGGGATACTTCATCGTAAAGGCAGAGCCGGCCGTGTACGTTCTCAATAAACAGGTTGAGGAGATCACGGACGGAGCGATCTCCTCGAAGGCCATGGGAATGGGACTTTCCCTGGGTGTTGCGGTTTCTCTCGGACTTGCGATGGTGCGGGTACTCACAGGGATCTCGATCCTGTGGTTTCTCATTCCGGGATACGCGATCGCGTTGGGAATCTCGTTTTTTGTGCCGAAGATCTATACAGCGATCGCCTTCGACTCCGGCGGCGTGGCATCGGGACCGATGACGGCAGCGTTTCTGCTTCCGATGGCACAGGGAGCCTGCTCCGCTCTTGGAGGAAACATTGTCACAGATGCCTTCGGTGTGGTCGCGATGGTTGCCATGACACCGCTTATCACGATCCAGGTCATGGGGCTGGCTTCGAGAATAAGAGCGAAGCGCGGAGTGCAGGAAGGAATGTCCGCAGCTCATGGACAGTCCGAGGCATACGCGGCGTTTGAGCTGCTGGATGATGACGCGATTATTGAATTGTAGGAGGTTTTATGAGCGAATTATACTTGATGGCGACGATCAGCGACCGGAACCAGAGCCGGAGATTCCTCGCCTTCTATAAAGAATATGGGATTTCCGTCACATTCCTGACGTTAGGCCGGGGAACCGCGGCGTCGGAGGTGCTGGACGCCTTCGGGTTAGAGGCATCGGAAAAGGCCGTCCAGTTTGCAGTAGTGACGGCGGCGGAATGGAAAAAGGTAAAAAAGGGCCTGGAACAGGAGATCAAGATCGATATTCCGGGAACGGGGATCGCCTTTGTGACTCCCCTGAGCAGCATCGGCGGAAAGCGGCAGCTTCGCTTTTTGACCGAGGACCGTGGATTTGAGAAAGAGGAGGAAAGCAGCTTGAAAGGAACAGACTACGAGCTTCTTGTAGTGATCGCAAATCAGGGCTATACGGATGTGATCATGGACGCGGCGCGAAAGGCCAATGCTACCGGCGGAACCGTGATCCATGCGAAGGGAACGGGAATGGAGAAGGCGGAAAAGTTTTTAGGCGTTTCCCTTGCTCAGGAGAAAGAGATGATCTTTATGGTCACAAAGACAAAGGATAAAAACGGCATCATGCAGAGCATCATGAAGGAAGCCGGGATCGGAAGCAAGGCGGGGGCGATCGTCTTCTCTCTGCCGGTGACGGAGACAGCGGGGATGCGTCTGATCGAGAAGAATGAGGACGATTAAGCTCTGTCGCACTGACCGCAGCAGATCACAGGCCTGAACGAACGGAACGGTGCCATTAGTTACTTTTCATGGGTAGGAATTTTCTGAACTGAAAATTCCGTATGATACCGTTATGACCGCGGATTTTGCCGATTCGGAATGCGAAGCATCGGCAAAATCCTGTTACAGTGCGCGG
>OBWC01001196.1_pt1 | contig 14068 bp, 8 predicted proteins | sample 1501341 | NCBI WGS metagenome assembly OBWC01 (sample SAMEA2580033, study PRJEB22360) | human gut metagenome | biome: human gut; feature: human-associated habitat; material: faeces | place: Denmark | collected 2008/2010 | reverse complement strand
GGCACCACCGCCAGCCTGTGCGGAGTGGAGCAGGCGCTGGAATCGGGCGATGCAATCGCGCTGGACTACGCAGTCCGCCGCGACCTGATGCTGCATAGCGTCATGGCATTTTTGCAGGGATTTCCGATGCTGAACTCCGGCGACGAGATTGCCCAGCTCAACGGCTGGGATTACAAATCTGACCCCAATCGGGCAGACGACAGCCGCAACCTGCACCGCAGTGCGTTTAACTGGGAAAACGCAAAACAGCGCACCCGAAAAGGCACGCTGCAAAACCGGCTGTGGCAGGGCATGGAGCAGTTGCGCCAAATGCGAGCAGACGAGTGCTTTGCCCCGGATGCGTGGGTAACCACATGGGACACCCACAACCCCGGCGTCCTGGCACTGGTACGCAAGCACGGCGAGGAAACGCTGGTGGGGCTGTTCAACTTTACCGAGTACCCGGCAGGGGCCGGTCTTGACGCTTTGGGCGGCAGCTACCGTTCCGCAGACGGTCAGCCCGTCTGGCTGGCGGATGTAGAGCTGGAACCGTATCAGGCACTGCTCGTGAAGAATGTATAAGCCTTGAGGCAGACATATATCCCCGTTCGGCTGCACCATCCATGCAGGTGGTTATGAAATGATTGTCAGGCATTTTACGTTTATGCCTTCAGAATTGGTCTAATTAGAAGTTTTCTTCCTTTCCGTGTTGTATCGTTATTCTGTGTAATCCATTTGCATGCACTTTCCGGCGAGAAAAAAGAGCCTGGAGAACCTTACCGATTTGGTAAGGCCCTCCGGGCTCTTTTTACTCCAGTCATTATCAGTCGGTCAATAGTAAGCGCAAATTGCTTACGAGACGTGCACAATTCACGGCGACAATCCACCTATGACGGATTTCATCAGCAGGGCTTGCTCATCATCCAAAACTGCAATCCGTTATCTGCGGCGCTCGTAAAGTGATATTCTCTCCATCACTTCCCGCTTTCAGGGAAGATGATTTTGTTGACAAAGAAGAAAATGACCATAGACACGCCGCCGTTCAAAACCGTCGTGCCGATGTTATAAATAAAGTCCGGCACCAGCAGTCCGGCTACGGCAACCCATACGCAGTTGATGGAGTTGACGATGCAGGTGATGACGCAGAAAGCCACCACATACCACGCAATCTGCTTGCCTAAATTGCCCTTACTGCGGAACACGAAATTGCGCTGGATCGGGAAGTTGATGCACTCGCCAATGACCATGGCGATCATATACGCGCAAAAGTACGGCAGACCGCCGTGGGCGGCATCATAGCCGAGGATGTTCCACTTGAAGGTTTCCCCAAACAGGGTCACATCCACGCCGGGCCAGCCGAAATCCACCACCGGCAGACTGCTGAACGCAGCGGGCAGAAATTGCAGCAGCAGATACTTGAACACGGTAATCAGATTCGACACGATGACGAACAAACCGCCCTCGCGCACCCACTTGGCTGCGGCGGGGTGTTTAGCCGCAAAATTATTCCAAAACTGCATAATGCAACCTCCATCAAGCACCGCGCAGACGCTTTTCCATCTGCGCATTCAGCACCACATTCTTAATTGCTTCATAAATCACCCGCACCAAGCCGATGATCCAAAAGCCCTGCAATTCCATGACAATGCCGTCCACCATGCCCATGCTGATGGCGCCGTTCGTCATCTTTGCCAGGGCGCGAAGGGGCATATTGTACTGGAACAAGATGTTCAGGTCCGGCTTGCCGCGCTTATAGCTGGCATCCAGCAGCACAGTCAGTACCAGCCAGACAAGCCAGCCCAGCGGGCTGCGTGCGTGGTTCAGCTCGCCCAAGGTCAGATTGCGGTCAATTTTGGTTTTTCCGTTCGGGATGGGATGCCCCAGCAGCTTTTCAAAGTCTGCATCGGAAACGTGCAGCACATCGCCCTTATAATAGCAATCCAGGTCCCTATCCTCATACGGATGCACGGTAGCCGTTCCATGTACGGAGATTTTCTCGCACAGCCGGATGTCCTCCACGCTTGCGCCGACAAGCAGCTCGTACTCGCCGCCCTCGATTTCCCAGCGGTTAGCCTTGACATTCCAGAAACGGAACGCCTTATCGTCCAGCATGATGGTGATGCGCTGTTTCTCACCGGGGGCAAGCGTTACGCGGGCAAAGCCTTTCAGTTCCTTCGCAGGGCGGAAAAGCTCACTGTTCTTTTTAGCAACATACAGCTGCACAATTTCCGTTCCTGCCACACTGCCGGTGTTCGTTACGGTAAGGCTGACCCCCTGTTCATCGGCAGCCATGTCGCTGTACGCAAACGTCGTGTAGCTCATGCCATAGCCAAACGGGAAGCGCACAGCTTTTTCCGCCGTGGTAAAGTAGCGGTAGCCGATGTACAGCCCCTCGCGGTACTCCACGGTCTTGCGGCGGGTGGCAAAGTCGGCGGCGCTGGGTACGTCGGCGTAGGTCAACGGCCATGTTTCTGCCAACTTGCCGCAGGGGTTGACCTTGCCGGTCAGTGCATCCGCAACGGCGCCCGCCCCCGCCTGACCGCCTAAGGCGGCGTACAACAGGGCATGGCAGTTGTCCAGCCACGGCGTTTCGACTACGCTGCCGCTGTACAATACCACGACAATTTTCGGGTTGACAGCCGCCACAGCCTGCAGCAGATCCACCTGATTTTGCGCAAGGCGCAGATTGCTGCGGTCAAGACCCTCACTCTCGGCGATTTCATCCAGACCCATGCACAAAATAACTGTATCCGCCTGTGTCGCCAGTTCGCAGGCGGATTTCTGCAAAGCAGCATCCGGCTTACCGTGGCGGTCAAAGCCCTGCTGATACCCGATGACGTTCAACTCGGAGTCGATCAGCTTATCCAGCAGCACATCCACCTGTGTCGAGTTCACCATGCTAGAGCCTGCGCCCTGATAGCGCGGATTTTTGGCAAAGTCGCCGATGACAGCCACCTTGCTACCCGCCGCCAACGGCAGCAAAGAGCCCTCGTTTTTCAGCAGCACAAGGCTTTCCGCGGCGGCGCGGCGGGCAAGCGCATGATGGGCTGCCGCATCAAACTCACGTGGGGCAGCGTCCAGCGCAGCCTTGGTATCAAACACCAGCGGCAGCAGCTCTGACAAGCGGGCGTCGATGTCGGATTCAGAGATTTTCCCGCTTTCCACCGCCGCCAGCAGTTCGCGCACGCTGTCCCCACCGGGCGCGGGCATTTCCAGCGTGGAGCCGTTTTTCACACCCAGCGCGTGGTCGTTGCTTCCGCCCCAGTCGGTGATGACCGCGCCGTCAAAGCCCCACTCACCGCGCAGAATCTCCATGAGCAGGTGCTTATTCTCGTTGGCATACGTACCGTTCACAAGATTGTAGGACGACATAATGCTGCGGGGATGCCCCTCTTTGACGGCAATTTCAAACCCGGTCAGGTAAATTTCCCGCAGGGTGCGCTCGTCCACGATGGAATCCGAAGCCATACGCCGCGTTTCCTGACTGTTGACGGCAAAGTGCTTCGGGCAGGCGGCTACGCCCTTGGACTGGATGCCGCGAATATATCCCGCCGCCAGCTTGCCCGCGAGATACGGATCCTCGGAGAAATACTCAAAGCTGCGCCCGCACAGCGGGTTGCGCTTCATGTTAAGCCCCGGTCCCAACACCACCGACACTTCCTGCGCAGCGGCTTCCTCGCCCAAGGCTGCGCCGATTTCCTCGCCCAGCGCGGTATCCCAGCTGTTCGCGATGGCGGATGCCGTGGGGAAGCAGGTGGCGGGAACACTGGGGTTCAGCCCCAAGTGGTCGCTCTCCCCCGCCTGCTTGCGCAAGCCGTGGGGGCCGTCCGACAGCCAGATCTGCGGGATGCCGTGTTCGGGCATACCCCGCGTTTTGAAGGTCTCCGCGCCGGAAAGCAGCGCACATTTTTCTTCCAAGGTCAATTTTTTCAGCAAAAGTTCTGTATTTTGCATATAGCTTTCCCTTCTCATAAGAAAAGCCGCATCCAACGCCTGCAAGCAGACATCAGACGCGGCTTTCATTCAGCAAGTACCGTTAGGGCAATACCGCATAATTCTAAGTGCCGATACGGCGAGCGAGGTGCGGCAGCTGCTAAGCCAAAAGCGCAGATAATACTTTGTGTATTATCGAGCATTTTGGCAACGCAGATGCCGTGCCGCAGCCGCCGGAGCGGTGCTTAAGCCGTAAGGCGGGAATTGTGCGGTATTGCCTTAGGTTTTATCAGGGGCAATGGACGCTTACTCTGCCGCCAGCGTGACCACAGCCTCGTTGATGGAGTAGGTGGTGCTGGAGCCCCAGCCGGAGACGATTTCGTCGTGGGCGGGGATGGTCAGCTGCTTGCTGCCGTCCTCACCCTCGGTGATGGGCACCGTCAGGGCATCGCTGCCGTTCAGGGTCATGGTAAGGGCATCGTCCTGCGCATCCACCAGCGTGCCGGTGATGGAGGCAGAGCCGTCAGCGGCAGTCAGCGTGCAGACCTTGTGGGAGTAATCCACCAGCAGCACGGCATCCGTTGCGGTGGGCGTTTCGCCCTGCACCAGCTCATAGCTGCCCGTGTACTGCTCGGTGACCAGTTCCTCGACCTGCACTTCAAACGTAGCGGTTGCACCCAGGAAGGAGGCCGTCACGGTCTTGGTGCCTGTGGTGTCGCTGTCGTAACCGGTGAAGGTCAAGCGACCGCCCCAGATGGACTCCTCCGCACCGTTGGCGCGGGTAGCCGTGACAACCAGCTCAGCCGGGTTGAAGGTGTCGCCCGTGTAGAAGGTGCGCAGGTTGGAGGCATCGATCGTCAGGCTCTTGGCAGGGGCATAGGGCTGACCGTAGATGTTGATGTTGCGGGTGATCGCACCGCCCATAACGCCATAGCTCAGGCTGGCTTCCATGCTGTATGCGCCGTGGTCGGTGTCAAAGACGAAGACATCCGCATCTGCGCCGCCCTCCACATCGGTGGGGCGCACGGTGCCGTCGGCGTCCTGATTGCCCAGCAGATGAATGACGAAGTTCTTCTCGCCGTTTTCATCGTAGTTGTACCAGTAGCCGTAAACATGGGAGATAGAGTCGCCGCCCACGGAGGTGCTGGGACCGCTGAAGGAACCCCACATCGAACCGTCGGTGTAGCAGTACATATCCAGACAGGCCGGATCCACGATGGTGCTGAAGCCCTCGGTGTACTGACCCTCGAAGAAGTAGGCGACTTCCCCGTTCGGCTCCTTGGCTTCCCAGGTTTCCTGCGGGATGGCAACCAGGTCATCCAGCGTCTTGGAGGTGAACTCGTTGTCGCTGTAGTTCATAACGGGACCCTCGGCAGAGGTCTGCGCCGCATCGGGGGCAACCTCCGCATTGTCGGCCGAGGGCAGGCTGCTGCTCTGCAGGGAGAAACCGCCCACGCAGACCGCAGCGACCACGACCACCGCACCGGCGGCAGCAAACTGTTTGCCGGTGGCTTTTGCCTCGCCGGTTTTCGTCTGCTTGCAGAAGCAGGCGATCACGCTGAGCAGGCAGGCAATGAACGTGCCGACCATATAGAACACGCACAGACCGGCGTTGCCGCCCGCAAAGGTGACATGGTTGATGACGTCGGCAAAGACGAAATACAACTGCACAACGACAAGATACAGGGCAATGTTATAAATGACCGCCTGAATCAGCGCGCTGAACGGAACGGAAACAAAGAAGAAAACGAGCGAAGCGGCAGCACCGACCAGCAGCACCACGCCGGCCATCGTGCCGGAGTGACCCAGAGGGGCGGCCGTGGCCTGTGTGAGCAGGAATACAATGCCGGTGATCAGCGCGACCAGCGCTGCGGCAAGGCAGAACCAGCTGCCCAGCCCTTTATTTTTCAAGCCTTTATTCATCAGGTTCCACCTCCATCAATTCTTTTTGGCGGCACGATTCTTCCGCTTTTCCTCGGAGAAAACGTCCGTGTAGGTATGCAGTACATACATCACGACAGCGGCAACGGCCAGTGCGCAGAACACAACATCGAGGGCGCGCAGGGTCGTCTGCCACCACGGGGCTGCGTCGGAAACGACAACGTCCTCCGCGCCGGAGCCGCCCATAGAGGACTGCAGCATGATGTAGTACAGATAATGGTTGGAGTCGATGACCTTCTGCAGCAGGTCGCCGTCATCGGTGCTGGTGATCAGCTTCTCGATTTCGTTCGGGCGGGCGGTATCCAGGCAGAAGATGTTGTTGCCCGCCATCAGCATTTCGGGGGCGGAGGAATACTCGGACGCAGTCAGCGCATCGTCGATGATGTAGCCGCCGTAGTTCCACTCGTCGCGCAGGATGTGCTGGATGCCCTGGCTGGCAGCGGCGTACATAACGCCGATACGGTTGTAAGCGGTCATAACGCCGAGAGAATCGCCCTCAGCCAGAGAACCCTCAAAGGCGCGCATATAGATCTCGCGGATGGCCTGCTCGTTCGCAAAGGTGGAAATGCCCTGACGACCGGCTTCCTGCTCGTTCAGGAAGAAGTGCTTGACCGTGCCGATCAGACCCTTGTTGCGCATACCGTGGGAAACGGCCTTGGCAGCATAGTAGCTGAGAACGCCGTCCTCGGAGAAATACTCAGAGGTACGACCGGAGTAGGGAGAACGCAGGGTGTCCGCGCCGGGCGCGTAGGCGATGGGGATGGACGCATACAGCGCATCCTCGCCGTACATCTCGCCAAAGCGGGTCTGTACATCGTGGTTCCAGGTTGCGCCGACGATGGGCAGCGTAGCCCAGCCGGTGCAGTTGCGGCGGTCACCGTACTTAAACTGACCGTTCATGCCCTCAGGACCATCGACGATGGTGCAGCCGGGCTTGTTGACAGCCTTGACAGCCTTGATGCCCTTGGAGTCGCCCATGTTGATGAGCAGATCGCTCAGCGTCAGCTGAGAAAGGAAGTCGTTCCACTTCGGGTCGTCGAAGGCAACGCCGATCATATCGCTGAAGTTGATCTTCTCATCCAGCTCCACGCCGAGGTTGAAGTCGGAAACGCTCTTGGCGTCGGCTGCCTTGACGTAGGTCTGCATATTCAGACCGTTGTACAGCTTATCGTTGACCGTCAGGGTCTCCAGCGTGGTGGGGTAGGTCGTATCCCACGCGCTGCGGGACAGGTAGGTGATTTTTTCGTCGTCGTTCGCCCAGTAATTCACATCGGCGTCGTCGAAGGTATTCGTGACTTCCACATCGCTGTTGTAACGGGAGTTGCGGTACTTTTGGGTATCGACCTCGGTGTTGGGGGCGGTCCAGGTGGCCACGGCGGCGGTGTTGCCGGTGACGACATTGCCGTCCTGGTCGATCAGCTTGCCTGCAACGGCGTCACCGCACTTGGCGGCCAGCACATTGTTCAGTGCCTCGTGTGCGCCGTTGCCGACGGCGAAGTAGTAATCGCCCGCATCGAGGATGTAGCCCTTCGCGCCGTTGGCGTCATAGGACGCGAGGAAGTAGCCGGGCACATCGACCGTGACAGTCTCGGATGCACCTGCGGCCACGTCGATTTTGTCATAGCCCAGCAGCTGGATCGAGGACTTTTCGACGTTGTTCTGCTTGTCGTAGTCGGTGTAGGGGGACTGTCCGTACAGCTCCACCGTAGCCTTGCCGTCCCTGTCGCCGGTGTTGCTCACCGTGACGGTCGCCGTAAAGGTGTCGGTGTCGCTGTTGTAGTCCAGTTTGTCAAGGTTGTACTCATAGTTCGTGTAGGACAGACCGTAGCCGAAGGGGAAGCAGACCTCCTCGGCGTAGTTCCAGCCGTCGGTCGAGGCTTTGGTGCCAACCGTGGAATCGGCGTTGCCCTGACCGAGGATGGTGTCCTCGTAGCGGGTCTCGTAGTAGCGGTAGCCGACGTAGATGCCCTCGTTATAGCTGACAAAGCTGTCGCCTGCCGCGCGGGGCGTTTTGCTGCCGTAGTTGTAGGCGTGCAGACCGAAGTTTTCGGCGCTGGGCGCGGACAGGGAGTTGGCGGCAAAGGTGGCGGTGGTGTGACCGGAGGGGTTGACCTCACCGGTCACAACGCGGATGGCACCGGGCATACCGTAGAAGCCGGGGTTGCCGACCCACAGCACAGCGTCAACATTGTACTCGTCCAGCCAGTCCATCTCCATCGCAAAGACGGAGTTCAGCAGGACGACGGTTTTCTTGAATTTGCCGGAGTCCTTGATTTTCTGGAAGATTGCCTTCTCGTTGTCGTCCAGCTCCAGCATACGCTTGCCCTCGTCGTTGACCATCGCAAGGTCGTTGCCCTCGGTGGCAAAGCGGGACAGCGTAACAAACGCGACATCGCCATAGGACGCAAACGAGTCGGTGACGCTGCCGGTGAACAGCGCCGGGTCATATTCGCCCACGCTGGAAACGCTTCTTTCTTTCGGCGCTTCGGCGGAAGCGTAGGCGTCCAGCACGGTTTGGTTCACGTTGAAGCCGGCATCCTGCAGGGCGTCAACGGGGGTTTTCTGGTAATCCGGGTTTGTGGAGGAACCGCCTGCCGTGCTGCGGAACACCGGGTCGATGCTGCCGCGGCCAAAGACCGTGACGTTGCGCTCAGACTCGGAAAGCGGCAGGGCGTTGTTGCGGTTGTAGAGCAGCACGCTGCCCTCTTCTTCTTCCTGCTCACAGAACTGATAAGCGGCTTCGATGTACTTTTCGTAGCTTGCGTCAGACAGGGTACCGTCAGCGGAGAACTCCGTGCCGCCGTAAGATGCGCCAGCGCCTTCGATGCCGAGTGCGTGGTTGACTTCGCCTTCCTGCTGGAACGCAATAGTCGTTCCGGTCAGGACAAGGTTGGCCACCAGCACAGCCGCGCCGGACAAGCCCAGCCAACGGCGGGACTTGCTTGAGGTTTCCTTTTGTGCCATAGGTTTTTCTCCTTCCTAAACTGTCACAGATGAATGATCCGATGCGCTTGCTGCCAAGGGCTGTGCACTTCCCTTTTGCAGAAGCTTTTCGTATCTTTTTCACAAAGCTATCATAAAGGGAAGCGTTGACCGGGTCAATGCAGTTGGCGTAAATGTCAAAAAACACGGCACAAATGACAAAGAAGAAAAGCGACCGCCTTTCGGCAGTCGCTTTTGGGTTATGCAGTTTCTTTTTGGCTTTTCCCGCAGGGGAAGGTGACCACCAGGTAAAAAATCGAGTCCTCCACAAAGCAGTCTGCCGTGCCGCCGTACAGCTCGGCAATGCTTTTGATGCTTTTTATGCCGTAGCCATGCTCCTCGGTATCCTGCTTGGTTGTGACGATAGCGCCGTCCCGCAGCATCGGCGGTGCGGGGGGGTAGGTCTGCACGCGGATGACCGCCATGTCACGGCAGCGGCTGATGTCCAGTGTGATGACCCGCTTAGACGCATCGTTTACCTGCGTCAGACACTCAATGGCATTGTCCAGCGCATTGCCCAGCAGAGAGTAAATGTGGTAGTGCTTCATATCCTCCAGACAGCTACCGTCTGCCGAGCAGACCAGCTGAATACCTGCCTGCCCGCAGAGTGCCGACTTTTGGGTCAGTGTGATGTCCAGCGCCTTATTCCCGGTGAGATAGCGCAGGTTCAGGTTGTCCATTTCTTCTTCCAGACGGGCGCGTTCCTCATCTGTGGCGCGGGAATACTGCTGTTTCAGGTCATGGTAGCGGATGTTGATTTTTTCCATGTCTTTTTTTGCCTGCTCATACTGCTGCTTGTCACATTCCAGCAGCTGCGCCAGCGTTTCATTCTCGTGTTCCAGACTCTTGATGCTGCAATTTGAAAATTCCAGCGCCAGAATCGTGATGGCAAACAGGATGCAGAACGCATTCAGCGCCAGATAGGCGATCGGGTAGGACTCTGCGCTGCTGTTCAGGACATCCTCCAGCACAACACTCAGGTAGACCGCGGCAATCAGGAAAAAGCCGGAGTAAAGCACGGTCTTGACATTGTCAAACAGCAGGCGCCCGCGCCGGATGCGCAGGGTGAACAGCAGGTAGATGACCAGGCAGACCACAAGGTTGCTGAAAAGCAGAATGACAAAGTTAACGCGCCCGTCTGTGCGCCCATGCTGAACCAGCCAAATAATAGTCATATAGGCCAGCTTACTGGCAATGTGCTGCACCGCGTAGGCACAGGTTGTATAAAACAGGGCGTGCAGCGGGCTGCAATCAAAGCTGAACCATATCAGACCAAACAGCAGCGTCGTATACAGCAGCAATCTTGCCCAAAGCGGCAGAAATGCCAGGGTGTCCGTCAGCGCAAGAAAGACGCATACACCCGTCGCCAGCCGCGGAACGAAGCAGCTGCGGCGCTGCCCCCACGGGACAAACAGGCCAGCGCATAGAATCATACCCAGCTGGATTTGCTGGTTCAGTATCCAATTTATGACCGGCACGGGTCTTCCCACTCCTTTTTTGCCATATATCGGGAGAATGCCTCGGTGAAGGCGTCCTTGTAAGTGCGCCCGATGGGCAGTGCCGCCCCGCCGATATAGACATTCATACGGCTTACCGCCGTGATACAGCGCAGGTTCACAAGATAACTGGCGCTGCATCGCACAAAGCCGTAGGGCGTCAGCTGCGCCGCGATTTCCTGCATCGAACCGCGGTTTTTGATGATCTCGGTCTTACTGTCCCCGCCGCACAGGTTGTACAGCAGGTCGTGCTGGCGCACCTCCACATAGGCGATTTCCGCTGCATCCAGCAGCCGCGTCACGGTGCCGTCCTTGACGACAATGTGCGGCGGCGCAGTTTTTTGACCGGTGCGCTTTTGCAGCGCCTTCAGCGCCCGCGTCAGATACATATGGAAGGAGTACCACTGTATCGGCTTTACAATAAAGCCCAGCGCGCCGACACTGTACCCGTTCAGCGCGAATTGCTGCAAATTCGTGCAAAAAATGAGGATGACGTCTTGATCTGTCTCCCGGATTTTTTCGGCCAGTTCCATGCCGGACATCTGCGGCATATCAATGTCCAGATATAAAATGTCAAAATCACGGTCTTGCGCCGCCAGATAGACTGCCGCACAGTCGAACTCCTGTACGTTCAGTTCTGTGCCGTTCTCCGCGCCAAACCGCGCCAGTGCCTGTTTCAGTTGGTCTCTTTCTTGTTTTTCATCGTCCACAATGCCGATTCGGATCATCGTGCGTTCCTCCCCCCGCGCAAAGATCTATACAAATATGATATACCCCCGAACGCAGCCGCGTCAACCTTTTACGAGCGAATCGTCCAATTTTTCCAAGATATTTTCGGAATGCTGCGTGCTGCGCATGGAAGATTCTTGACCACTACGGTGGCAAATGAATAAAAACGCAGCAGATACATCGGCAAAATAACAGAACAGCCCCCGCCAGAAACTCATAGAGCTTGGCGGGGGCTGTACTGTTTTAATCAGCCAATAGTTAAATCAGGCCCATCAGGCTGGGCAGGCCCAGAGACAGAGCCGGGATGTAGGTGACGGCCAGCAGGGCGGCAACCAGTGCCACAAAGTAGGGGATCAGCTTGGACGTGACCTGCTCGATGGAGACATGGCCGATGCCGCAGCCGACGAACAGAACCGAGCCGACCGGCGGGGTGATGTTGCCCAGGCACATATTGAAGATCAGCATAACGCCGAACTGGATCTCCGTCATGCCAAAGCTGGTGGCGATGGGCAGGAAGATCGGGGTGAAAATCAGGATGGCCGGGGTGATGTCCATGAACATGCCGATGACCAGCAGGATGATGTTCATGAGCAGGAAGATGATGTACTTGTTGTCAGTCAGGCTCATCAGGCCGTTGGAGATGGCTGCCGGGATGCCGGAGTAGGCCATAACGAAGGACATGGCGGAGGAGGCAGAGATCAGGAACAGGATGATGCCGGATGTTTTGGCGGAGTTGAGCAGGATGCCAAGGAAGCCTTTGAAGTCGATGCTCTTATAGATGATGGAAAGAATCAGGCAGTAGAGAACCGCGACACCTGCGCCCTCAGTGGCGGTGAAGATACCGGAGACGATGCCGCCGATGACAATGACGATCAGCAGCAGAGACGGCACGGCGTCCCAGACGGTCTTGGCAATGCTCTGGCTGTGGTCAATGCCGGTGGCTTTCATGCCAGCCTTTTTTGCGCCGATGAACGCAACGATCATGCAGCACAGACCCATCAGGATGCCGGGAATGTAACCGGCCATGAACAGCGTGGAGATGGAGACACCGCCCGCGACGGTGGAGTAGACAATGAAGGCAGACGTCGGGGGAATCAGCAGGCCGGTGGGGGCGGAGGCAATGTTGGCGGCGGCGGAGTAGGCGGGGTCGTAGCCGTTTTCTTCCTCAATGGGGCTGATGCAGCCGCCCATGGCGGATGCGGCAGCAACGGAGGAGCCGGACAGCGCGCCGAACAGCATGTTGCCCAGGATGTTGGCCTGCGCCATGGAGCCGGGGATCTTGCCGACGAACAGCTGGGCGAAGTTGACCAGGCGCTTGGCAATACCGCCGTTGTTCATGATGTTGCCGGCCAGAATGAACAGAGGCACAGCAAGCAGCGAGAAGCTCTCCACGCCGGAGTTCATCTTCTGCATCGTGATAAAGGTGATCTGGTCCCAGGACAGGGTGGACATGGCGGTCACGATAGACGACGCCACAATGCTGATGGAGATAGGCACGCCGAGGAACAGCAGCACGCCGAACACGGCGAACAGGATAACGGTGGTCATGGTGATACTCATTTGTCTGCACCCTCCTTGGATTCAACTTTTTCGCCGGTGACGTCCTCATAGATGTTGATGATCTGCGCCAGGACGATGAACACGCCGGAAATCGGGGCGATGGAGTAAACCAGGCTGCGGGGAATACCCAGCAGGGCCGAGAACTCGCGGCTGGCAGAGACAGCCAGCTTAAAGCCGCCGATAGTGAATACGAAGATGGCCATCAGCAGAATCAGACCATCGATGACCACCAGCAGGGCGGTGTGCGCCTTGCCGGTAAATTTGTCGCGGATGAGGGTCAGGGACATGTGCTCCCGGGTGGAGAAGGCGTAGGCCGCGCCGATGAAGCCGGTCCAGATCAGGCTGTAGCGGACAAGCTCCTCGGTGAAAGCCACGGGGCTGTTGAGGATATAGCGGGAGAAAACCTGAATCAGAACCAGCACCGTCATAAAGGTAAGCAGTACGGCGCAGGCAATGCTCAAAATTTTGTCCATCCAGAATTTGATGGCAGCAAAGGTGTTTTTCATGGCTTACTCCTCCCCTCTTGCGGCGTCGATGGTATCCAGCAGCGTCTTGACGCCGGGATACTGCTCCCCGTAGGCTTCGATCATGGGCTGGGTTGCCTCGCGGAAGGCTTCCTTGTCGACGTCATAGACGAACTCAACGCCCATCGTCTCCTGTGCTTCCTTGACGGCCTCCTCCACAGCGGTGTCCCACATGACCTTGTGGGCATCGGTGGAATCGTGGGCGGCCTCCAGAATGATTTCCTGATCCTCGGGGCTGATGGTCTCCCAGACCTTCTCACTCATGATGAGGACGTCGGGGATCATAGCGTGCTGGTCCACCGAGTAGACCTTGCAGACCTCGCCGTGCTTGCCGGTGGTCAGGGCGGTCTCGTTGTTCTCGGTGCCGTCAATGATGCCGGTCTGCAGCGAGGTGTAAACGTCGCCGTAGGACATGGCGACGGGAATGCCGCCCAGATAGCTCATCATATCGGTCTGGCTCTTCATATCCTGCACGCGGATCTTCAGGCCCTTCAGGTCGGCGGGCGTGCGGATGGCGCGGTCCTTCGTGTAGAAGGAGCGTGCGCCGGAGGTGTAATAGGTCAGCGTGACAAAGCCGTCGTCACCGGTGGAGAGGAAGAAGTCCTGCATCTCCTGCGAGTCCATGACATGGTAGAAGTCATCGGTATCGTTGAAGATATAGGGCAGGCCGAAGGTGTTGAAGGCATCGTTGTAGGTAGCCAGACCGGGTGCAGAAACCTTGGTCATGGCGATAACGCCGGCCTGCAGCTGCTCAAGGTTCTCGTTCTCGCTGCCGAGCTGGCCGTTGGGGAAGATCTTGACCTGGATGCGGCCATCGGTCTTTTCCGCGACCTCGTCCGCGAACTGGGTCATGGCGATGTGGACAGTGTGGGTCTCGGACAGGCCGTGGGCCAGCGTCAGCACCAGCGGGTTCTCGGCGCTGTA
>OBWC01001189.1_pt1 | contig 14169 bp, 9 predicted proteins | sample 1501341 | NCBI WGS metagenome assembly OBWC01 (sample SAMEA2580033, study PRJEB22360) | human gut metagenome | biome: human gut; feature: human-associated habitat; material: faeces | place: Denmark | collected 2008/2010 | reverse complement strand
ATTATAATATAAATAGATATAAAACTATACCGACTATCATTCACAGAGATTAATACATTCGTCGATTATTTTTTCTATTGACCTTACCTGAGTTGAGGATGCATTTTTCAGTTTATTAGAAATAATTGATAAATCCTTGTCGATGATTTCGCCAGTAAGGAGGTAATCGACACTTACTCCGAGAGCTGTGCTGATTTTTAAGAGATTTTCAGGGCGAAGTGCTTTTGTTCCCCTTTCTGCTGTAGATAAAAGTTGAGGTGAAACTTCTGCTAATTCAGCTAATTCTTCTTGTGAAAGTTTCATATCTTTTCTGCGCTCGGAAATTCGTTTTCCCATATCTTTAAGTAAAATATCATTGTTGCTCATATACATCCTCCGTTGCTACTGTAGATATTATATGTGCTATGGTTGATTTTTATAAGCGTCTATAGTAGAATAATATCGTCTAAAGAATGCATTCTAGAAAACTATGATTTTATCATTATACATGAGAAATTTATGTTGTGTATTATAATGACATGATAAATATATGTTTTTGTAAAAGTGATTTTTTGCTTTCATATGTAGATGAAATTTTGGCGTAGCACAGAGTCAGTGACTTATACAAATAAGAAATATGACTGCCATTAACATTGTAAAAAATAAAAACAAGTACCCGAAGATACTTGCTTTAGAGAAAATTAATCGCAAAGTATATCACTTTACGATTAAAAATATTACAATACTACATCTAAATTTTACCACTTAGTGTTAGAAAAGTCAATATAAAAAGGAGTTTAAGCATTTGATTTTTGTAGGAGTTTAAGCATTAAATTTATAATAAAAGACAAATTGAAATAATTTTCTAAAAAACTTAGTTACTTTTTATTTTATTATCAGTCAAAATTTCAGTCAAGAAGGGAGTTATTTTTTATGCCAAGAAAGGGCGAAAATATTTTTAAAAGAAAGGATGGAAGATGGGAAGGTAGATATATAAAAGATAGAGATTTGAGCAACAAGGCTGTATATGGTTATTTATATGGAAAAAGCTACACCGAGGTTAAGCAAAAGCTGGAACGAGTTAAATCACACAAAGCAAGTTGTAATATTTTATCTGCTAACTTTGCAAAACTATCCGAGGAATGGCTCGAAAACAAAAGGCTGTGCGTTAAGGAGTCAACTTTGGCTCACTATAAGATGATTATCGGCAAGCATATTTTACCTCTGCTCGGAAAGTATGATGTTTCGGCCGTTTCTCTGGATGTAGTTCAGCAATATATGAACAGGCTGCTTTTGGACGGATACGCTGTAAAAACGGCAAACGACATATTGACCGTAATAAAAAGTATATTGAGGTACGCTGAACGAAAGGGTTTTCATCACAACTGCGATTTATCAATTATTTCTCTGAAGGCACACAAATCAGAAGTTGAAATATTAACATTGTTTGAGCAGGAAAGGCTCTGTAATTACCTTGTTAATAATCTTAATGACAAAAATCTCGGAATTTTGTTATGCATTTACACGGGGATTCGTATCGGCGAATTGTGTGCTTTGAAATGGTCTGACATTGATATGGGGGAAAAGGTTTTGAGTGTAAATAAAACAATGTTACGCATAAGGGATAATTATTCGGAGCAACACGGAAGCAAAACAAAGATAATAATAACGCCGCCGAAAAGCGAGGATTCGATACGGGAAATACCGATTCCTAATTTTGTTATCAATATTTTAAAGAACTTTAGAAGAAATCCAGATGCTTATGTTCTTACAGGCACGGAAACCGATTTTATAGAGCCAAGAAGTATGCAGTATTATTTTAAAAAGGTTCTGAAAAAATGTGGGATAAGGAGTGTTAAATTTCATATACTGAGGCACACATTTGCAACTCGATGCATAGAAAACGGCTTTGAAATTAAAAGTCTTAGCGAGATTTTAGGTCACTCAAGTATAAAAATTACATTGGATAGATATGTTCATTCGTCTATGGATTTAAAAAGAAAAAATATGGAGAAACTGGATTTTTTGTCAGCTTAATCGCAGTCAAAAAATTAGTCAGAGAAATAAAAAAATATTGAATATATCTTAATTTTAGAAAATTTATCGTAAAGTGATATACTTTGCGAAAGAAATTTTAGTTTCTGTAGTTTATTAAATAACGAAGAATATGTTTCAAAAATGACTTTTTTAAAAGGAAAATTATGAGTAAAATAAAAAATTTCTTTTCAGATACATATGCGGCGGAGTGGATTCTGTTGCTTTCGTTGGTATTATCGGGTGGCTTTAACGAGTATGTCGGCTGTGTTTTGTCGGCTATAATTTCGGCTTTGCTGATTGTTAAAATTGCCCAAAACAGGAATTTGGTTGTTAACATAAATATAACGAGTCTTTCTATTGCGGTTATTACGCTGTTATATCTGATTTCCTGTTTCTATGCCATTGATTCCGGAATGGCATTCGTTGGTTTTCTCAAATTTCTGCCGGTGCTGTTGTATATGCTTTTGTTAATGCAAGATAAAGGAATAAAGGAACATCTAATAGCTTTGTTACCTTATGTAGCACTTGCATTGGGAGTACTTTCACTTGTGCTTGTGTTTATTCCTGCAACAAGAGATTATTTTACGGTTTCCGACAGACTGGCGGGATTTTTTCAGTATCCAAATACCTTTGCACTGTTTTTGCTTGTGGGCGAGCTTACTGCATTAAGCAAAGAAAAACTAAAACCTATTGACATAATTTCTGCGCTGCTTCTTATTATACTTCTGTTATTTACTGGTAGTCGTGCAGTATTTATTTTAGCTGTTTTTTCAAATGTTTTAATTATATTTTTCAGAAAGGGGAAAAAGGTTAAAATTCTCCTCGGCATAGTTGTAGCAGTGCTTGCGGTTGCAGTGCTGTTAATGTTGCCTCTGTTTAATAATTCTGAAATTTTCTCAAGATATTTCACGATTTCATTTACCGAGAGCACCTTCGTCGGCAGACTGCTTTATTATTTCGATGCATTTCCATTAATTTTAAGGCATCCGTTCGGTTTGGGCTATATGGGATATTACTATGTTCAGCAATCAATTCAAACGGGTGTGTATTCGGTTATGTTCATACATAATGACTTTTTACAGCTTTTGCTTGATGTTGGCTGGATTCCTTGCCTATTATTCGTAGTGGGAATTATAAAATCGTTTTTCCGCAAGGGCAACTCGGCGGGTAAAAGGATTATTTTGCTTACAGTTTTTTTGCATTGTTTGTTTGACTTTGATTTGCAGTTTATATCAATGTTCTTTATACTTTTGCTGTTTCTCAATTATAACGATGGCAAACAGCTTGAACTTAAAAAGGGAGCAGTTTTTGTATTTTCTTTTGTAATCACTGGTCTGTTGTCACTGTATTTTGCCGTTGCGCTGGGACTTGCGCATTTTGGCTTTAATCAAGCCGCCGACTCAATGTTCCCGGGCAACACGCAGAATAAAGTTGATTTGCTAATTGCCGAGGATGATATTGTCACTCAAAATGAAATTGCGGACAGGATAATTTCGCAGAATGAATATGTGCAGATAGCCTACAGTGCAAAGGCTCGTTATGCATTCTCACAGGGTGATTTTGAAAGCCTGATAAGCTATAAAAATAAGATATTTCAGATTGCTCCGTTCTCGTATGACGAATATGAGGATTATTGCTATATGCTTATTCAGGGTATTCAACTCTATAAACAGGCAGGCGATGAATATAGCACAGAAGTATGTGAACAGCAACTTTTCAAGACTGCTGATAGGCTTGATAGACTTGATGATAAACTCAGTAATCTAGGTAGAAAAATTGTTGATCAGCCTAAAACAGATCTGCCTGATGATATAGTTAAGTATATAAACAGTTTGGAGAGTTAGAATTGATGTACAGAAAAATTATTTTAATATGCCTAATATTCACTGCGTTACTATGGATAATTCCTTTAAGTGGATGTTCAAGCGGAAAAATATCAGTTAAAGATAAAGACGATCAGATAATAGCAGAATTGAATCAAAGTGAAATAAGCAACGATACTTTGTATAAACCATATCTTGAAGTTGTTATTGCGGAAGCAATAAGTGCTATCGCCAAGATCAATAACTGTAATTTAGATAAAGCAAATAAAATATTATTTGAAAAAGACCACATAATTGAAACTTGTCTTGACGCAAAGATTTATGAAGCTATTGAAAAGTCATATTTGAATTCTGAACTAGACAGTGCACCATTTGGATGTGCTTTAACTGATTTAAACGGAGGGTTGTGTGCTGTTTACAGTGCCGATTTAAACGAAGATATTAATTACGCTAATACTACATTATCACCGTATTCATCCCTGAAGCCTTTAAGCGTATACGCTCCTGCTATAGAAAGCGGTAAGGCATATTGGTCAAAGGTTTATGAGGATTCGCCTTATAAGCAAATTATGGATGAGAATGGCGAGCTTGTTAATTGGCCTGAAAATGCAACGGGTACATATACAAACAGCAACACAACTGTTTATCAGGCAATTAAGGAATCGATTAACACGGTGGCTGTCAAATGTCTTGATGATTACGGTGTAAATAATTCCATAAGTTTTTTAAAAGAAAATTTTGATATAAATCTTGATTATGAGAGTAAAAAAGCTACAAACGAGGATGAAGACGAGGTAATCGGTAATTTGGCTATGGGGTATCTCTATGATGGTGTTTCAGTGATTGATATGGCAGGATATTATCAGATTTTTGGAAATGGCGGCAAGTATTATAAGCCTGAAGCCATAACTAAAATTATTGATGACCACGGTAAAACAATATACACAAAAAATAATGATTATAAACAGGTGGTTAGTGAGCCAACGGCATTTATTATGAACGAATTGCTTCAAGGTGTAGTGCAGAGTGGCGGAACGGGTGCAGGAGCAAAAATGGATGATATTGAAGTTGGCGGAAAAACAGGTACGGGAATAGCAAATGACTGTCATTGGTTTGTTGGATTTGTTCCGCAGTACAGTTGTGCTGTGTGGCACGGAGGAAGCTTAGTAGATAACTATTCACCACAGATTTTCAAAAGTATTATGCAAGCGTTAAAGCTTGATGAAAGCGTAAAATACCCGAAATGCAGAGAAATAAAACAGGCAATCTATTGTGCGGATAGTGGCTTGTTATGCAACGAGAATTGCAAACGGGTTGATATGGGATATTATTTTGCAGATGAAATTATAGAAAAATGCAAAATTCATCAATAAAGTTTTTAGGAGGCTTTTTTATGAGACAAAATCACAAACTAACAAAGATTTTTAAATTAGTAACAATAATCGCATTAATGGCGTGTTTGCTGATGAGCAGTATCCCGATAACTAATGCAGCATCACAAACAGATTTCAAGAACTTTAGTATTGACGATATAGAAATTATCCAATTTACAAATGGATATTATACTGAAGACTACGATTATGATAAGGACGAGTATGTTAAATGGTACAATTATGACTATAGTAGCAAAATTGTCGGCACAGCTACATTAACAGACGGTTCGACAGTTGATATTGATGATGCTTGGATATACACAAACAATGTTAATATTACGGATGATCAAAGCGTAAATAATCAGTGGGGACTTGGTTCTCATCAGGTTACTGCCGAGCTTGAGGGAATTAAAACAACCTTTAATGTTAATATTGTTAAATCGCCTGTTAAAAGTATAGAAATTAATGACATTGACATTGTCGAATGTACAAGTGGATATTATACCAAAGAATACGATTATGATAAAGATGATTATGTTGAATGGTATAAATATAGTTATTTTGATGTTAACGGTACAGTCACATTTGATGACGGAACATCAGCTGAAATAACAAGCGTCGGCTTTGAATATAAAAATAATTATTATTATTTTGATTTTGAAAATGACCAAAGCTATGAAAACCAATGGGATATTGGCACTCACAAAGTCGTAGCTAAGGCTTTGGGCTTTGAGACATCTTTTAATTGTAATATCAAGGAAAGTCCATATGCTTCAATTGAAATAATTGAGGTCGATCCTGTAAAGGAGAAAGAGGACAGTTGTGATTATGAATATGCATTAAAATTTGTATACAAGGTTACATATAAAGATGGAAGGGTTGAGCAAAGAAATTCAGATGATTATTACGATGATAATCCTACTATTTCAATAATAGGCGACTGGCAGATTGGTAAAGAAAACGAATTTATAGTGCACTTGGGAAAAGCAACCGCAAAAGGTTATGCTGAAGTTATACCTGACTATGGTTTTGATTTTGTGGCACAAAATGACGGAATTTATATTACCAATTGTACGCTTGAAGATGAAGATATCATAATTCCAGAAGAAATAGCAGGAAAAAAGGTTATTGGTATTACTTCATTGGGACATTGTTATGATACTAAGAGCATTACTATTCCTGATTCCGTAAAAACGATTTCCGAGGACGCATTTGAAGGCTGTAGATCATTGCAATCCCTGACAATCGGTAGTGGAGTTGAATACCTTAGCGCTAAAATGTTTATGTATCTTTATGATTTAAGCGAAATTAATGTTTCTTCAAACAATAAGAATTATTTATCTATAGAAGGTGTTGTATATAATAGTGCAGTTGATACTATAGTGGTTTATCCGAATGGAAAATCTAAATTACATACAATACCTGCATCGGTTAGTAATATTGATGCAATTACCGAAAGTAAATCTGACAATATTAACATAGTTTTTGCAGATGAATCAAAATATTACAAGACAGTTGATGGCGTTACATATACAGTAGATATGACTAAAGTTGTTTTATGTAATAAAACAAAGGGCGGTAAATACACTATGCCTGATTCTGTTACACAAATTTCCGATAAAGCTTTTGCCGCTTGTAAAAATCTTACAGATGTAAATATCTCCAAAAATGTAACAGATATTGTATATAGTGCATTTAGAGGTTGTACTTCTCTTAATAATGTTTCTTTGCCGAGCAATGTAACAAAAATCAGTAACGAGGCATTTGCCAAGTGTACTTCTCTAAAAGATATTTCACTTTCTGATAATTTGGAAGCAATTGGTGATAGTGCTTTTTATGAAAGCGGATTAGCAAAAATTACAATTCCTGACAAGGTTAAATCGGTTGATGACTATGCTTTTGCAAGATCTAAAGTACAAACAATAACAATTGGAAAAAGTGTTGAAACAATCGGAGAAGGTACATTTCAACTAACACCCGTAATAAATGTTAGCATACCTGATAATGTTAAATCAATTGGTGCATCTGCTTTTTGTTTATGTGAAAATTTAAAAAGTATAAATTTAGGTTCTGGATTAACTGAAATTAAGGACTGCACATTTGCTCAGACTGCATTAAATAATGTTTTTATACCAAAAAATATTACCAAAATTTGTTATAAAGCTTTTGAAAACTGTAACTATCTAAATGACCTTGAAATTAAAGGCGATAATGTTGAAATCGGTGAAAGTGCTTTTATTGGCTGCCCACTTAAAAATTATTCACCGAGTGAGAATATTTCAAACTATGGCGATAGCAGTTTTAGATACTCCAAGATTAGAAACTTCCACGCAGGAAAAACTGTTACAGAAATAGCATATAATGCGTTCGGTGGTTGTGAAGAATTATCTGATATTAAAATTCCTGATACTGTTCTCAAAATTTCAAGCTGTGCTTTTGACGGCACAAAATGGTATGATGCTCAGCCCGACGGTTCAGTATATCTTGACCATATCTATCTGAGAAACAAAGGCGAGTCGGCTCCGCAAAATCTTACCATAAAAGAAGGTACTAAAACTATTGCTGACGGGGCTTTGTTTAATGTTTTTTGCGGAGCAACTGAGAATATCAAAACTATTTCTTTGCCAAATAGCTTGATAAGAATCGGCGACCTTGCTTTTAATGGCTGCACATCACTCACAGAAATTACAATTCCTGCATCCGTTGAACAAATCGGTGATTATGCTTTCTTGGGTTGTGAATCGCTGACATCAATCAATGTTGATCCCAATAATAAGTTTTATTCAAGCGAAAACGGAGTACTGTTTAATAAAAACAAAACAGAGCTAATCTATTGTCCAAAACAGAGCAGCGGCGAATATACTGTTCCAAACTCTGTAAAGACAATCAAATCATTTGCTTTTGCCAATAGTGGGACTGAAAGAATTGTAATCAACAGAACAAATGTTAAGTTGGAAGATTATGCAATTGGGTATACCACTGAACCTTGGATACCGGTTGTTTCTGAGGTTACAAAAAAATGGAGATCTAAAAACCTTGATGCAATTATCTGTTGCGCAAAGGGTTCAACAGCTGATCAATATGTTCAAAATACTAAAGACAATGACAAACTAAAATGTGAATATATTGATCCGACTATAATTATTGATTTTGGCGATGCTAACGGCGATGGCGAAATCAATGCAAAAGACCGTATGATGCTTACTCGTCATCTTGCAAAGTGGTCGGGCTATGAAAACATTGATATGACCGCTGCAGATTTAAATAACGACGGTGCTGTCAACGCAAAGGACAGAATGATATTAACAAGGCATATAGCAAAGTGGAGTGGATATGAAACACTTCCGTATACAAAGTAAAAAACGGAGTCAGTAATGAATAAGGTATATAAAAATATAATTCACATATTTGCTTTTGCGATGGTTTTTTGCAGTTTGATATCAATGAATATGTTTATATGCTTTGCAGTATCTTCTAAAAACCCGTGCATTGTCATAAACAGTGCTCGGGGAGAGGCAGGAGATACCGTGGATGTGACAATAACAATGTCAAATAATCCGGGATTTGTTTCGGCTAATCTCTATGTAAAATATGACGAGAGCGTACTTACTCTAAAAAAAGTAAAAGACGGCGGCTTGCTTTCAGGAGTAACACACAGCGACAATTATACAAGCCCATATGGATTGTGTTGGGTGAATGATTTGTCTAAAGAGAATTTCAAAGTCAATGGTGTTCTCGCAACACTTACATTTGAAATTTCAAAGGAAGCTAACCCCGGCAGTACAACAATCAGTCTTGAACAGGATATTTTGAATTGTGATATTGAAAATGTTGTTTTTGATTTGGTAAGCGGTAAAGTTGAAATCAGTAGTTCATCACAGTCAAAAGATAGTGATTTGCCGGAAACAACATCTAAGGCATCGAATTCTGATTCAAATGTAAATTCGGTCGATGATTCCGATAAAGCATCAAAAAATAATGAAAGCGTAAATCAGTCTGAAGTCAAAGACTCTGATGCAAGCGACATAAATGAAAAATCAGAGGATTATGATGCAACTGTTTTATCTACAAGCGATTTAGTTGGTAATACTAAAAAATCTTCAACATCTGATTCAGCAACAAATAAAGTGGGAGGAGTAGTTCAAACAGTGTCTATATTAATTGCGGTAATCCTTATTGCTGCAATTATATTAACAGCAGTATTTGTATATTACAAACGCACAAGAAAAAAATGAGGTGATTATTAATGTTTAAAAAGAGAAAAATTGTTTCAGTTTTACTTGCGATAATAACTGTATTCGGTGTGTTTACATCTCTGCCTTTTTCAGCAAGTGCAGTAGAAACAAACAGTGAAAGTGTAGGTGAAACTTATACAAGCGGTGATTTTGAGTATGAGATTAGAGAAAGATATAATTATGATACAGAACAATACTATGAAATTGCTGTAATCACTGATTATAACGGAACAGATGAAAGCGTTTCTGTTCCATCACAACTTGGTGGGTGTAATGTTACAGATATTGGTGATGGTGCTTTTTCCGATTGCACAAGTCTTACAAGCATAACAATCCCTAACGGTGTTACGTCTATCGGTTGGAATGCATTTTCCGATTGCACAAGCCTTACAAGCGTAGTGATCCCCGACGGTGTTACATCTATCGATGATTCTACATTTTACGGTTGCACAAGTCTTACAAGCATAACAATCCCCGACAGTGTTACGTCTATCGGTCAGAATACATTTTACGATTGCACAAGCCTTACAAACGTAGTGATCCCCGACAGTGTTACATCTATCGGTAATTCTGCATTTTCCGGTTGCACAAGCCTTACAAACGTAGTAATCCCCAACAGTGTTACAGTGATTGAACGTGGTGCGTTTTGCGGTTGCACAAGCCTTTCAAGCATAGAAATCCCCGACAGTGTTACAGAGATTCGCCAGGATGCGTTTTCCGGTTGCAAAAGCCTTAAAGAAATAGTAATTCCCAACAGTGTTACATGGATTGGTTATAGTGCATTTTCCGGTTGCACAAGCCTTACAAGCGTAGTGATCCCCGACGGTGTTACATCTATCTATGATTATACATTTCAAGGTTGCACAAGTCTTACAAGCATAACAATCCCCGACGGTGTTACAGAGATTGACGATTCAGCGTTTTACGGTTGCACAAACCTTAAAGAAATAGTGATCCCCGACAGTGTTACATGGATTGGTGCTTATGCATTTTACGGTTGCACAAGCCTTACAAGCGTAGTGATCCCCGACGGTGTTACATCTATCTATGATTATACATTTCACGGTTGCACAAGCCTTGCAAGCATAACTGTTGCTGACAATAATCAAAGCTATTGCGATGTTGACGGAGTATTGTTTAATAAAGATAAAACAGAATTAGTACAATATCCTGCCGGAAAAACATCTGCAAGTTATTCTATTCCAAACAGTGTTACAGAGATTGGTGATGGTGCTTTTTCTTATTGCACAAACCTTAAAGAAATAGTGATCCCCGACGGTGTTACATCTATCGGTAGGGATGCATTTTTCGATTGCACAAGCCTTGCAAGCATAGAGATTCCCGACGGTGTTACATCGATTGGTGCTTATGCATTTAACGGTTGCACAAGCCTTGCAAGCATAACAATCCCCGACAGTGTTACATCTATCGGTGAGTATGCATTTTACGGTTGCACAAGTCTTACAAACGTAGTGATCCCCGACAGTGTGAAAAGTATAAGTTCTTATGGTGGAGGTGCATTCGTTAACTGCCCCAACCTAAAATGCGTTACTGTTCCGAGCAGTGTTGAAAGGATTGGCGAATATTCATTTGGATATAATGGTTGCTCTTATTATGACTCTGAAAAAGGTGAAACTGTTGATAATTTTACAATCTTAGGTAAGTCGGGTACTGCTGCAGAAACCTATGCAAATGAAAATGGTTTTACATTTATTGATTTGGACAATAAGAATTATAACCATACAGATAATAACAGTGGCATAGGAGTTATCGCAAAAGCTGACGCTGAGCTTGTTGTAAAAGAGATTTCAGATAAAGAAAATCTTGATAAAATAAAGTCCTTATTTGACAATAACAAGAGCATTTTGAATGTGTATGACATTACATTGTCGAAAAACGGGAAAAAGGTTCAGCATGAGGGAATGGCAGAGGTAAGCATTCCTTGTAAAGATGAAAACGCAAAGGTTTATCGTGTTGAGTCAGATAATACACTGACTGATATGCAAGCAGTGTATAAAGACGGATATTTGAAGTTCTATACTGAGCATTTCAGCGATTATGTTGTTGCATCGCCGAGAAAGAGTGTTTTAGGTGACATTAATAATGACAATGAAGTAAATGCAAAGGACAGAATGATGCTCACTCGCCACCTTGCAAAATGGACAGGCTATGAAAATATAGATATGACCGCCGCTGATGTAAACAACGACGGTGAGGTGAATGCTAAGGATCGTATGGTTCTTACAAGACACTTGGCAAAATGGCAGGGTTATGAAACCCTACCTTTTGATAAATTTTAAAGAAAGGAAGAAAGTTTGATGAAGAGAAAACTTTCAGCTGCATTTGCAGTGATTATGGCAGTTTGTATTCTGATGGCTCAGGCAGTATGCTTTACAGCGTTTGCTGATTCGGAAGACGCACCGTCAATCGTTGTAAGCAGCACAGAAGCAAAAGCAGGCGATACCGTTGATGTTACAATCACGATGTCAAACAACCCGGGCTTGGTATCGGCTAATCTGTATGTGAATTACGATGCTGATGTACTTAAGCTCAAAGAGGTGAAGGACGGAGGTTTGTTGTCAGGAGTTACTCACAGCGACAATTATACAACAAGCCCTTACGGTTTGTGCTGGGTTAATGATACCGCTCCGGAGAACTTTAAAGTTAATGGCGTTCTTGCAACATTGACCTTTGAGGTTTCAGAAGAGGCCGTGACAGGCACTACAACCATAAGTCTTGACCAGGATATCCTTAACTTTGATATGGATAATGTTGTCTTTGATTTAGTAAGTGGCAATATTCAGATTGAGGGCAAACATATCCACGAAACAGAGTTGATTCCTGCCAAGAAGTCCAGCTGTACAGAAAACGGTAATAATGAATATTACTACTGTGCAGGCTGTGGAAAGTATTTTAAGGATGCAGAGGCAACTATTGAAACAACAAAAGAAGCTGAACAACTTCCGCTAGTTGCTCATCACGGTGGCGAAGCTACTTGTACAAAGAAAGCTGTATGTGATGTTTGTGGTCAGGAATACGGCGAATACGCTCCTCATCAGTATACAGAAAAAGTTGCTGACGAATACTTAAAGACTCCTGCAACATGCGTTTCAAAAGCTGTTTATTTCAAGAGCTGTTCTGTATGTGGACAGGCAAGTGATACTGAAACCTTTGAGTATGGTGAACTTGCAGACCACAACTACGATACAACCACATGGAAATCGGATAAAACAGGACATTGGCATGCGTGCACAGTTTGTGAAGACAAGCTTGATTTTGCAGAGCATACTTCAAGTGGTCCTGCAACAGAGTATGAACCTGAGGTTTGTAAAGAATGCGGATATGTAATCACTCCTGCACTCGGACATACACATAAGCTTACATTAGTTGAGGGCTTTGCTGCAACATGTACAGAGGATGGTCAGAAAGCATACTATGTTTGTGACGGCTGCGGAAAGTGGTTTGAGGATGCTACGGCATCTGTTGAGATTACAGACCATGACAGTGTAATTATCAAAGCAGCACACACCCCTTCAGACTGGATAGTTGATAAGGAAGCCACTGAAACTGAAAAGGGCAGTCAGCATAAGGAATGTACAGTATGTGGTACAGTTCTTGAAACAGAAGAAATTCCGGCTATTAAGCCTGTTACAACTGAACCTACTGTAACTGAACCAACTACAGTGGAATCAGCTACATCAAAGCCAGACAAAGGCTTATCAACATCCGATACTGTAACTTCTTCAGTGATTTCTTCGGATAATGGCACTGTTCAGACTGGAAATAGCAATATTGCAGTTATACTTGCTGCTGTATTAATGCTTTGTTCAGCGGTTGTTTATGCTTATGGCTACTTTAGAAAAAATAAATCTACAAAATAATACCACATTATTCTTGAATTAGAAAAATGATTAGCGGACGGTGGCGGATTTTCTGTCATCGTCCGTCTTTTATATTAGAGGAGTAAGTTGTGAAATTGACAAATTTTAAATCTGTATGTGTTTTAGCATTGGTTGTATTATTTTTTGCATTTTCGTGCGGTTGCAGGAATAATCAGGATATTAGCAGTCAGATTGAAGTTACTTCCGATGAACTAATTGGAATATGGAAACTGGACAGCGTTACAAAATATACTTTTGACGGCAGAGGAAACGGTAAAATGGCTGTTTCAGACTCAGAATATGAATTTAATTACACTATAAATAATGATGAAATAAAAATTGATTTTGTAAGTGAATCTGCACAGGATTCGACTTATGAGTTTATTATAGATGAAAACAAATTAACACTTTTGTCAAAAGATAAAAATAAGGGAACTTTTGAATTGACAAAAGAAAATTGAAATTAAATTTACGAGGAGGAATAGAAATGAAAAAAAGTAAAAAATCAATAGCTATTATATTAGTGATTGTTCTTGTGTTAATTACAATGTTGTCAGTAATAACAGTAAGTGCTTCAAGTGAAAGTGATTATTGTAATAATTTTATTAATAAGTTGCTCAGCAATGAGTCTTCTTGGTTACCTCTAACAAGCAATTCAATAAGAATGCAGGCGGGATTTGAATTTTTAGATTTGGATTTTGACGGAAAATGTGAATTAGTTGTTCAGGAAGCCGGTGGTACAATGGATAACCATTCTGTAAGAATTTATTACTATAGTAATGATTCCATACATGAGGTAACCGGTAAAAAATATGGTGAGTACTTAAATGTTTATAGCTTA
>OBWC01001186.1_pt1 | contig 14190 bp, 10 predicted proteins | sample 1501341 | NCBI WGS metagenome assembly OBWC01 (sample SAMEA2580033, study PRJEB22360) | human gut metagenome | biome: human gut; feature: human-associated habitat; material: faeces | place: Denmark | collected 2008/2010 | reverse complement strand
ATCTGCCGGATGACCCCCGCTGCTGAACAGCTCCTGCGGGCCTCCTACGAGACGCTGGGCCTTTCGGCCCGCGCCCACGACCGCATCCTCCGGGTGGCCCGCACCATTGCCGACCTCTCCGGCAAGCGCCTCCTCGACGAGGATTCGCTGCTCGAGGCTCTGCAATACCGTGCGCAGGAAAAGGTCGATCTGACGTTCTGATACAGACAAAAATCCCCCGGCTGGACCGGGGGATTTTTTGCGTTATAAAACTTTTAGAATCTTCTCCACGCATCGGGCAGGAAGAGCACCAGCATCGGGAAAATTTCCAGACGACCGGCCAGCATATCGAAGATGAGCACCAGCTTTGCAAAGTTGGAGTAGGCCCCGAAGTTCATCATGGGACCCACCTGATTGAGGCCGGGGCCGATGTTGTTCAGGGTGGCGGCGATGGAGGTGAAGTTCGTCACCATGTCAAAGCCGTCCAGACTGACAAGCATGAAACTCGCCGCAAAGATGAAGATGTAGGCCGCCAGAAAGACGTTGGTGGTGCGGATGGTCTCATGATTGACCAGCTTGCCGTCCATCCGGACGGGGGCCACCACCTGCGGGTGGAGGGCCTGCTTCAGCTCCTTGCCCAGCGTCTTGCCCAGCAGGAGGAAGCGGCTCACCTTGATGCCGCCGCCAGTGCTGCCCGCGCAGGCACCCACAAACATCAGCAGCACCAGCACCTCTTTTGCCAGCGTGGGCCAGAGGTCGAAATCACAGCTGGAAAAGCCGGTGGTGGTAATGATGGAGCCGACCTGGAAGGCCGCATGGCGCAGCGCCTCGCCGAAAGTGCCGTAGAGGCTGCGGATGTTCACCGTGATGACGGCCACCGCCGCCAGAATGATGGCGAAATAGGCGCGGACTTCCTCGCTGGACGCTGCGCGGCGGAACCGGCGCAGCAGCAGCAGGAAATACACATTGAAGTTGACGCCGAAGAGGATCATAAAGACGGTCACGACCCACTGGATGTAGGGCGAGAAGCTGGCAAAGCTGTCGTTCTTGAAGCCGAAGCCGCCAGTACCCGCCGTGCCAAAGGCCGTGAGCAGAGAGTTGAACACATTCATTCCGCCCGCCAGCAGGAAGCAGAACTCCACCACCGTGAGCGCGAAATAGATGCCGTACAGGATCTTGGCCGTAGACTGCACCTTCGGCACCAGCTTGTCCACCTGCGGGCCGGGGCTTTCCGCCTTCATCAGGTTGACGTGGGAGCCGCCGGTCAGGGGCAGCAGGGAGAGCAGGAACACCAGAACGCCCATGCCGCCGATCCAATGGGTGAAGCTGCGCCAGAACAGGATGCCGTTGGGCAGGCCCTCCACACCGGGCAGGATGCTGGCACCGGTGGTGGTGAAGCCCGAAACGGTCTCAAACATGGCGTCCACGGGATTCGGGATGCAGCCGGTGAGGACGAACGGCACTGCACCCATGATACTGATGGTGATCCAGCTCAGGGCGGTGGCCGCAAAGCCCTCCCGCATATAGAACACCTTGCTGCGGGGCTTGATGGTCCGCAGGGCAAAACCCAGCGCCGCACTGATGGCCGCCGTCAGCAGGAACACGCCCATGACGGCCCACTCGGCGTAGATGAGGCTCGTCACCGCCGGGAGCAGCAGCAGTGTACCCTCTATCATCAGGATGTAGCCCAGCAGACGAAAGACGATCGCATAATTCATACGTCCTGTCCCCCGTTACTCTTCCACGATGTCCCGCAGGTCGTGCAGGCCGTGTTCCAGCGTGACGACGATGACGTTGTCGCCCACCTGAATCTGGTCGCCGCCGCGGGGGATGAGGATATGGTCGCCGCGGGTGATGCAGCAGAGCAGCAGATTCTTTTTCAGATGCAGCTGGCTCAGCGGCACGCCGGTGGCCCGGCTCTCCTCATGGACAGTGAATTCCAGCGCTTCCACGCGGTCGTCGAGGATGCGGTAAAGGGTCTTGATGTTGTTGCCGGCCTCGTTCTGCAGGGCGCGGACGTACTGCACGATGTAGTCGCAGGTCATGTACTTGGGGTAGACGATGCTGCCCAAATCGAGCCCGGCCAGAATATCGTCGAACTCGAGGCGGTTGATCTTCGTGACCAGCTTTCCCCTGGAGTGCTTTTTCGCAAACAGGGTCAGCAGCACGTTTTCTTCGTCGATGTTGGTCAGCGCCACGAAGGCTTCGGTGGATTCCAGACCTTCCGAGAGCAGGAAGTCGCGGTTGGAGCCGTCCTCGTTCAAAATTTGTGCCTCAGGCAGGGACTCGGCCAGAACATTGCAGCGGGCCGGGTCCCGCTCGACGATGCGGACGCGGACGTGATTTTCCAGCAGCTCCTGGCTCAGGTAATAGGCGATGGCACCGCCGCCCACGATGAGGGCGTTGCGCACCGGCCGCACCGGCATATTGATACGCTGGAAGAACTCGTGGGCCTTCTCCTGCGTGGCGAGGAAGGTGACCTGGTCGCCGTTCTGCAGCACAAAGTTACCGTTGGGGATGATGACCCCGCCGTCACGCTCCACCGCGCAGACCAGAATGTCGCTCTTGAGGCGGGTGGGGATCTCATGGATGGCCACACCGTCCAGCCCCTGCTGTTCGGTCAGCGCAAACTTGATGAGCCGCACACGTCCGCCCGCGAAGGTATCGATCTTGCTTGCGCCCGGGAAGCGCAGCAGATGGGAAATTTCCTTTGCCGCTGCCATTTCGGGGTTGATGATGGCCGAGATACCGATCTGCTTCTTGATAAAGTCCAGCTCATGGCTGTAAGACGGGTTGCGCACGCGGGCGATGGCGTGGCATTGGCCCGCCTTTTTGGCGAACATGCAGCACAGCAGGTTCAGCTCGTCCGAGCCGGTGACTGCGATGAACACGTCCGCTTCCTCCACGCCTGCCTCGGACAGGGTGGTGATGGACGAACCGTTGCCGAGAATGCTCATCACATCGTAGGACTCCCCGATATGCTCCACACGTGCCTTGTTCGTATCGATAACGGTCACGTTATGACCCTCTTCACTGAGCTGCCGCGCCAGCGCTGTGCCGACTTTGCCGCCGCCCACCAAAACGATCTTCATAGAATAACCCTTTCTCTTCTCCTGCGCCGTCTGGGCGCTATTGAGTAGATTATACCACATCTCGGGCAAAACATCTACAAAATCAGCCCTTCTGTCGGCTTTATCCAACCACAAAGCGCAGTTTTGGTGGAAAAACGGCCCCGGAACACACAGATCCCGGGGCCGTTCTCAGCGATTCAGGTATTTCAGTACCGCTCCACGCCGTCCTTGGTGACGAGGGCGTAGACCAGCGGGGCTTCCTCGGGCTTTTCGGGGCCGTAGACGAGGCCGCTGCGGTACTCGGCGGCGGCAGCGTCGAACTTATCCGCCGCGCCGTAGAAGGTGGCGAGGCTCTCGCCCTTGTGGACGTAGTCGCCGCGCTTCTTGTGGAGGGTGATGCCGGCGGCGAAATCCAGCGGGTCGCCCTTCTTCTGACGGCCTGCGCCCAGCAGAACGCTGGCAGAGCCGATCTTCTCGGCGTCGTTGGCGACGATGTAGCCGTCCTCTTCGGCCAGCAGCTCATAGCTGGCGGCGGGCTTCTCGAAGAGGCTGTAGTCGTCCAGAACGCGGGTATCGCCGCCCTGAGCCGCGAACATCTCCTTGCACTTTGCAAAGGCAGAGCCGTTTGTGATAACTGCTTCGGCCATGGCGCGGCACTCGGCGGGAGACCCCTTATCGGCCAGCACCAGCATATTCGCAGCCAGCTGCAGGCAGACCTCGGTCAGGTCGGCGGGGCCGTGGCCCTTGAGCACGTCCATACTCTCCATGACCTCGAGGCTGTTGCCAATGTTGTGGCCCAGCGGGGTGTCCATATCAGTGATCATAGCAGCGACGCGGCGGCCATGATGGGTGCCGATGGAGACCATCAGCTTGGCCAGCTCAATGCTCTGCTCCACGGTCTTCATGAACGCACCGGTACCGGTGGTGACGTCCAGCAGGATAGCGTCCGAGCCGGAGGCCAGCTTCTTGGACATGATGCTGGACGCGATGAGAGGGATGCAGCTGACGGTTGCGGTGACGTCGCGGAGGGCGTACATCTTCTTATCTGCCACGGCGATGCCCTCGCTCTGGCCAATGACCGACAGGCCGATCTTGTTCACCTGTGCAAAGAACTCGTCCTGCGAGAGGGCGGTCTTTGTGCCGGGTACGCTCTCCATCTTGTCGATGGTGCCGCCGGTATGGCCGAGGCCGCGGCCGCTCATCTTGGCAATTTTGACGCCGCAGGCCGCCACGATGGGCGCGATGACCAGCGTGGTCTTGTCGCCCACGCCGCCGGTGGAGTGCTTGTCCACCTTGATGCCCGGGATGGGCGAAAGGTCCACCATGACGCCGCTGTGGGCCATCACGTCGGTCAGCTCGGCAGTCTCCTCGTCGGTCATGCCGCGCAGGTAGACAGCCATCATCCAGGCCGCCATCTGGTAATCGGCCACCTCGCCGCTGACGAAGCCGTTGACGATGGCTTCCAGCTCCTCGCGGCTGTGGGTGCCGCCGTCCCGCTTCTTGGCGATCAAATCGTAAATGCGCATAAGGTCACGCTCCTAAATAATATTCTCCGCCGACGGCCCGGGCCGCACTGCCCCGCCTCCGGCAATAGTATGACATTGTAATTCAAGTATAGCAAATTTCCCCGCAAAAGCAAGCGCTGTTTTGTGGAATCTGTTGAAAAAGAAGCAAAAAAGGGCGCAGCCGCCCGGAAAAGCAGCTGCGCCCGGAAAATACGCTCGAATCAGCGGGAACCCTTGTCGTAGGGGATGCCCTCGGCCTTGGGAGCCATGCTGTTCTTGGAGGTGAAGGCCAGAATGACCATGGATGCCACGAAGGGCATCATGTTGTAGATGTTGCTGGACCAGTGGAGCTGTGCGAGGAAGGTGGAGTCGGCGATGTTGGCCAGACTCTTGAACACGGCAAAGAACATGGCTGCGCCGCAGATGTTGAAGGGCTTCCACTGACCAAAGATCATAACGGCCATGGCAAGGAAGCCTGCACCGGCCACACCGACCTCGAAGTTCCAGGTCTGGACGGGAGGCACGATATAGGCCAGACCGCCGATCGCACCCAGAGCGCCCGAGATGACGACACCGGCATAACGCATCTTGTAGACGTTGATGCCCACAGAGTCCGCAGCCTGAGGATGCTCGCCGCAGGCGCGCAGACGCAGGCCGAAGCGGGTCTTGTACAGCACGATGTAGCTGATGATGAGCAGTGCGATGCCCAACGGGACAAAGATGCTCAGCTCCAGGCCGCCGATGCTGAACAGGAAAGGCTTGTTGGAGTAGTTCAGCTTGGCGCTGCCGCTGTCGCTGAAGTTCTTGGAGATGACCACAGCCACCGCCGTCGCCAGCAGGTTCAGGGCCGTGCCGCCGATGGTCTGGTCCGCTTTCAGGTTGATGGACGCGAAGGCCAGCAGCAGGCTGTAGACCATGCCGGCGATAGCCGCCGCCAGCACCGCGATGATCACGGTGGCGAAAGCCGGCAGGTCCGCGGGCAGCATGGTGAGGGTGAGGACACCCGCCACACCGCCGATGACCATGATGCCTTCCAGTGCGATGTTGATGATGCCAGAGTGCTCACTGAACATACCGCCCAGAGCGACCAGCATCAGCACGATGCCATACAGCAGAGTATACTTGATGAGAAGCAGCATATCACTTGCCCTCCTTCTTGGTTTCGGTCTTAGCAGGGGCGGGCTCTGCATTCACGTTGGTCTTGTCTGCATTCTTGAACAGCATGGAGTGGATCTTGCCACGGAACAGCATGGAGAATGCGCACAGGTAGATGATGATACCGCTGATCAGGTCGGAGATCTCGGTGGGGTAATACTTGGTGGACAGGAAAGAGCCGCCGACCGAGATGTGGGAGATGAAGATCGCGGAGAAGATGGTGCCGATGGGGTTGGAGCTTGCCAGCAGGGCCACAGAGATGCCGTTGAAGCCCATGGCCGGCAGGCTGGTGGAGTTCAGCGGGTTCCACTGAGAGACATTGGACAGGTAGTAGAGGCCGGCGCCGAAGCCTGCCAGAGCGCCTGCAATGGCCATGGAGAGGATGATGTTCTTCTTCTCGTTGATGCCGGCGTAGCGGGCGGCGCTCTTGTTCAGGCCGACGGCCTTCAGCTCATAGCCAAAGGTGGTCTTGTTCAGGATGACCCAGATCAGAATGGCGACTGCCGCAGCGAGGAAGATTGCAATGGTGGTGCTGTTGGTCTGGAACATCTTGTTCAGGCCGAAGTCCGGGATGATGGACTGGGCGTACTCAGCGTTCTTGCTCAGGTTCAGGGTACGGGTGTTGCGCACGTCGTACATGGGGCCGGTGCCGTTCTGGTAGATAAGCTCATTGACCAGATACAGGCCGATCCAGTTGAACATAATAGAGGTGATGACTTCGTTGATGTTGAAGTAAGCCTTGAAGAAGCCGGGGATAGCGCCCCAGATGCCGCCGAGGATTGTGGCGACGATCAGGCAGACATACCAGGGCATCTTGAGCATGATGGCACAGTAGAGAGCGCCGTAAGCGCCCAGCGTGTACTGACCGGCAGCACCGATGTTGAACAGGCCGGTCTTGAAGGCGAAGGCCACGGACAGACCGGTCATGATGAGGGGTGCTGCGTTGGCCAGCTCCTTGCCGACGCCGTAGGGGGCGTCATGGAAGCCGCCCTTAACGATGCGGACAAAGCCGTCGCCCCATGCATGGGCCGGGTTGATGGCCAGCAGCACGAGGAAGCCCACAGCCATGCCGATGACGATGCACAGCAGCGCGGCCAGCACACTGGTGATGGAGCTGTTGAGGTTGCTGTGGGAAAGTTTTTTCTTGTTCATTTATTTGCTCTCCTTTCCCTGCTTGCGTGCGCCGGCCATGTAGAGGCCCAGCTCCTGCACAGTGGTGGTCTTGGGGTCGAACTCGCCCACGATCTCACCCTCGTACATGACGAGGATGCGGTCGGACAGGTTCATGACCTCATCCAGCTCGAGGCTGACCAGCAGGACAGCTTTGCCCTTGTCGCGCTGGGCGACGATCTGGCGGTGGATGTATTCGATCGCGCCGACATCCAGGCCGCGGGTGGGCTGAACAGCCACCAGCAGCTTGGGGTCTTTGTCGATCTCGCGGGCGATGATGGCTTTCTGCTGGTTGCCGCCGGACATGCTGCGCACGATGGTGGAGCTGCCCTGACCGCTGCGGACGTCGTACTGAGCGATGAGCTTATCGGAGTACTCGCGGACTTTATCGGACTGGATGAAGCCGCCCTTCTGGAACTCGGGCTGCCAGTAGCGCTGGAGCACCATGTTGTTCTCGAGGCTGTAATCCAGCACCAGACCGTGCTTGTGGCGGTCTTCGGGGATGTGGCTCATGCCGTCCTTCGAGCGCTGACGGATGCTCTCGCGGGTGATGTCCTTGCCGTCCAGCGTGATCTTGCCGCCCGACAGTTTTTCGAGGCCGGTGAGGCCATAGACGAGCTCGGTCTGGCCGTTGCCCTCGATGCCCGCCAGACAGACGATCTCGCCTGCGTGGACCTGGAAGGTGACGTCCTTGACGGAGTCCTTCTTGCGCTGGTCGTTGTGGATGGTGACATCCTCCACGTCCAGCACGACATCGCCCGGGTGAGCGGGCTTTTTATCGACCTGAAGCTGGACGTCACGGCCGACCATCATGCGGGAAAGCTCTTCCTTGGTGGTGTCCTTGATGTCCACGGTACCCATATACTTGCCCTTGCGCAGGACGGTGCAGCGGTCGGCGACCGCCATGATCTCGTTGAGCTTGTGGGTAATAAAGAGGATGGACTTGCCCTCCTTCTTGAACCCGCGCATGATCTCCATCAGCTCGTCGATCTCCTGCGGGGTCAGCACAGCGGTGGGTTCGTCGAAGATGAGGATCTCATTGTCGCGGTAGAGCATCTTCAAAATCTCCACGCGCTGCTGCATACCGACCGAAATATCACTGACGAGCGCATCGGGGTCAACACGCAGGCCGTACTTCTCGCTCAGGGCCATGACCTTCTTGCGGGCCTCGGCCTTCTGCAAAAAGCCCAGCTTGTTGGGCTCCACACCCAGAATGATGTTGTCCAGCACGCTGAAGCACTCCACCAGCTTGAAGTGCTGGTGGACCATACCGATGCCCAGTGCGTTTGCATCGTTGGGGTTGCGGATGGCGACCTCCTTGCCGTTTTTGAGGATCTTACCCTCCTCCGGCTGATACAGGCCGAACAGCACGCTCATCAGGGTACTTTTGCCTGCGCCGTTCTCGCCCAGCAGGGCATGGACCTCACCTTTGCGCAGCTGCAGGGTAATGTCGTCGTTTGCCTTGATGCCCGGGAACTCCTTGGTGATATGGAGCATCTCGATCACAAAATCCTCTGCCAATCTGCTCACTCTCCTTTCGTGTCCAAACGACACTTATACTATTGTAATGCCCATTATACCGTATTTTTGCTGTTTTGCACACTTCTTTTTGAAAATTTAGTGTTTTGCCATATCATAAGTATTACTTTTGTGCATTTTGACAGGCATTTCTTCCTCGTCTTGAAAAAGCATACAAAAAAGGCGGGACGCCCTTTGCAGAGCGCCCCGCCCGGGAAGTTTCTGATTACTGGATGTAGTTGACGGTGGTGAACTCGCTGACGGTGGGCTTGGTGCTGTCGTCAGAGCTGTTGTCCACAGTGATCTCGCCGCTCTTGATTTTCTCCTTCAGAGCCTCGTACTCGTCGGTGGTGAAGGTCTCGAAGTTCCAGCTGTCAGCATCGGTGGGCAGGCCGATGTAGTCGCCGTCCTCCAGACCGAAGTTGCCGTTGGAAGCAGCGATTTCGCTCCAATCGCCTGCCTCGATGTCGGACAGAGCGGTGTTGACAGCCTCGGTCAGGCCCTTCATTGCAGAGGTGATGAAGGGGTTGTAAGCGAAGGAGCCGTCAGCCACGCCGTTGACACCGATGTAGTTCTGGTCAACGTCAACGCCGATGACATAGCCGTTGCTCTTCAGAGCAGCCTCAACAGCGGAGGTGTAGATGCCGCCGCCGCAGGCGAAGACGACCTGCGTGCCGTTGGAGTACCAGCCCTCCATACGGGAGGTGATGTTTGCATCGCCGTAGAACTGGCCGCCGTAGAAGTAGTTGATGTCGATGTTGGTACCCAGCTCCTGAGCAGCAGCGTCAGCGCCCTGCACATAGCCGTAGCCGTAACGGATGACAGCGGGAACAGCCATGCCGCCGAGGAAGCCCAGCTTGGTCTTGCCGTCCTTGACGATGGCATAGCCTGCCAGATAGCCTGCCTGCTCCTCCTTGAAGGTGATGCAGTAGCAGTTTGCGGGGATGGCGTCGGTGCCGATGTCGCCCTGGGTGACGTCGACGGCGATGAACTTGACATCGGGGTACTGGTCAGCAGCCCATGCCAGGGAAGCGCCATACAGGTAGCCGACGCAGACGATGACATCAGCGCCGTCGTTGACAGCCTGACGGATCATGGTCTCGCGGTCCTCATCGGAAGCGTCAGCCTCGGGGATGTAGTACTGGCAGTCATCGCCCATGTAGCCGGAAACAGCGGTCCAGCAGGCCTGGTTGAAGCTCTCATCGTCGATGGTGCCGGTGTCGCAGGTCAGAGCGACCTTCACGATCTTCTCGCCGCCCTCAGAGGTGGAAGCGGCTGCGCTGGTGGAGGCAGCTGCAGAGGAAGCAGTGGAAGAAGAAGAACCGCCGCAGGCAGTCAGAGCAGCGGCAGCAGCAGCGGCGCCAGCCACTGCCAGGAAGTTACGACGAGAAATCATCATAATGAAAACTCTCCTTTTATTTTAATATAATCGCGTTTTGTTGACGAAATGTGCGCACTTGCACATTTACTGGCTCAAGTATAGCGGGAAGAAGTGACAGATGCAAGCCTTTTCCGATTACAAAACATTTACAAATATTTTATCAAAATTGTATAAAAACCATACTTATCCCGGAAAATCCGCTCCACCCGGCATTTTTCGCGCGGCTGTGTTCAATCTTCCACGGCCTTGTTGCCCGCCACGTTGGAGGGACCGAAGCCGAAGGGCAGCAGCTCGTCCATGCTGCGCTCGATGAAATCGTCCGGGCTTTTTGCCATGATGACATTCAGCTCCGGGCCGCCGAATTCGAACAGCGCCTGACGGCAGACGCCGCAGGGCGAGGTGACCTGCTTGTTGACTTCGCCCCGGCGCGCACCCACCACGGCGATGTCGGTGAACCTGGTCACGCCCTCGGCCACAGCCTTGAACAGGGCCGTCCGCTCGGCGCAGCTGGTGGGGGTAAAGGCGGCATTCTCCACATTGCAGCCGGTGAAGATGCGGCCATCCTCGGCGCGCAGGGCAGCGCCCACCATAAAGTCGCTGTAAGGCGCGTAAGCCCTCTCCCTGGCCGCAAGGGCCATCCGGATGAGCTCCTGCTTTTCTTCCAGAGTCAGTTTTGTCATGGTCGGTTCTCCTTTTTGCAATTTGTAGATATAGCGTTCCTCGTCCTGTAGGACGAAGCCAATGGATTCAAACATTTTCTGCGACTGGGTATTGAAGGAATAGATGTGCGCGAAGCACTCCGCCAAACCCCTTTCCCGAGCCAGCTCCAGCATTTTTTCGATGACCTTCCGCCCGATGTGTTTATTCTGGTACTCCTTGCAGATGACGATGGCAAGCTCGCCGGTCGTCCGCAGGCTGACGTCACCACAAAGCACACCCCGATACTCGATATAAAACAGTCCCCCGTGTGTGTCCAGATAATGATACATCCGCTTCAGCAGTGGCAAATCATAAACGAAGTCCCTGTTATCTACCTGTTTGCAGAGCTGTGCATCCTGATACCACGCAAGTGCTGTATCGTAGGCCGGATAATACGGAACAAGCCGGATGTTCCCCTCCACAGAAATCGGACTGCGCACCATGTTCACCGTTTCTCTGTTCATCGGCCTCATTCCCTTCTGTGTCGTACATTCTTCTGTGTCGTGTATTTAAGTATAAATCATTCTTTTAAGAAGTGCAAGCGGCGATAATTACGCAGCATTATGCAATGACAGCTCTTGCATTTGTCATTACAAATGAATATAATAGAATTATAAAGGAGGCGCATCAGAATGGCAAACGCAGTCAATGTGAATTTTCGGATGGACCCCGACCTCAAGCGGAGCATGGAGGAGGTCTGTGCCGAGATGGGGCTTTCGATGACGACAGCCTTCACGATTTTTGCAAAGAAAGTGTCGCGCGAGCATCGGATCCCCTTTGAAGTCTCCGCTGACCCCTTCTATTCTGAAAGCAACATCAACCATCTCCGTCAAATCGTCCATGATATTGACACCGGCAAAGCCAAGCTCACCGAACATGAACTGATCGAGGCAGACTGATGAGGCTGCTGTGGGAAGAGGAAGCGTGGGAAGATTATTGTCTTTGGCAGACGCGGGACAAAAAGCTGCTGAAGCGAATCAACTCCCTCATAAAAGACATTCAGCGGAACACCTATGAGGGCATCGGCAAGCCCGAGCCTTTGAAGGGAGATTTGAGCGGATGGTGGAGTCGGCGTATCGACGACACCCACCGCATCGTCTACCGGGAGCAGGATGGAAACATCATCATTGCGTCCTGTTACGGTCATTACACGGATACCTGAGAAGCAAAAAGACTGCTGTCGGCCGACAGCAGTCTTTTTGTATTATGGTTAAATCAATACTCCGCGCCCAGTGCGACCTTCATCATATCGGTGAAGCTCTTCTGGCGCTGCTCTGCGGTGGTGATCTCCGGGGAGACAAAGCTGTCGGAGATGGTCAGCAGGCAGGCAGCGTTCTTGCCCAGCACCTCGGCGTTGGCGAACAGAGCAAAGCTCTCCATCTCCACGCAGAGGCAGCCGCGCTCGTCGCGCAGCAGCTCCCAGTAGGTGGGCTTTGCATCGGAAGGCTGACGGTAGAAAACGTCGGAGGAGTGGATGTTGCCCTCGATGAGCTTGATGCCCTGCTTCTTGGCGGAGGCACGCAGCTTATCATTCAGAGTCTCGCTGGGGAAGGTGATGTCGTGGTCGTTGCCGCTCTGGACGCGGGCATAGTTGGACTCACTGACCGCACCGGTAGCCAGCACGGTGTCGAACAGCTTGGCGTCGGCAGTGTAGCTGCCGGCGGAGCCGATGCGGATGATGTTGTCCACATCGTAGAACTTGAACAGCTCGTAGGAATAGATGCCGATGGAGGGCATACCCATGCCGCTGCCCATCACGCTGATGGGACGGCCCTCATAGGTGCCGGTAAAGCCCAGCATCCCGCGGACATCCGTCACCTGACGGACATCCTTCAGGAAGGTGTCAGCAATGAACTTTGCGCGCAGGGGGTCGCCCGGCATCAGGACAGTCTTTGCGAAATCGCCCTTTTCGGCGCTGATGTGAGGAGTAGCCATAACAATTATCTCCTTTTTATAAAATTATTTCTTCCCCGGGAATACGTTCTGTGGGGGAATGTACGAACCATTGAGACGTATCTCGAAGTGGCAGTGGTTGCCGGTGGAACGGCCCGTGCTGCCCAGATAGCCGATGAGCTGGCCCTGACGGACGGTCTGGCCCGCACTGACAGTCAGGGACAGGCAGTGTGCATACACAGAGCTGTATCCGCCGCCGTGGTTGATGATGACCGAGTAGCCATAGCCCGTACCTGCACCGGCCTTGTTGTAACCCGCCTTGGTGACGGTGCCGCCTGCGGAGGCGTAGATGGGCGTACCGGCCGGGGCGCAGATGTCCACGCCCTTGTGACGGCCGCCGTACCAGCGCGAGCAGTAGCGGTAGTTCGGCACAGGCCAGATGAACTGGCCGCTGCCGGTGATGTACTTGGTGCTGGAAGTCACCTTCTTGGTGCCTTCGACCACCTTCTTGTTCACCGGTTCCTTGATGACCTCGGTGGAAAGCACGCTCTGGTCCACAAGGATATTGTTGATGTCGTAGACGTTCTGGAGGGTCACACGGCGCAGACCGTTCTCGCCCTCCTGGAGCACCTTGGTGGTTCCCTTCGTATATTCGTTGGATTTTGTCGTCTCCGTGGAGAATGCGATTTCTTCCTCACGGGTCTCGATGCGGGTGATGCGCACCTCAAGGCCAGCCTCTTCTTTGGTGATGACGAGGTGGTCGCCCTCAAGGATGCTGGACGTCTCGCTCAGCGGCTCACCCTTGAACGCCGGGTTGAGGGCGCACAGCTCACGGAAGGTCAGGTCATTGTTATGTGCAATGGACCAGAGGGTGTCGCCCGCCTTGACGGTGTAGACCTTCTGAGCCTGCTTCACGCCCACCAGCTCCTGCCGGACGGTCTCAAAATCCTGCAAGCCTTCCTTGAAGTAGAGGCCGTCTTCCAGCGTGACCTGCTTGTTGAAGCCCACGCTCACATTGGGGTCGTCCTCTTCTTCCTCGTAGGGGTCGAGCATGGCGGCGAGGTAATCCCGCAGCGCGTTGCCGTCGCTGCACACCGCCGTCAACTCGCCGTCCAGATAAAGAGCCGTGCCTTCGCTGATCTGGTCGCCGGCGCTCTGGATGATGGCGTTTGCCATCTCGTTTTCGTCCATCATGTGGTGGGCGATGGCGAGGGTGTAGCTCGGCTCGATGGTCCACTCGGTCTTGTCGGTGCCGGCGTAGCTGATACGCTCCATCACGTCCTCGCGGGCCGTGTTGAAGACGTCCTCATTCGCCACATAGCCCACGGTTTCGCCGTTGACCCGGACGGCCAGTGCATAAGGCTGGTGGATGACATATTGGAACACCGCTGCGCCCAGCGCCAGTGCGCAGATGGGCAGGGCATACATCGCCATGCGGGGCAGCAGACTGAGGTTGCGGCGGACGCCGTTTTTGAAGTAGTGGACGCTGGCCTCAAATGCTGCACCGAAGCCCTGCTCCCTGCGGATGCGGTGGGCATGGATGAGAAGGGACACGATGCCCTTTGCAAACAGCACGATGGGGCCAAACAGGTCTTTGGCCACCTGTGCTGCGCCGGGGAACGCCGTCTCTGCCAGAGCCTTTGCAAAGCGGCGGATGCCTCCAGCAACCCAGAGAGCGGCGTACTTGACGGCACGTCCCACCCGCACGGCAGCATACTCCGCGCCAAAGCCCAGCGCGTAGAGCGCTGCGCCAATGCGCAATACCAGCTTCGACGAGCGCAGCTTCCGGGAGGCATTGTCCAGCCGGTGGCGGCGACGG
>OBWC01001157.1_pt1 | contig 14611 bp, 7 predicted proteins | sample 1501341 | NCBI WGS metagenome assembly OBWC01 (sample SAMEA2580033, study PRJEB22360) | human gut metagenome | biome: human gut; feature: human-associated habitat; material: faeces | place: Denmark | collected 2008/2010 | reverse complement strand
CTGTGAATCGAACGGCTCCTCGTCGATGGCCTCCGTCTGCGGCGGCTGCCTCTCGATGCTCGATGCCGGCGTGCCGCTTAAGGACTACGTTGCCGGTGTGGCCATGGGCCTCATCAAGGAAGGCAACCGCTTCGCCGTGCTCACCGACATCCTCGGCGACGAAGATCACCTCGGCGACATGGACTTCAAGGTGGCCGGCACTGAAAACGGTGTCACGGCGCTCCAGATGGACATCAAGATCGAAGGCATCACCCCCGAAATCATGCAGGCTGCGCTCGCTCAGGCTCACGACGGCCGTCAGCACATCCTCAGCCGCATGCATGAAATGGCCGGCGGCGGCGCCAAGGAGCTCTCTGACTTTGCTCCGCGCATGATTTCCTTCAAGATCAATCCGGAAAAGATCCGTGACGTGATCGGCAAGGGCGGTTCCGTTATCCGCGCCCTTACGGAAGAAACCGGCACGACCATCAACGTGGAAGATGACGGCATGGTCACGATTTCTTCGCCCGATATGGCCCGCGTTGCTGAAGCCCGCCGCCGCATCGAAGAAATCACCGCGGAAGTGGAAGCCGGTCAGATCTACGAAGGCACGGTTACGCGCCTCCTCGACTTCGGCGCCATCGTTCAGCTCCTCCCGGGCAAGGACGGGCTCCTTCACATCAGCCAGATTGCCAACGAACGCGTCAATGCTGTTTCTGACTACCTCAAGGAAGGTCAGAAGGTCCGCGTCAAGGTTATCGAAGCCGATGAAAAGGGCCGCGTGCGTCTTTCCATGAAGGCGCTTCTGCGCGAAGAAGGCGAAAACAAGTAAGGCATCTGTCGCCGCGGGTGTTCTTTTAAGGGCACCCGCATGAGCGACGGCTGCGCTTGGCGCCGGTACGGATGCTTTTCCGCGCCTTCCCTGCCAAAGGGGAAAATGCGGGAAAACGCCTGCCGGCGTTCGCCGCTTTCCGGAAGCTGAGAAAGCGCCCTTTAAGGACCTTTCAACGTTTAAGCGGCTAAAATCCCCTTCAACCTACTGAAACAACGCTGAAGCGCCGCAGAATTCATCTGCGGCAGCCATTGAGGACCAGAACAAGCACTATGCGCGACCGCATCGTCATTGCCAATTGGAAGATGAACGGCTCACGGGAGGCCAATGCCCGTTGGACGGACGAATTTCTTTCGTCTCCCCAGCCCGCCTGCCGAACCGTCGTCTGCGCCCCCTTCGTTTATTTGGGAGAGCTTGCGCTGCGTGCGCTCGGCACCCATCTTGAAGTCGGCGCCGAAGATGTCAACGAGAATCCCGCGGGCGCCTTTACCGGCGAAATTTCCGCCGGGATGCTTCACGACATCGGCATGAGCTGCGCCATCGTCGGTCACTCGGAACGGCGGACGCTTTACGGTGAAACCGATAACCGCGTGGCCATGAAAGCACTGGCCTTGGTCAAGGCGGGCTTGAAGCCGGTAGTCTGCGTGGGCGAAACGCTCGAAGAGCGGGAAACCGGCGCTACGCCTTCCGTGATTCTTCGTCAGTTGAATGCCGTCCTCACCATCGTGCGTCCTGAGGATCTTCTCGCTGTTGCCTATGAACCCGTTTGGGCCATCGGCACCGGCAAGACCGCTACGCCTGAAATCGCTCAGTCCGTCCACGCGCTCATCCGCACTCGGCTCGTTGAAGTGTCTCCCAAGGGCGGCGCATCCACGCCGATTCTCTACGGCGGAAGCGTCAAGCCTGAAAATGCCCATAAGCTCTTTGCGCAGCCCGATATTGACGGCGCACTGATCGGCGGAGCAGCACTAAAGGCTTCCAGCTTCCTCGCAATTGCCAACGCGTTCTGATTTCGTTTTCCCATCAACCCCATTTCCACACCTTCCATAAAGGTTTCTTTCACCATGCATTTCCTGCTTAGCATCGCGCTCGTTCTGCAGATCATTTCGGCCGTGGTCGTTATCGTCCTCGTGCTGATGCAGCACGGCAAGGGCGCCGACCTCGGCGCCGCGTTCGGCAGCGGCGCCTCGGGCTCTGTTTTCGGGGCCACCGGCAGCGCCAACTTCCTCTCGCGTTCGACGGCCATCGCCGCTACGGTCTTCTTCTGCTCGACGATCGCCCTGACCCTCGCGTCCGGCGCTTTCAACAAGCGCTCCACCCAGCCCGAAGGCGGCGTTCTTTCGACCATTGAACAGCCTGCATCCCAAGAACAGGGGATGGCTGGTGATGCCAATAAGTCCCCCGTTAACCAAATTCCCAGGTAAAATCTTTTTCCTCTGATGATGAACGCCTCAGTTCAAAAATAAATCAGCAGAAAACAACTTGATCAGGCCGCGGTCGTGGCGAAATTGGTAGACGCACTACTTTGAGGGGGTAGCGGAGCAATCCATATGAGTTCAAATCTCATCGACCGCACCATTCGCTGGGGTATCGCCAAGTCCGGTTAAGGCAGTGGATTCTGAATCCACCATTCGTAGGTTCGAATCCTACTACCCCTGCCAGGTCTCTCTGATGAAGCTGTTGAAAAAAATCTGAACGGAATTCGCGGTCGTGGCGAAATTGGTAGACGCACTACTTTGAGGGGGTAGCGGAGCAATCCATATGAGTTCAAATCTCATCGACCGCACCATTCGCTGGGGTATCGCCAAGTCCGGTTAAGGCAGTGGATTCTGAATCCACCATTCGTAGGTTCGAATCCTACTACCCCTGCCACGAAACCATAAAAGGCTGAGTTTTTATGAACTCAGCCTTTTTCTTTGCTCTCTTTCTTGGGCCAATCGCTTGGAGAAATCAAATTAAAGATTCCCGGCCAATCGAGCAGACCTTCCTTTGAAGGCGGTTTAGAAATTCACTCAATTCGTCCGCAATCAGCTGCCCGACTCGCGTCAAAGCAGCCGATTGCTGAGGCCTAAAACTGCAGTAAAGCAACAGCGAAACGCTGTATTCGCTTTTTCATTAGGCGGTTATTTCATCGCGCCCGGCAGAATGAGCGAGCGGACATCCACCGCCTTTTCCATCATGCCGTTGTCGATGAGGAACTGCTGATCCGCGGCAAGCCCCTTGACGTCAGCTTCAGTCAGGACGTCATAAAAGCCCGACCAGTCATAGAGCTTCTCGGCATTTTCAATGGAAATGCCCTGCTCTTTTGCTCCCATGGCGAGCGCTTCGGCCTTGTGTTCGCGAATCCACTTCAAAGCAGCGCGATTCGTTGCAACCACACGTTCGTAAGCTTCCGGATACTGGTCAACAAACGCCTGACGGACTGCCATCACGAGATTGGGTTCGACGAGTCCTTCGCACGTCGTAATCGTTTTGGCGCCTTCTGCGTTTGCCTTAATAATGAGGCCAGCAGCGACCAGCCCCGCGTCAGCCGAACCGGAGAGCACCGCCGTCATGGCCTTGGCAGGATCCATGCTGATGAAGTCCACGTCCTTGATGGTCATGCCTTCCTTCTTGAGCGCTGCCACGAGGAGCTGATGGAGCACCGTGCCCTTAGGGCCCACGACCTTCTTGCCCTTGAGATCCTTAATGGAATAGTCCGTACCGGGTTTGCCGATGATGGCAAAGATCTTCTGCGGGTGACCCACACCGGAAGCAATACGGATGGGGTTGCCGGCACCGGCAGCCATCAGCACGCTGGCCGTATTCATGACCGCAGAGAAGTCGAGGTCACCAGACGCCATAGCCTGTCCCTGAATGGCACCCGAATTAATGACGCGCCAGTTGATCTTGACGCCTTCGGCCTTGAAGGCATCTTCGAGCATTCCGCGCTCCTTCATCACAATATTCTGCAGATTGAAGGGCGATTTCACATAGGTGATCGAAATGCTCTCGGGCATCTTCGGTGCAGCCTGAACGGCAGACATGCCGGTTAAGCACAGTCCAGCCGCGACGGCCGCCGCGGCAAAAAGGTTTTTAAGCTTCATAACATGAATCCTTTTTCATCAATCTCCGCTCCTTCGTCTCTTTAGTGCTCAGAAACAGAAATGCGTCTTCTTTGCAGGCGAGGAGCTCGTTGAGGCACATTCTGACACCGCCATGAGCAAAGCGGCAGTTTTACGGCTCACTCAAAGGGGACTGCGCCCAACCGTGCTGAATAAAACTCACGGTCAGCGGAAAGCATTGTTATGAAACCGCCTTCTTCGTTTTGCCGACCTCCCGAAGAGATAGGATGCTTACATGCGTTTACTATTGGAACAATAGAACGTTTACGTATTTTCCGTGTTGTTCTGATGACACAACCTCAATTAAGGGTTTTCGCGCCATATATCAGTTTTCCAAATTTGCCGGCAAACAATCTATTAGAAAGCCGACTATAGGGATAACCCCCCCCCCTATGTTTTCTCGACATTTAGGATGCCCTGAGTGCTTGTGCACAACTCTTCGACTTCATTCGAAACCGTTGAGTCAACCAGAAAACTCTTGGAGTACTCCCTAAATGAATCGCACTTATAAAGTTGCCAAGTCACTCACACGCGGCGTCGTCGTGACGAGCGAAAAGGCTTCTTCCTATCAGGGCAAGGCGGTGAAGACCGTCGTTGCTGCCGCTGTTGCCGCCTTGATGGCTGGCGCCGCAGTCGCTGATGAAACTGCAGCTGCAGACCCGACGACTTATGCCGGTACGGTTGGCTCGATCGTCGTTGACGAAGGTAAGAAAGCTGAAGTTACGAATACAACCGTCGTCACCGGCAAGACGGATGTCAAAGGCGAGCTTTCGGGTAATCAAGACGTTACCTTCCAAGGTGCCGCAACGAATGCCGGCAAAATCGATCTTGGATCGCTGACTGTTAACGGCGGTCTCGACAATACCGGCTTCCTTAAGGTCGATACTGCCGTACTGAACAGCACCTTGAAGACGGTACTCAACTTTGACACAACAAACCATTTCAAGTTTGACACACTCACTGTCAACGAAGGCGGCGCTCTCGAAATCACGAAACTCGGCACAGAGGCGCTTAATAATGTTACGACGGGTGCTACAGCAAACGATAAGAGCAACTACACCAATCTCGCGCTGACATTCACTGACGGCACGATCAACCTCAACGGCGGTTCACTGGCTATTGGAACGAATGGCGTGCTGACGGCCGGCGAAGGCGAAGCGGCTAAGACCTATGGCTTTGTCAACGATAAGGGCCACCTGAACCTCGCAGTTAAGACGCAGAATAACAACGCCGCAATCATCAATATCACGAAGGGCGACTACGTTTACGGCGACTTGACGCTCGATGGTACGGATGGCAAAGCTGAAGCCAACCTTAAGGGTGGCAATCTGACCGTTGACAATCTGACTGTTAAAGGTTCGAGCGCCGCAGTTAACCTGACGAAGGGCAATGCTGCCGTCACCGATACGCTCGACCTTCAGGCCGGTACGTTTAAGCTCGATGGTGCTTCGCTCACTATCGGCAAGAAACTGACGGCTGCTGAGGACAGCACCTTTACGTTCAAGAAGGGCGTTCTTACCAATAACGGTGCTGCTGCTTTCAGTTCGACGAGCGGCATCAGCCTTGATGACGGCGCCACGTTTGACAACAACGGTACGCTGACGGCAATGTCTCTTACCCTCGGTGATGGCGCAAAAGTCTCCACGCATATCAACACGAAGGGCGAAAACGACAAGACAGTCGATAACTATTCCGTCAAAGAAACCACCCTCAACAAGGGCAGCACGTTCGAACTTAAGAGCCTCAATTCGAACCAGTACCTCGGTTTTGGCAACGATAAGGAAACCGGCAAGACCTACGAAAACGATCAGTTCCTGGTGACTGGCGTTTGGCATTTGAACGGCGGCGATCTTATTTACAACGGTTCCGCTGTTGAGAAACTGAAGATCGGTAAGGGCAGTGATAACGACAAAACGACCAATGTCGTAACGATCAAAGCTGACTACAGCTTCGGCGATATCAGCTTTGGCCAGAACGGCAACCTGAAGGTTACGGACGGCAACACGCTCACGGTTTCCAATCTCTACCTGAGCAATGGTGATGCCACGTTCGAAAATGCGGGCAAGCTCGTCGTTGACAAGGTCACTGTTGAACTTGCAAAAGACGCTACAGCTATTCAGAACACCGTCATCACCAACAAAGGTGAAATTTATACGTCCTATGACAATCTCTTCACTGGGAAGGACGGCAAATACACCGAGGCCACGCTTTTCGGCACGGCACTGAAGAGTGACGACGATTCAGGTACGACCTACGAAACCGCTTACGAAGGCACGTACACGAAGGATCAGCTCACGAAGGCTCAGGGTCTTGTCGGCAACATCGTCTTCACAAAAGGCAGCATGGTTGCAGCCGACGGCAAGAATGTCACGGCAACCGACGTTGACGGCGTCATTACGCCGAACACGGTCGCTGACAGTGACGCCGCTAAAGTTGAATTTAAGGACAATACAGAATTCGGTGTCCTGAATTTCACGGGTGATGCTGCCAAGGATAACGTGACCGTTACTGGCACGGCTCAGAAGACCGTTACGATCTCCGGCGCTAAAGACGGCGGAGCGCTCTTCACGGGTGTAGCCGCCGATAAGACGATTACGGTTTCGACGGGTAATTTTGTCTTCGGCGACGAAGAGAAGACGACCTCCATCGACCGTGATCTTAAGGTTGGCGCCGACACGTCAGTTGCTCTGGAAGGCGCGCTTAATACGAAGGGTATTAGCCTCGAAACCGGTGCAACCCTCGACGTCAATGGTGTAACGACTGCTGACTACATTAAGGGCGGTTCTGCGACCGTTAATGGTGCACTCGCTGTAAGCAACATGTACGTTGCGCCGAAGGAAACTGCGCCTGAAATCTTCACGGTCCAGTCGAACTACACCGTGCAAGGTGATGACGAGCAAACGGCTGTGCTGGCCTTTGGTTCCGATATCGCGAAGGCTCAGGCAGCGGCCGCTGATGCCGTCGCACGTCTCGATGACGTCAACAGCGTCCTGTACATTGATAAGCAGCTCAATGTGGGTTCCAATACCATTTCAATTGGTAAAAAGGGGCGTGATAGTGAAGCCGTTTCTGTCGGTCAGACGGGCGTTGCGGTGATTGATCTTGCCGCTTACGGCGCTTCGTCGCCTGACAAGGTGATAGGGGTCTTTGCGGATGCTGCGAGCGGCAGCATCTCCAACCTCGCGCTGACGAACCTCAGCAACACCGCGCTTGCAAAGAATGACGCCGGTGTCTACGAGCTGAACCTCGGTAAGGTAACTGCTGCCAATGTCGACTTCGGCATGTCCGATGACTTCTATAAGCAGCCCGCTCAGGATTCGTCTGTCATCGCCTTTGACGTCAATGAAGTGAAGCTCGCTGCTGAATACGGCGCGTTCAACTCCGTGGGCGCGATGAAGACGTCCTTGCAAAACGTTCAGTTCGGCCAAAATACGCTTGCCGACAAGCTCATCTTTGGCATGGAAGCCATTAACGATGCCTACGCGAAATCCCTCTATCAGCAGGCGCTCGCTGCCGGCTTGATCAAGGCTGATACAACGGAAGAGACCTTTAAGAAAGGTTATGACAGTGTCACTTCTCAGACTTCTTTCGTGACGGACGGCAAGCTCGCCGAGTATCTTGCGTTTGTCAATCAGGCTGATTCCGCGTTTATGTCGCAGCTCGTCAGCGCTGAACACGCTGCCACGAATATGGCTGCTCTGGGCGGCGCGTTCACGACGGCGCTCGACATCAATGATCAGGTCACGGCTGCCGTCAGCCGCCGCACCTCCGCGCAGCGCGCGGAAGGCTTCACCCCCTGGGTGGACGTCTTCGGCACGACCAACGAAGCCAAGCGCCTCTACGGCAACGGTGCCGGCTATGAAGCCGACATCTACGGTGCTGTTCTGGGCTTTGACTACACCGCTGCCTGCGGCGGTACGCTGGGCGTTGCCTTCAACGTCGGTCAGGCGGACGGCAATTCCGTCGGTTCGGGCGCCAAGGTTGACAACGATGCCGACTTCTACGGCGTGAGCCTCTACGGTGCACAGACCTTCGGTGACTTCAACGTCAAGGCTGACTTGGGCTACACCCAGGTTTCCAACGACCTGTCGACGAACAACATCCTCGGCTCCTACAAGGAATCGCTTGATGCCAACGTCTTCACGTTCGGCCTCGGCACCGAGTACCTCGCCAAGTTCGGCGCGCTCAACGTGACACCGCATGCCGGCATCCGTCTGAGCCGCATTGATATGGATGACTCCAAGTACGGTGCGGACTACGACACGATGACGGTCTACCAGCTGCCGTTGGGTGTTGCCTTCTCGGGCAATTTCGATGTGAACGGCTGGAAGCTCGCTCCGATGGTTGACCTCTCCGTTGTCCCCGCCTTCGGCGACAAGGATGCGGTTGCAACCTACACGGGCGGCATCCAGAGCGTCACCCGCGTTGTGGATACCAACCCGATTCAGGCCACGCTGGGCATCTCCGCTCAGAACGGCGCCTGGACGTTTGGTCTCAACTACGGTCTGACGGCCGGCGGCGACGATCGCATGAACAATGCCTTCAACGCCAACCTCCGCTACTCGTTCTAAAAACGCGCATCGAATTGAGGAACTTATTCCTCAGTCGTGAGCTCCAAGCCTCCGTCGGCCGTACTCCAAGGGTCGGCGGAGGCGGGTGAACAAACAATGAACAGAGGTGAGACGGACTGCCCGGCAGTTCGATCCCGCCTCCTATCTCGCGCCCGTCTGCCGCCTGTGCGGGGGACGGGCTTTTTTTATCTTGAATTCGGATTGCGAGGTTCAAATGCCGTTCTCAGCTCCCTCATCTCCGCCCGAACCGTCCGTACGCAACCGGCTGCGTCCGAAGTACTGCAACCCTGCCCAGCTTCGCGGAAGCGCGGTTAAGCTCTTCGAAGCCGGATTCGGCTACGTGCGGGCTGCAAGGATACTCAATATTCCGGCCAATACCGTAAAGGACTGGTCAAACGCTTGGAAAAAGGGCACTTTCAAAACGGAAATTTCGCCGTCGCTCTTTCGCTATAACCGCTACATCAAAGAGAAGGCTGTCCGTTTGCGGCTGACCGGCCATACCCTCAAAGAAGTGTCTGAAATGACAGGCGCATCACAGACAAGCGTGAAGCGGTGGGTAGAAGCCTATGTTGCCAAAAAAGGGCTGCAGGGATCGGTGTTTGGTCCCAGAGCGCAGGAGGAGGGCGGCATTAACCAGTAAGCCGCAGCTCCGGGCGTTGCGGCCATTGCGCGGACAAAACGATTTGCGGTTGAGCGGCAGCCGTAAGAATGCCGTCGCTTTTAAGCGCCCGAACGGTCTCTTCAAAAGCGCATTGATGCATAAAGCGGTCAAAGGCGGCCGCAAGGACGACGAGCCGGCTTTTCTCAGCCTTTCGGCGAGCCCTGAAGACCCATGCGGACTGCCGATCGGAGCCGTTATCGGACTACTTTTTTAGTTAGTCTGTCGGTGGCTGAAATCATTCCCGCCCGTACCTGCCGAGGCAGACATCTGCGGTACCGCTGAAGCCGTCTTTTCAGCTCATCACTATTTGAATCAAGCAGGTATTGACGGCTTCATTTTGAGTGCAGAATGCATTTCTCCTCAAGATTATTTCTGGATCAAAACGACCATTCGAATCAAAAGAGCGCAATTGGCCAATAACTAGATCCTCAGTGTTTGGTGCTCTTCACTTTCAAGATGACGGACAGAAGAAGGGCAGCCGACATCAAACCGGCAAAAACCAGCATCGTTTGGTGGTAGCTCCCGGTCGTTTCCTTAATGACGGATAAGAGCATCGGTCCGGCAATGCCGGCCAAAGCCCAAGCCGTCAGCATGATGCCGTGAATAGAGGAGAGCTGGCGAACACCGAACAAATCCGAAAGGAAGGCCGGCATGCAGGAAAAACCGCCGCCGTAGCAGCTGATGATTGTGAGAACGAGGATATAAAAAAAGGCTTCCGACGGGGTTTGGGTGAGCGCAAAGAAGGCTGCCGTTTCAATCACAAAGAAAAGCACATAGGTCGCGGCGCGTCCCATCCAATCGGAAAGCGTTGACCAGGCGAGCCGGCCAAGACCATTGACGATGCCGATGGCGCCCACGAGCGCGGCTGCACCGGCAGCATTCATGCCGACGGCTTCCTGGGCCATCGGAGAGGCAACAGCGAGGAGTCCGATGCCGCAAGTGATATTGGTGAAGAAAAGCCACCAAAGCGACCAAAATTCCCAGGTCTGGACGGCTTCGCGGCGCGTGTACTGTCTGCCGGTTTGGGCGGCAGCGGCTTTTTTGAGTTTGTCTGATGCATCGTCGGAAAGCTTGGTGAGATCTACCGTTTCACCGGCTTTCGGAGGCATCAAATAAAGCGAGGAGAGCGTCATGACAACTGCGTAAGCCCCTCCCATGATGAGAAAGTTCGCTGATAGGCCATAGAGGGCCGTGAGCTTTTGCATCAGCGGTCCGCCGATGAGCGAAGCAAAGCCGAACCCCATAATGGCCAGACCGGTTGCAAATCCGCGGCGAGCGGGAAACCATTTGACTAAAGTTGAAACCGGCGTGATATAGCCGATGCCGAGCCCGATGCCGCCGACAGCTCCGTAAAAGAAATAGAGGAGCGCGACGCTCTTCATCGAAACGGCCAGAGCCGTGCCGATCAGGCCGGAACAGAAAAAGAGCATGGAAAGGAGGCCCGAAGCACGAGGGCCGATGCGCTCGACGAACTTGCCGAGGAACGCTGCAGAGAGCCCAAGAAACAAAATGGCGATGGAAAACGCCCAGGTCGTGCTCGAGAGCGTGATGCCCATCTCTGCCATCACAGGCTTCGTCAGTACGCTCCAGGCATAGACGCTGCCGATGGACGCATGGATGCCTACGGCGGAAAGGGCAATGCCGACTCGGTTTCGCTTCATTCAATACTCCGGCTGAGCCGCAAAGAAAGCAGCATTTTTATGGGGTCTTTTGGACGGCAGAGCAGACATCAAAGCAATGGGAAAGGATCCTCTTAAAGATCGGACTTCGATGTGCCTGCTGCCGCTTGGGGGGCGAACAGATGGTTTACAAAGCCTAAAAGAGTCCGCCGTTTAAAGTCAATGACATTAGATCTTGTTTCTTTTATGTAAATGCAAAAAAAGGAGAAAATAGATATTTCAGCCTAGTTATTTTGGTGATCAAAACGCAGGAATTTTCGTATTCCGATGTCGCTCTCTGCCGGCGTTTCAGGAAGTCAGTACTTTTCTGATTGAGCGAACACTATAAACGGATGCGGGAGATAACCAGCCCAATCGCGTCGTCAGTGAGGAGGACGGTAATCTTCCAACGCATGGATCTGAGGCAGAAGGGACGCTCTCGACGCAAAGTTTCAGCCCTTGAAAAAAGCGTTCCAGATAACACTCACCGCAAGGAGCCAGAAAAGAACGGCGCTGATGCGGTTGAGCCAAAAGGAGAACTTTGGGCCGGCGAGCCGCTTGGCGCCGGCAGCGGCGATCCAGCTGTAGCCCAAATGCACGACGAAGCAGACGAGCACAAAAAGCGCCGAAAGCATGACCGCCTGCGGGAGGTACGGCTGATCCGTGCGGATAAAGGGCGGCATCAGTGAGAGCAGGAACACAATCAGCATGATGTTGGAGGCCTGCAGAACGACGGCGCCCCAAAAAATCTTCCGGAATGTGAAGCGCTCCTGGCCGCAGCGCAGCCCCTCACGCGCGGCCGAATCACTGGCTGCAGAGAGATCAAGCGCGCCCGAGCGCCAGCTCTGAATGCCGAACCACACCAATACCAGTGCGGAGACCACCTGAAGCACGTTGTATGCCGCAGGGGAATTGGCTATCAGGGCGCCAAGCCCCGTAGCGGAAAGCGCTGACATTAATGAACACCCCAAACACGTGCCGAGCGGAGACGCCAAAACGCACTTCATGCCGCCGCGGAATCCGCTTGCAATCGTGTAGAGCACGCCGGATCCCGGCGTGATGCAGGCAACGAAAGAAACGAAGAGATATAGCGCAATGCTCTTGTCCATGGCTCTCGGGGTCCAATTCGATGGTTCAGGTTCGAGCGTTAAATGCCGGACGAAGAAAGCGAAAAGATGGACTTAATTTCGTCGTCTGTCAGGTCACCGATCCAGGATTCGCCGACACCGACGGCAAGGTCGGCCAACTCACGCTTTTTCTTAAGCATTTCGTTCACCTTTTCTTCAAAGGTGCCGGCCGTGATGAAGCGATAGACCACCACATCCCGGCGCTGACCGATTCGCCATGCCCGGTCCGAAGCCTGATCTTCTACAGCCGGATTCCACCAAAGGTCATAGTGAATGACGGCGGAGGCGGCGGTGAGGTTCAGACCCGTGCCGCCCGCCTTGAGCGACAAAATGAAGACTTCCGAGTCCGGGTTGTTCTGGAAGGCATCTACCATTTCCATGCGCTTGGCTGCGGGCACGCCGCCATGGAGAAATTCGGGCTTGCGGCCCGTAGCGTCTTCAATCCATCGAACCAGGCGTTCCCCCATTTCGCGGAACTGCGTAAAGACAAGGGCCTTGCGTCCGGACTGGCGGCAGCGGCGAAGGAGCTCGAGGAGCGCTTCAGCTTTGCCGGAGTCGGGTTTATCGACAAATTCTTTTTGGAACTGCGAGGGCGAATTGGAGATCTGCTTAAGGTTAAGAATCATGCGCAGAATCTGTCCGCGGCGTGAGAGCCGCGCCTGCGCCGCATGGAGCCTGTCGCCCGCGGCTTCCTGCTCGCGGGATTCACGGTCAAGCGTTTCGAGCGACTCCAGATTGGCCTTGAGGCATTCTTCATAGAGCGCCACCTGTTTGGGCGTGAGCGTCGTGAAGTAGTCGACCACATTCTTTTCAGGGAGTTCATCGAGAATGCCCGGATCCGTCTTCACGCGGCGGAGGAGAAATGGCGACGTAATGCGGCGGAACCGGTCAATCGCTGCGCGGTCGCGGTGCTCTTCAATCGGCATGACAAAATCACGTCGGAACTGAGCGGGCGACCCCAAGAGGCCGGGCTCCACAATAGAAAAGATGGACCAGTATTCGGCGAGCCGGTTTTCAACCGGCGTGCCCGTGAGCGCGATGACGGAATCAGCAGGAAATTCTTGTGCGGCCTTCGCCTGACCGGTTTTGGCGTTCTTCACCGCCTGGGCTTCGTCGAGCACCAAGAGACGGAACTGCATCTGCGAGAGCTGCGGGAGTTCGCGCTTCAAAATACCGTAAGACGTGATGATGACGTCCGGGCGGCTATGGTCGAGCGCAAAGATCGTGCGGTCCTTGCCGTGATAGATCTGCGCCGTGATGCCGGGCGCAAAGCGTTCAATCTCACGCTCCCAGTTGACGAGGAGAGACGCGGGCGCAGCGATCAGAACTTTGCCGCGGTCAAGTTCTCCGCGGGCTTTAAGTTCTGCAACGCAAGCGATGACCTGCACTGTTTTGCCTAGCCCCATGTCGTCAGCCAAAAGGGATCCGAGCCCAAGCATGGCATTCTGAACGAGCCAAGAGAAGCCGCGGATCTGATAGGGGCGAAGAACCGCATTGAGTTCGACTGGGGGCGGCAGTTCCTTGACGGCAGCCGATTCGCGAATGCGCTCAAGGAGCGCCTCGGCGGCTTCTACCCGTCGGCCGTTTGAGGACCCCGAAAGCAGGGCGCGGAGCTTGTCCCAGTTGGAAAGCTCCTTCTTCTGAGCTTCCGCCCATTCAGCCACCAAGCGGTCCAGATCTTCCTTGGTGAGGTGAAAGAGCGTGCTCCCTGAGGTGAGGAGCTCCCCTTCTTGATTGATGCGTGCACGAAGCTCAGCGAGCGTCATGCGTTCGTCGCCCACCGCGATTTCCCAGCGGAAGTCTGCAAGCGCTGCGGCATTGAGCATGCCCTGAGTGGCCAAGCGCTTTTGCATTCTGGCATTGCCGGGCGCCGCCGCCGTGAGGACGATTTCGGGTTTTTCGATCCGCCGCATGCTCTCAGGCAGCACCGCGTCGACACCGCAGGCAGAAAGCTCCGGGAGCTCTGTAAAGAGAAAGTATTCCCAGCGGCTGCGCTCAATCCGGCTCGGCTGATCGAAGTTCGGACCGAATTCAGCAAAAAGCGGGTAATCCGCCGCCAGAAGCTTCAGGGCCTCACGAACAATGCTGTTGGGGCCTGCGCCAGCCGCACTCCCTTCAGTGCCATCCCAGTCAGCGAGCGTGAGCGGTTCACCCTTGCGCGGGCCTTGCCGCGGGGGAAGACTGAGCGTGAGCTTCAGTGCGCCGTTTTCGAGTACGCCCGTCAGGAGGAGCTTAGCCGGAAGCGCCGCGCCGGCGATGGGGAGTGCGAAAAAGCCCGCCAAAACGTTTTTCAGGTCCGGCAGCGATGCGGCATTAGGCGCAAACCCTTCGCCGGTAAGCGTACTGCGCACGCGGCGCCCGACGAGGTGGCGCGCGATCTCCCGGTTTCGCTTGGACGTATGCCGCATGAGCGAAGTAATGAGGAGCGTGAGCGCAAGATAAACGCCCGCATAGGGCGCGTCGGGGTGATCGCTGAGGCCGGCAAAGGCTCGGCACTGCGGTGCGAGCGGCTGCAGGGGGAGGAGCGGTCCGATTAAAGCACTCACCTGCGAGAGGAGGTTCTTTACGCCCGGCGCATTCAATGCCGGATGCCAATAGACACACATGCCGTCGGCGGACTGATCCGCAGCGTCGGATTCGTAATGCGCCGGGGCAGGGAGCGGCAGCACAGCGCGCGCC